>Ga0181521_10000189_pt1 | contig 73735 bp, 62 predicted proteins | sample PEATcosm2014_Bin_32_FD_119764 | JGI IMG/M metagenome (GOLD analysis project Ga0181521, IMG submission 119764) | Peatland microbial communities from MTU Mesocosm Facility, Houghton, MI, USA - PEATcosm2014_Bin02_60_metaG | ecosystem: Environmental > Terrestrial > Soil > Wetlands > Peat | place... | reverse complement strand
GCTGCCGTCGGCGCTGCTGCTGAGGGCCACGGCGAAGGCGACGGCGGCGACGCCGGCGCTGAACGGCTTCTGGGTCGACGAGGCGTTCCACCCCGGCGAGGGGGTCCACCTGGGAGTGGCGATCTCGCTGCGCGGCGGCGGCCTGATCGCGCCGGCGTTGCACGACGCCGACCGCATGACCGTGGACGAGGTGATGGCCGGCCTGCGCGACCTGGTGGCGCGGGCGAGGGCCGGCAGGCTGCGCGGCTCGGAGATGTCCGATCCGACGATCACGGTGACGAACCTGGGCGAGCAGGGGGTCGACCTGGTGCATGGCGTGATCTACCCGCCGCAGGTGGCGCTGGTCGGCTTCGGCGCCGTCCGCGAGCGGCCGTGGGCCGTCGACGGGATGATCGGCGTGCGGCCGATCGTGACGGCGACGCTCGCGGCCGACCACCGCGCGAGCGACGGGCATGCCGGGGGCCGCTTTCTGACACTGATCGACCACGAGCTGCAGAGGCCGGAGGAGCTATGAACGAACAGGAGCTGCACGACGTCGTGATCCGGGCGCTGACGGAGGTCGCCCCGGACGTCGATCCGGGCGCGATCGATCGCGAGACGAGCCTGGCCGATCAGCTGGACCTCGACTCGATCGACTTCCTCAACGTGCTCGTCAGCGTGCACGAGCAGACCGGCATCGAGATTCCCGAGCGCGACTACCCGAAGCTGTCGACGCTCGACGCCGCGGTCGCGTATCTGCTCGCGGCACAGAGCGGGGACGCCGGGTCGGGCACGTAACCTGTCCATGCGATGACCCCCCTGGCCGACCTCCTCGAGCGGCTGCGACTGCGCCGCCAGCCGCCGGGACGAGCGGCCGCGGCGGTGGGCGTGCCGGCGGTGGCGCCGGACGTCGCCGTTGAGCTCGCGCCCCTGTTCGGGCGGCTCGACGAGATCGAGGCGGAGGCGGGCGCGATCGTGCGGGAGGCCCGCTCGCAGGCGGCGGCGATCGAGCGCGATGGCCAGGCAGAGGCGCAACGGATCCTCGAGCGTGCGGCCCGCGAGGCGGCGCTCGAGGCCGAGCGCCTGCGCCGCGAGCGACGCGAGGAGGCCGAGCTGCAGGCGCAGGCGATCCTCGAGCGCGCCGGCGCCGAGGCGGAGCGCCTGCGCGAGCGCGCCGCGCGGCGGACGCCGAGCGTCGTCGAGGACGTGCTGGGGCTGCTCGTGCGGGGGACCGGTTGAACGCCGAGTGGATCGCGGGCACGGTGCGCGGCAGGCTGCTGCTGGAGCGCCGTCTGGGCGAGGAGCCCGCGCGCGGGGTGGCCGCGCAGAGCTCCCTCGCGGCCGCTCGTCGCCTGCTGCTGGCCAGTCCCTACGGCCGCGACCTCGGCGCCGCGCAGGAGCTCGCGCCCGCGCAGCGCGCCGTCGCTGCGACCGCGCTGTGGCACCTGCGCATCCTCGCCGGCTGGCTGCCGCCGGACGGCGCCGTGCTGCTGCGCGCGCTCGCCGCCTGGTACGAGCTCGCGAACATCGAGCACCACGTCGCCTGGATCGTCACCGGGGCCAGCCCGCCGCCGCCGTTCGCGCTCGGCGGCCTGGCCACCGTGTGGCCGCGCGTCGAGCCCGCGCGCAGCCTCGCGGAGGTGCGCGCGGCGCTCGCCGCCTCGCCGTGGGGCGAGCCCGCCGGCGAAGAGCCGCTCGCCCTGCATCTGGCGCTGCGGGCCGGATGGGCGCGGCGGGTGATCGACCACGCGGGCGCGGCCCGCGAGTGGGCGCAGGCGGCGGTGGCGCTGCTGGTGGCGCGCGAGCTGCTGCTCGCCGGCGAGGAGGACCCGCGCCGGCTGCTGGCGCTGCCGGGTGTGAGCGCGAGCTGGCTGTCGGCGTCGAGCGTGCCGGAGCTCGCCGCGCTGCTGCCGGCGAGGATCGGCTGGGCGCTGCGCGACGTGGAGCGGCCCGAGGAGCTGTGGCGCGCGGAGCTGCGCTGGTGGCGGCGCGTCGAGGACGACGCGCGGGCGCTGATGCGAAGCCCGATCGGGTCGCCGGCGCTCGTCGCGGGGATCGTCGCGCTGCTCGCGGCGGACGCCCGGCGGGTCGCCCAGGCGCTGGCGATCGCCGCGCTCGGCGGCGCGCAGCGGATGCGGGAGCGTGTCGATGCCGAGATCTGAGACGCTCGTCCCCGCGCGCATGCGCCGGGTCGCGATCGTGGCGTCCGGGCCGCGGCTGCGCGACGCGCTCGCCGAGGTGGCGGACGCCGGCACGGTCGAGCTGAGCGGCGCGCTCGCCCCAGCCACGGGCGAGGCGGTCGAGGCGTTGCGGCGCCTGGAGCGCACGGCGGGGAGACTCGACGGAACGTCGCGACCGCGCCTGCGCCGGCGCGCGCCGGATGTCGCCGAGCTGGAGCGCCGCGGCGCCCGGGAGCTGCTCGCGGGCGAGGTCGCCCTGCATCAGCGCGCCGAGCGGGCGGTCGCCCACGACGGCTTCGCGCTGCTTGCCGGGTGGACCCCCCAGCACGAGCTGGGCGCGCTGCGCGAGCGCCTGTCCGCGGTCGGCGCGGGTCTCGTCGAGCTCGCGATGCCGCGCACCGAGACACCGCCGACGCTGCTCGTGCCCGCGCGCGTCGCGCGCCCGTTCAGGCTGCTGGTCGAAACCTACGGCGCGGTCCCCTACGGCGACGTAGACCCGACGCCGTTCGCCGCGCCGATCTTCTTCCTGATGTTCGGGATGATGTTCGGCGACGCCGGCGACGGGCTGCTGCTGATCGCCGCCGCCCTGCTGCTGCGCCGCGCCCGCGACCCGCGCCTGGCGGCCGCGCGGCGGCTGTGGGCGTTCCCGGCGGTGGCGGGCGCCTGCGCGGTCGTGTTCGGCCTGCTCTACGGCGAGCTCTTCGGGCCGACCGGGATCGTGCCGGTGCTGTGGCTGAAGCCGCTCGACCACCCGACGACGCTGCTGCTCGTCGGCGCCGGGAGCGGGATCGTGCTGCTGCTCGGCGCGCACGCGCTGGGCGTGGTCAATCGCCTGCGCGAGCACGGGCCGCGGGCGGCGCTGCTCGCCCCGTCCGGCGTCGCCGGGCTGCTCGTGCTGGTCGGCGGCGTGCTGCTCGTGGCTGGGCTCGCGTACGCGCCGGCGCTCGCGGTGGCGGGCGCCGCCGTCGTCGCGGCCGGGGCGCTGCTGCTGTACACGGGCTTTCGCGCCGACTCCCCGAGGGGAGCGCTGGGTGTGCTGCAGCGGCTGATCGAGCTGTTCGACGCGCTGCTGCGCACCGGCTCCAACGTGCTGTCGTTCACGCGCCTGGCGGCGTTCGGCCTGATGCACGCGGCGATCGGCGAGGTCGTCGTGAACGGCACGCGCGCGCTGGCGGGGAGCCCGGCGGGCTACGTGGCGGCGGCGCTGCTGTTCGCGCTCGGCAGCGCGCTGGCGTTCGCGCTGGAGACCCTCGTCGTGGGCGTGCAGGCGCTGCGCCTCGAGTATTACGAGCTCTTCTCGCGCGTGTTCGTCGAGGAGGGACGTCCGTTTCGACCCTGGAGCATCCCGCTCCTGGCTGATGAGGAGGCACCATGACGCTGTTCCTACTGCTCGGTCTGCCGGTCGCGACGGTGGGCGCGCTGTTCTGCCAGATGGTCGTGCGCAGGGATATCGCCCGCGGCATGCGAAGGCTGATCGCCGTCAACGGGCTGCTGGGCCTCGGCGCGCTCGCGGTGCTCGGGCTGCTCGCGCTCGGGGTCGCCGAGCCGGCGAGCGCGGCCACGGTGACGTCCTCGGGCGGCCAGAGCGGCGCGTTCATCGGCGCCGGCATCGCGGTCGGGGCGTCGACGATCGGGGCGGGCGTCGCCGTCGCCTACACAGGCTCGGCGGCGCTCGCCGCGATCTCCGAGAAGCCGGAGATGTTCGGCCGCGCGATGGTCGTGGTGGGACTCGCCGAGGGGATTGCCATCTACGGCCTGATCATCGCGGTGATCCTGATCGGCAAGGTATGAGCACGGTGGTGGCGATCGGCGAGGAGCAGCGGGTCCGCGGCTTCGCGCTGGCGGGGGTCGGCGTGAGGACGGCCGCGGATGCGGACGCGGCCCGCGCCGCGTGGGAGGCGCTGGACGCCGACGTCGGCCTGGTGATCCTCACGCCCGCCGCCGCCGAGGCGCTGCGCCCCGAGCTCGCGGGCGCCCCGCGGCGGCTGTGGGTGGAGCTGCCCCGTTGAGGCGCTCGCACCGCTCCTCGCCGGCCGCCGCAGGCGCGCCTGCGCAGGGGGATCCGTGGGCGCCGATTCGCAGCGCGACGCTGGCCGACGCCCGCGCGGAGGCCGAGCGCCTGCTCGTCGAGGCGCGCGAGCGCGGCGCCGCCACGGTCGCCGCCGCGCGGGAACACGCCGGGGAGCTGCGTGGGGAATCGCTCGAGAGGGCCCGCCGGGCGGCCGACGACGACGCCCGGCGGGTGCTCTCCGCCGCGCGCGGCAGCGCCCACGAGCTGCTGCTGTCGGCGCGCCGCGAGGTCTACGCCACGGTCGCCCGCGACGTCGCCCGGCAGGCGTCGGATCGCCGCGAGGACTACCGGGCGGCCAGCGAGCGGCTGATCGACGACGCGCGGCGGCGCCTGGGCGCGGACGTGCGGATCGTCGACGCGCCGGACGGCGGGATCATCGCCGAAGCCCCGGGCCGCCAGATCGACTACTCGCTGTCGACCCAGGTGCGGCGCTGTCTGGCCCAGATGGACGACGAGGTGGCGGCGTTGTGGAGCTGAGCGCGGGCACCGTCACCCGCGTGAACGGGCCGATCGTGGAGGTCGCGGGCGGACACGGCCTGCGCGTGTCCGAGCTCGTGACCGTCGGATCGCGCGGGCTGGCGGGCGAGGTGCTGTCGCTGGCGGGCGAGACCGCGACGGTGCAGGTCTACGAGGAGACCTCCGGGCTGCGCCCGCGCGAGGCGGTGCTCGCGACTGGGCGCCCGCTCAGCGCCGAGCTGGGTCCCGGCCTGCTCGGCGGCGTGTTCGACGGGATGCTGCGCCGACTGCAGGACGCCGGCCCGTGGCTCGCGCCCGGGACGCTCGCCGGCGCGCTCGAGCACGACCGGCGCTGGCGCTTCACGCCGAGCGTTCGCCCGGGCGAGCGGGTCGAGCCCGGCGCGCTGCTCGGCACGGTGCCCGAGACCGGCGCGATCGCCTACCGCGCGCTCGTCCCTCACGAGCTCTCCGGCACGGTCGAAACGATCTCCGAGGAGAGCGAGGTGACCGTCGAGGAGACAATCGCGATCGTCGACGGGCACGAGATCGCGCTGGCGCATGTGTGGCCCGTTCGCCGCGCGCGGCCGGCCGCCGCGCGCCTGCCCTTCGGCCGGCCGCTGATCACCGGCCAGCGCGCCGTCGACCTGCTGTTCCCGCTGTGCCAGGGCAGCACCGCCGGAGTGCCCGGCGGGTTCGGCACGGGCAAGACGCTGTTGCTGCAGCAGATCGCGAAGTGGTGCGACGCGGACGTGATCGTGTACGTCGGCTGCGGCGAGCGCGGCAACGAGCTCGCCGAGCTGCTCGAGGACTTCGCCGAGCTCGAAGACCCGCGCAGCGGCCGGCGGCTGATGGAACGCACGGTCACGATCGTCAACACCTCCAACATGCCGCTGCTGGCGCGCGAGGCCAGCATCTACACGGGTGTCACGGTCGCCGAGCACTACCGCGACATGGGCTATGACGCCGTGGTGATCGCCGACTCGACCTCGCGCTGGGCCGAGGCGCTGCGCGAGTCGGCCGCCCGCACCGAGGAGCTGCCCGCCGAGGAGGGCTACCCGCCCGAGCTGTCCTCGACGCTGGCCGCGTTCTACGAGCGCGCCGGGCGCTTTCAGACGCTGGCCGGCGCGCAGGCGTCGGTCACGATCCTCGGCGCCGTCTCCCCTCCCGGCGGCGACCTGGCCGAGCCGGTCACGGCGCATACGCGGCGGTTCGTGCGAGCCGTGTGGTCGCTCGACCGCCAGCTCGCATACGCCCGCCATCACCCGGCGATCAGCTGGACCGACTCCTCCTCGCGCGACGCCGAATCGATCGCGGCCTTCAAGGCGGCCGAAGGGGATGACGACTGGGCGAGGCGCCGGGGCGAAGCGCTGCAGCTGCTTCTCGACGCCGATCGGATCGAGTCGGTCGCCCAGCTGACGGGCGTCGAGAGCCTGCCCGCCGCGGAGCGCGTCACGCTGATCTCCGCACGACTGCTGCGCGAGGGCGTCCTCCAGCAGAGCGCGCTGAGTCTCGACGACCGCTACTGCGCCCCCGCGAAGCAGGCCGCGCTGCTGGCGCTGGTGCTCGACATCCACCGAGCGCTGCTCGCGTCGGCAGGCGCGGGCACCCAGGTCGAGCGCATCGAAGCGCTCGACCTGTCCGACGTCGCGCGCATCCGCGACGAGTGCCCCGCCGAGGACGCCGATTCGGTCGCGCGCCTGGGAGCCGAGATCCAGAGCCGCATCGGACAGCTGCGATGACGGCGGCGGGCACGCCCGGCGAGGAGCGCCGGGAGGGTCCCGCGCAGCTGGGGCCGCAGCCGATCGAGTACAGCTCGACGGCGTCGATTCGCGGGCCGTTGATCGTCGTCGAGGGCGTGCGGGACGTCGGCTGGAACGAGGTCGCCGAGATCCGGCTGGCGGACGGCGAGGTCCGCCACGGCGTCGTCCTGGACGTCCACCTCGACCACGCGGTCGTCGAGGTGCTAGAGGGCACGGCGGGCATGCGCCTGGACGGGGTGCGCACCGCGTTCGGCGGCGGCCCGATGAGCGTGCCGATCACCGAGGACTGGCTCGGCCGCGTGTGCGACGGCCGCGGCCAGCCGCTCGACGGAGGCCCTCCGATCCTCGGCAGTCGCCGCCGCGAGATCAACGGCACGCCGATCAACCCCGCCGTACGGATCCCGCCCAGCGAGCCGATCGTCACCGGCGTCAGCGCGATCGACGGGCTCGCGACGCTGGTGCGCGGCCAGAAGCTGCCGATCTTCTCGGTCGGCGGGCTTCCCCACCTCGAGCTCGCCGCCCAGATCGCCGTCCAGGCCAACGTCGCCGGCGAGCCGTTCGCGGTCGTGTTCGCGGCGCTCGGGGTCACCCACGCGGACGCCGCCTCGCTGCGCGAGACGCTCGAGACGCGCGCCGGCGAACGCGAGACGGTGATGTTCGTCAACACCGCCGACGACCCGGTCGTCGAGCGCGTGATGACGCCGCGGGTGGCTCTGACCGTCGCCGAGCACCTCGCGTTCGAATGCGACCGGCATGTGCTGGTGCTGCTGGCCGACATGACCAACTACGCGGAGGCGGTGCGCCAGGTGTCGGCCGCCCGTGGGGAGGTGCCCACGCGGCGCGGCTACCCGGGCTACCTGTACAGCGACCTCGCGTCGCTGTTCGAGCGAGCCGGGCGCATGCGCGGCTGCCAGGGGTCGGTGACGCTCGTGCCGGTGCTGACGATGCCCGCCGGCGACATCACCCATCCCGTGCCGGATCTGACCGGCTACATCACCGAGGGCCAGCTCGTGCTCGCGACCGATCTGCACGTCCGCGGCGTCTACCCGCCGCTCGACCTGATGGGGTCGCTCTCGCGCCTGATGCGCCGCGGCGCAGGGGGCGGGCTGACGCGCGAGGATCATCTTGAGCTCTCCGACCAGCTGTACTCGCTGATGGCACGCGCGCTGCAGGCGGCGGAGCTCGCGGAGATCGTCGGCGCCGACGCGCTGCCGGTCGCCGACCAGCGCCTGCTTGCGTTTCGGACGGCGCTCGAGCGCGAGTTCCTCAGCCAGGGCAGACAGGAGGCTCGCACGGTGGATGCGACGCTCGACCTCGGCTGGCAGGTGGCCTCGCGCCTGCCGGCCGCCGAGCTGACGATGGTCAGCCGTCAGACCCTCGCCGCACGCTACCGAGGGGAGGAGCCGGATGCCGAGCACGGGCACGTCGGGTAAGGCGGCGCGGCTCGTGCTGCGCCGGCGGCTCGCGGTCGCGCGCCGCGGCGCGGATCTGCTCTCGCGCAAGCGCCAGGCGCTGCTGGCCGAACAGCGCCGGCTGCGCGAGGCGACCGCGACGACCGCCGCGGAGTGGGCGCAGGCGGTCGCCGAGGCAGAGCTCTGGCTGGCCCGCTCGGCGCTGCTCGACGACGCCGGCGAGATCGCGCGCGTCGCCTCCTACATCCAGCATGCGCCGGAGCTGACGGTCGCGTGGGAGCCGCTGATGGGCATCGTCCGACCGCGCATCGCCACCCTCGATCAGGGCCCCGTGCCCCCGATCTCCTCGCTGGGCGGAAGCTCGGCCCTGCACTATGCCGCGCTCGCCTACCGGCGGGCGACCGGCGCCGCCGCGGCGCAGGCGGCAGCGCAGGCCGCGCTGGACCGGGTTTCGCACGAGCTGGCCGCGGTTGCGCGTCGCGCGCGTGCGATCGAGCGACGCCTGATCCCGCGGCAGGAGGCGGAGCTGGCCGCGCTCGAGCTGAGCCTCGAGGAGAGCGAACGCGAGGAGGCCGCGCGCCTGCGCCTGCTCACCCGCCGCCGCGCGGCGCTGTGAGTCTGCGCAGACGCGCCAGCGCCAGTCCATGTGCTGCCCAGGCGGCTTCGCGCAGCTTCCTGCGGTCCCGCATGCCCAACAACTACACAGCTCGGAGCGGCCATATCCCCGGCAGACAGCCGGAATCCGGCACTACAACGGAGGGGGAGAGATTCTGAGCTCTCGGTACGCCAATCAGGCGCACAACGGTTTTCGAGACCGCTAAGATTTGGCTCTAAAAAGCCAAAAGTCGTGGGTGCGCGCCCGTATGCGCGCCAGTCCGGCGAAAACGCTACTTGAGGGTTTGCGTCGGCCCACGGCTTGTTCTGGTCCGTGGTCAACGGGAAGTTATAGAAAGTTACAGATATCTGTGATGTCTGCTAACTTTCTGTGATGGCGCGGAACCCCTACAGCCCCGGCGTTGGGACCAGGCCGCCCTACCTGGCAGGTCGCGAGCAGCAGATCCACCGCTTCCAGCGCCTGCTGGAGGACTACCCCGAGAAGCGGCGCAACCTGCGAGTCACCGGGCTGCGAGGCGTCGGCAAGACGGTGCTTCTCAAGGAGTACGAGCGGATCGCCCGACGTCACGAGTGGGCGGTCGTGCGCCGGGACTGGAGCACTCGCTTCTGCGAGGAGGCCGACTTCGCGACCGCGCTCGCCGGCTACCTGACGGAGGCGGTGGAGGCACTCAGCGTAAAGGGCAGGATCAAGAAGCGCGTGGCCGCAGCGATGAACGCGATCGGCCAGGTGCAGTTGCAGATCGCCGATGGGGTGAGCGTCTCCGTGCGAGCAGGCTACGAGCAAGCCAAGCCTGCCCTGCTTGAAGACAGGCTGCGCGAGGCGCTCACGCGCATCGGCGAGATTGCCCAGGGACAGGGCCGGGGGGTGGCGCTTCTGTTCGACGAGGCCCACAGCGTCTACGACCGCCAGGCCAAGCACCAGTTCCCTCTCGGGGCGCTGCTCTCGGCGCTCGTCGCAGCCCAAGACGATGACGAGCACCCGATGCCCATCATGCTGGTCCTCTGCGGCCTGCCGCCGCTGGTCGGCAACATCCACGCGGCTCGCAGCAACGCCGAGCGCCTGTTCCGGGCCGAGGTGATCGACAACCTCTCCCTGACGCCAGAGCCGCCCGACGAGCTCAGCGCGGCGGCTCAGGCGCTCGTGCGTCCCGCCACCGACATTGCTTATGCGCCCGGTGTCGCCGATCGTGTCGCACACGATGTCGACGGCTATCCCTACTTCATCCAGTGGTTCGGCGAGGCACTCTGGGAAGCTGCGGACCTCGAGGGCGCCTCGACGATCACCGCAAGGCTTTACGAGCGAGAGCGCGTGGCGATCCAGCGTAGTCTCGACGAGGAGTTCTTCGAGCCACGCTACCGCGATGCCCGACAGGCCGACCAGGCCACCTTGCGGGTAGCGGCTTCGCTTGGTGGTGAGCGCTTCACCAAGGCAGAGCTCGACGTAGCTACGGGTCGCTCCACGGGCGCGCTCTCACAAAGCCTCATCCGACTCATCGCTGACAACCTCATCTACCGCGACGATCACGGCGTCTACGCCTACACAGCGCCTATGTTCGGCGACTACATGCGCCGCAGGCACCCGCGGCTACAGGAGGACCAGTAGTAGCGTGAGGCCCCGTCGGCCTTCACGAGCGCGAAGGCGGCACACGCCATACCTCTATGGCGAGGCCAGCACCGGCGGCGGGTCGCGGTACGACCCCCGTCTCTCCCGCGACCCACGGGCTCGTCGGCCGACCTGTGTGAGTCAGGCAAGTTTGCCGGAGTGCTCTTCGAAACCAGGTCTGGCTCACTGCTGGGAGGTGGACGATCGAGGCGTGCGCTCGCACAGCTCGCGGAAGATGCCGGCACGCACCTTCGGACGCGACAAACCCTCAACCAGCTTCGGCAATTTGCGCGCCAATTGCGCGCCAGCCCATGTGCCGCTCAGGCGGTTTCGGGCATCCTCCTGCAGTCTCGCAGCCACAGCCAACGCCGGCTCGCAATGGCCAGATCTCCTGCAACCAAGCGAAATCCAGCTCAAAACGGAGATCGAGAGACGACGATCGAACTCCGACCTTGTGTGGAAGCGCATTAGCGAGCTGCACCGCGAGCGGTTCGAGTCCACCTAGTGGCGCTTGGCCCTAGAACGACGAAACCCCTTCGGCTTTGGACACCTCCGGGGCTCTTGCAAGATCGTCGGTGGCAAAGTCTGCTCTCGCCGCGGCGACTGCTATGCAGTCTCACGTCCGCTGTACCTGTTGCCACCCAGGCCCTGGCGTCCGGGCCGATCAGGATGCCAACGCCACGCGCGCCTGGCGCATGGGGCGAATCACCGTGACCGACTGACCTCAGTCTAACGAGGCATCGGACGGAACCGCTGCGAACGTACCTGCTGCTCTCGTTACGAGCGTCGAAGCTCGCTCGCCTTCAATGCGGCGCGTGTGGCCCACACGAACTCGCCGCAGCGATGGATCAGGCCGGCGGCGTGAAGGTGCCACAGGCTCTCCGTGACCATTGTCGGACTGCCGATCTCTAGCTCGATCTCGAGGACCGCCCACGGCCGTTGATCGCTGTGGCTGACCAACATCGTGAAGATGTCGGATTCGATCTGCTCTGGGTCGTCAGGGCTCCGCTCAGGGGTGGTCTCATCGAGCATCGTGGGATCTGTCCTTTCTGTGTCGTCTACCGGCTCGGGTACGTCCGTCGTCAGATGACGTGGCCGACGATCTGCACCAGCACCATGCGGAAAGCAGCGGCTGTGGCGAACACGAAGCCGTCGCTGGTGCGGTGGACGAGGCCCGAGTTGCAGAGCGGGCGGATGACGGCCTCTGGGTCGTCGCATTCGATCTTCCGCCCGACGTCGGCTATCGACCAGATCGGCGGGTAGTGGTCGGGGTCCGTCAGCAGGTAGAGGGTTTCGTGTTCCATCACGTCCCACTCGCGCATCTGCTCGTTAGGCTGGTCTTGCATTGGGAAGGTCCGTCCTTTCCGGTGCCACGCCCCCGGGGCAGTTCGAGCTGTCGCCGGGGGCACTAGATTGATTGGTCGCCTAAAGCTCTATCACATCGCCGGGTAGTTGTCGAGTGTCGTCAGCTCGGCTTGTCGGCCAGAGCCTCGGCACGCTTGACGAGGGCTGAGGTGCGGACGCTCAAGCCCTCGGCCAGACGGACGAGGTTGCTCCAGCTCGGATTGCGCTGGCCGCGCTCGACGTCGCTTATCCAGCTCTGCCGGAAGCCGGTGACCTCGGCGAGCTGCACTTGGCTGATGCTGCGCTCGTCACGGATCGAGCGAACGGCCCGCCCCAAGGCGACGGCATCGGGAGATGCGGTAGGCATGGGCAATGTCTGCTTCGCCGTCCGGTGGTCGGAGTCCTTGGACGAGCTCTAGCGTCTGACGATCTGCGAGACGCGCTGGTGGCTCATGCCCATGACCTGAGCGATGGCCTTCATCGGCAGGCCGTCGTCGTAGGCGGCACGGATGGCTTCGTCTCGCTCGTGCCGGAGTTCTTCGGCGGCTTGCTCCAAGGTTGCTTCGCGCCGGGCGTAGTCCTCGGCGAAGGCGGCCAAGCGGGTTCTGGCCTGGGGAGCTTGACGTTCAGGGCGGGCGATTCAAGGATCGTGTAGGCTATTCCTGCTAGTCGGTTAGCAGGAATGCTTCGCGTCACACGACCGCTTGGGCGGTCGGGACTCCGTCGCATCCACGTCCAAGCACTCGATCGACAGAGGAGGGCCGCTGTGCTGCTGCTCACATACCAGCCACGACGCCGCTCCGCGCGGCTCCTTGCTGCCCTAGTTGCCGTTGCCGTGATTGTTCTGGCGGGGGCGATAGACAAAGGTGTGGCCCAGGCGGGCGCGGCATCAGCATCTGCCGGCATAGTGGCATTGGCGGAACACGATGCGACGCGGTTGAGTCAGGCTATTCAGGAAGCAGCTCGGGCGACACACGGGCACAAGCCGTCCTCGGTCGAACGAGACGGTGGGATCGTGAACGTCGCCTACAGCGCTCAGCCAGGACGGGTGGCTCGCTACGGCGTCTATACCTTCGCGGCCTCGCCGTATAACCAGCCAGTCATCATTATGTATCAGCTCAATCGGCCGTGGCGGGGTTGGTACGACCCGACACTCCAAGAAAAAGGCGAACGGTTCCGGCTCGAACTGGTGCCGACTCTCACTACCGAAAAGCATGAACCCAATGATTCCCTGATCGTGGACTACGGTGGACGAAACTACCGGCGGTATTGGGCGATGCTCGAACCGGGCATGACGCAAACTCCCGAAGAAGGCCAGTTGACGGCACCGGAGCTAGAAGCAGCGTTCAATCAAGGAATGGAAGTCATCCGGCTTGCTGAGCGTCATGCGCCGCTTCCACGACTCCCCAAGGTGTACTGATGAGTCGTCGGAGGCTGGCGCTGTTTGGGAGTTAGGGGTCAGAGTGTTGTCGAAGTGCGCGGTAGGACTCAGGCAACGGCTGCTCAGGTGTCACAAGATGGATAAGGTCACGTAGGGCTTCGCGGGCTACATCAAGGCTGCCCTGGCCTTCATACTCGCCTGTCTCCTGACGCCACGATAGCCACCGGTGCGCAAGGTTGCGGCCATGTATAACGTGTCGCAGCCCAGCACAAACCACCAGTTCTTCTTTGGCTTGAAGCCAGGGAAGTATCTCGTCGTTCACGTCTGGCAGATATTCATGTGTGACCCCGGCAGCGCGAAGCACCATACCGCGCTCACCTTCCGTAAACGGCAACGCTGTATGGAAGTCTTCCGTATACTTATGCAGGTGATATATCGAACTACCTTGAAGGCCGCGCGACAGCCATAGATTGCGCTCGATGTTCACCAAATGTCTAATTGATGCGCTGTCCTCGCGCTGCCACCGTTCGGACTGCTCACTTGGTCGCTCAATGCAGAGGGACCCCAAAAGGTCGGCGGCGCTCCCGCCTAATACCTCTCCATCTTCGCCAAAAGGGAGATTGCGCTCTTGCATCATTTACTTCACCTTATATTATGGGTTAATTATCTCACATTCCGGTGTAAAACGCAAGAGGTGTCGCCTACTTTGTCAGTTCAAGCTCAAGGTAGCCCTGTTCTCGCGTCCATTCAGGTTCGGCTACTTCGTCTTCGGGGCCGATTCGTCCGTAGAGTTTGACAAGATTTATATAAGGAGTTGTCGCCGGAAGTTGCTCCTCGAATGTGAGATATACGCTTTCGCCTGGGCCGACATTTCCAATCTTGAGCCCAGCCTGCGAAACAAGTGGGCTCACACCGTAGCGTGTGCCAGATGAATAGTCACCGTGCTTATATAGGCAAGCGCTATTCGCTTGGACTGCTGCTTTTGGGGGCAATCCAACACGGGCGATGATGTTCTGTTCTGTGGTGGCGCTTGTGTTGATATAGCTGAGCGCCAGTAGACGACTTTCACCGTAGCGAAAGGTTTCCTTCTCCTTTGGTTCGTCAGCCGGATCGAAGAACGAGTCGGTCCAGCCTTCGTGTGCGCCTTCCTGATGCGGCGCAAAGGCGTAGATGGCAGAAGGCGCTTGAGACGACGTGGCATCAAATAGCTGTGCCGTGGTCGAGCCGCAGCTTCCGACCGAAGCGCCGTGATGCTGTCGAGTTGCGAGGGCTGCGATCAGCACAGCTACCCCGGCCACGACTAGGGCCGTGAGTACGGCTGATGCGGTATGACGCCAGCTGAGGTAGCCCGGCCTTGATACAGAAGGCGTCTGATGCTCGTGCTCGGCTTCGATGCTTAGCGGCGCCTCGTGCCGATAGGTTCGCTCAGCGGCACTTCGCTCATCCGCCATGCGCTGCTCGGCGACGAGAACCGACAGAAGCGTAGCGACCGATCTGAGCAGCGCATCCTCTGTCTTGGTGCGAAAGACCTCGCGCGAGGCATGGCCGGCTAGTTTCGCAGCGGCTTCGCGTCGTTCCGTGACGGAGAGATCCTGCGTGTTGTCGGCAAAGCCCATCAGTGTCATGAGGGCTTCGGACTCCTGGCCGCCGAGCCGCGTGATGCCTTTGATGATCGCGTCCTTGATTTTGTCGGCGTCCTCGGGCTCTGCACTCAAGATGCGGGCGACGTAGAGCAGGCCAGGGAGTGGCTTGCTGGGGTTTTTCAAGCCGTATTGCCGGGCGAGCTTTAGCTCGTCGAAAAGCACGCGGTGGCTCGGATCGCCTGAGTCTGGCCGTTCGGCGTCGGTCGGCATGACGCCGGATTGTCCCAGACGGAATGAGCAATCAAAAGGGTCCAGTCAATGGGTACAGGGTCCACTGATTGAACCCCTACCCAACGCGGGCCGTCTGTGATTGCGTCTCCGGTGTCGAAGTCCACGCGAGAAAAGGCAGAGCCCGATGCCGCTCGACAGATCGCGATTCATTACGAGCCCCACCGCAAGCGGCGAAGTCGCCTGCGCTGGCTGCTTCCTGCGTGAGCAGACTGGCGGACGCTGCCCGATGGCGCAGGACGCCTCGGAGTGGGACCAAGCCGAAGCTAGGCACCGAGCTGAGTTGCTGCGCGGATCGGTGCTGACCGAGCTTCCGGCCGCTCCGAGCCTGACCGAGCTGGTGCGAATCGAGGCACGGCAAGGCGGGCGGGGATCGCCATGTGTCGTCCAGCGAGCGCTCCCGCCGGCAACTGCGGAATCCATTCCCGACGACTCTCGAAAGGAGGTAGGTCATGACGCAGCATCCCGTCCCATTCGATGACTCGGGAGGATCATCGCCTCGGCTCATCGCCAAGGCCAAGCGTGCCAAGGAAAGCAACGACCTAGCGGTCTATCGCTATGACCTTGGCGCGGCTGCCCGTGCGCTGATGGACCAGGCCGACTCCTGGGCCGCCCATGACGCCAACCGAACCGCTCTGGAATGCGAGCTGGACCTACTGGACTACGGCTTGGCCCGGACAGGAGGTTCTGCGGCCAAGGCCGAGCTGGTAGCTCGCACTGTAAGCCGGCTCTCGAACATCAACGACCGCCGGATCACTCGGCGTTTTGGTGGGTGATAGTCGTGTACCGGCTTGTGCCCTGTTGCATCGTGATCCTTGGTTCGGCCGTTGGCCGGTGGGCTTGGACACGGCGTAGCTCGAAGTCCGACGGGACGGACTATCGAGCAGTGGTTGGCCTGTACGTCATCCGTCGTCGTCTGGAAGTAGCTCAACTCAAGACCGAACTACGTCGGGATGCGGCACACCAGCGGCGCAGGCTTTGGGCCGACTTGCGCAAGCTGGAGGAAAGGGAGAGCAGGCAGCCATGACCACACCGCCGTCTCGCTGGCGTGAGGGTGCCATCAAACTGGCGAGCACGGTCTTGGTTGTCGCCTTGATGCTGTACGTCGCGGCTCGGCTGATCGTCGCCGTGTTGCCGGTACTTATCGCGGCCAGCGTCATTGTCCTACTTGGCCTTGCTGCTTGGTCGGCTCATCAATTTCGGCGTTCAAGGTGGTGACAAATCTCCAGATAACAGGGGCGACGTGTCGGTGTTGTGGAATGCACAAGCAGTATTGACTAATAGCTAGAAATATTATTTACTAGTCATTCTCCCGGTATTGCCATAAGCGGTATCACGGTGCAGTCTTAGGTACGGGTATCACCCGTTGAGCAAATCAACCCCTTGCGGGGTGCGGTGCTCTGCGTGCCTAAAACGGCCCGGTTGTGGAGAGGAAGGAGGTTCACTATGAGTAGAACCTATCATTATGGGAAGGACCGCCAAATCCGGGTCCGGGGTACTAGGCGACCGACTGACTTGCGCCGCTTGGCGCGAGCCTTGGTCGAGCTGGAGTACCAGCAGGCCCAGGCCGAAGTAGCAGCTGAGGCCGAACACAACAAGCAAGCAAAACGAAGCAGGACCAAGCGCAAAAGCCACACATCCGACACAGGCCGGGAGACTGACGCGTGAGGTCCGTATCACTAACTTGGTATCGCCTGCGCTGGCCGCGCGAGGTCGAGCCCGAGCAGATCGCACAGGTTTTCCGATTGCTGGCGACGGCAGCTGGTAGTCCGGTGGTTATTGAAGCCGTTGGTTTGCCCGGCATGGTCGAGCATCGACTGGCACTGCCCGGCAATGCCGAGAGCGTGGTTGACCAGCTACGGGCGGCGATTCCCGGTTTGGCGCTGGAGCAAGCAGGCACACGGCCGGCGATCAGTGCGACCCGAGCTGTTGAGCTACGGATGACAACCAAGCGACGACCACTGCGCACTGACGATCTGGCCGGTGTCAGTCGAGCCACGCTGACTGCACTGGCGCACCTGCGCCGGGGCGAGCGCTTGAGTCTGCAATGGATACTCGGTCGCTCCCTCGTAGCCGTGGCGGTACCGAACGACTTGGAGGGCTTGGGCCGTGAGTCGTGGATAGGCACGCTGTTGCTAGCGCCGTTTGGATCGCCGTCGTCCGCCGACGTCGAGCTGCGTAACGCCTTTCGCAACAAGCAAGCCGAGCCGGGCTGGAGAGCAGTGGGACGTGTGGGCGTAAAAGCCAAGACTAAGAGTCGTGAACAGCAATTGATCCGTCAGGTGGTCGGCGCGCTGCGAAGTGCCGAAGCTCCCGGTGTCCGTTTTTTGGTTCGCCCAACCAACCCTAGCCGGGTGATCCGGGCAACGGCCGGTTGGCGTCAGCTCTTGCGGCTAAACGCTGTCGAACTCGCGACCGTCTCAGCTTGGCCGACGGGATCAACCAGCGAGCTGCCAGTCAACAGGATTGGCAGCCGTTTGGTGCCTGCCTCGACCGCCATTCCACGAGAAGGGCGGATCGTCGCTAAGGCCACCTTTCCGGGCGCTGAGCGCACCCTGGCACTGACGCCGACTGATTCCCTGCGGCACCTGCACGCGCTCGGGCCTACCGGCTCCGGTAAGTCCACGCTGCTGCTCAACCTGATTACACAGGACATGACGGCCGGACGGGCAGTTGTGGTCATTGAGCCACGCGGCGACCTGATCGCCGACGTACTGGAGCGCATCCCACCGGAGCGCATTGGCGACGTGGTGCTGCTCGATCCGAACGACACCGCACGGCCGGTCGGCCTCAATCCGCTGGCGCTCGGCGGTCGTTCGCCAGAGCTAGCGGCCGATCAGTTGCTCGGGCTGTTTCACTCCCTCTACTCAGCGCATTGGGGACCACGCACCCACGACATTCTCGGCGCATCGCTGCTGACGCTGGCTCGGTCGCCTGGCATGACGCTAGCGGCCTTGCCGCTGCTACTGACTGATGCCGGTTTTCGGCGGCGGGTGCTGCCTGGCGTAGTCGATCCGATCGGCCTGGAGCTGTTCTGGAGCGCCTATGAGGCATGGAGTGAGCCAGAGCGGGCAGCCGCCATCGCGCCGGTTATGAACAAGTTGCGTCCGCTGCTGCTGCGGCCAGAAATGCGGGCGGTCGTCGGACAGACGCGCCGTAGCTTCGACCTGCGCCGCGTCTTCACCGAGCGCAAGCTGCTGCTGGTCAATCTCAGGAAGGGGCTACTCGGCCCGGAAACCTCGAGCTTGCTCGGCAGCCTGGTTGTCTCGCAGCTCTGGCAGGCCGTACTCGGGCGCTCGGCTATCGCATCGGAGAGGCGTCATCCGGTCTTCGTCTACGTCGATGAGTTCCAGGACTACATGCACTTGCCGCTCGACTTCGCTGACGCCTTGGCCCAAGCTCGTGGTTTGGGCGTTGGCTTCGTGGCCGCTCATCAGTACATGCACCAGCTCGACCCTGCTATGCGCTCAGCGGTACTGGCCAACGCTCAATCACGAGTCGCCTTCCGACTGCCCAGCGAGGACGCCCGGATCATCGCTGCCGACAGCGCACTGGCGCCAGAGGATTTCCAGAGCCTTGATGCCTTTCAATGCTACGTGCAGCTTGTGGCGAGCGCAGCCGTTCAGCCGTGGTGCAGCGCCGCGACCACACTGCCCGGTAAGCCGCTGAGCGATCCGGCGGTAGTTCGAGCTGCTTCACGCGATGCCTACGGTGTCGATCGAGCCGAGGTTGAGGCTGATCTACACGAGCTGTTTGTTGGTCGCCTCCATACGGGCGCTGACGACCTGGCACCACGCCGGCGAGATAGCGGAGGCGACGCATGAGCGCCCGTCGTGTCGCTCGTCGTATCGCGTCGATGACGCGGTGCCAAAATGCCTGTAGTGACGCTGTAAGCGTCGGAACTTTGGCGACGAAAGTCTTTCACTGTCCGTGTCAGCCTTTCTTGTCTCGGTTCGGCGGCCGGCCGGTGGACGGCCGCGTCGGCTCGTCAACAGGGGTTGGGCAACTGCTGGGGCGTGGGGGTACAGCGTGAGCGGGGCAGCACCAAAGCGCTGCTACCTCTCGGCGAGGGGGGTCGCTCGACTGCGAGAGCGGCTGTCGGAGAGGGACTTGGCGGTTATTCGTCAGGTGGCCGAGCTGCGGCTGATGAGCGCTCGGCAGATTCAGGCGATCCACTTCGCGGCAAGCGAGCACGAGAACGAGCAGGCCGCCACCCGCGCCCGGCAACGAGTCTTGGAACGGCTGAAGCGCGAGCGACTGCTGATTCGTCTGGAGCGCCGCATCGGTGGCATCCGGGCTGGCTCGGCAGGCTTCGTGCTGGCACTTGGACCGATCGGGCAGCGAGTGTTGGCGACTCCTGGCCCACGTCGGCGCTCACATGAGCCGACACTGCGCTTTGTCGATCACACGCTCGCTGTGTCTCAGCTCGTCGTAGACCTGAGCGTCGCCTCCCGCAAGGGATGGCTCGACATCATCGACTGCCAAGCTGAGCCGCGCTGCTGGCGGCAGTTCTCCGGCATGGGTGGGCGGCGCTTGCTGCGCCCTGATGCGTTCTTGGCGCTCGGCAGCGGTGAGTATGAGCTGCGTTGGTTCGTCGAGGTAGATCGGGCCAGTGAGAGCCTGCCGGTCATCGTGCGCAAGTGTCGGCTGTACGCCGACTATTACCAGTCCGGCAAAGAGCAGGCCGGTGGTGGCGGTGTCTTTCCGCGCGTCTGTTGGGTGGTGCCTAACGAGCTGCGCGCCGACCAACTTCGCCGGGCCATTGCGCGGGATCGCAACTTGCCCGAGCGGCTGTTCGTGGTGACGACCAGCGAGCGCGCTTTGAGAGCGCTTACAGCAAGTGTGGATAAACGGAAGGAGGTAACACTATGAAAGAACGGAAACAGCCAAAGCGAAGACGTCTACAGCGGGTGTCTATCCGCGCCCAACGCAGAAAGGAACCGGACTGGGATCGCTTTGCGTGGGCGCTCCTGCAATACGTCCGACTGGTGAACGAGCGGGCTACGGACAAGCCAAGCAGCAGAAGAGAATGATATGGTGTAAACTTAACAACGGAAGGAGGTACATATGTCATCAGCTATTACAGGTGAAACAGTGACGGGGCCGTCTGTGGCGACGCTCACCAAGCGAGCGTTTGCGTATCTACGTGTGTCGAGCGAGAGCCAGGTCACTACTGGCTACAGCCGTGATGGTCTATCCATTGACTCGCAGCGCGACGAAGCCGAGCGGAAGGCCGCCCTGCTTGACGCTGAGATTGTGCGCGTCTTCCTCGACCCCGGCAAGAGTGCTTTCGTTGATCTGCACAAGCGCACGGACTTCCTCGAAATGCTGGACGAGCTCAAGCGCTGCAATGAACACGAGGCCACGCGCGTCGATTACGTCATCGTGTGGGCATCAAGTCGTTGGGCGCGTGATGTTCGGGTGCACTTCGACGCTCATGACATGGTGCGAGCGGCCGGCGCTCGACTGGTTTCCATCACTGAGCCAATGATCGGTGACGACACGCCCGAGTCATTTTGGATGGAGGGCATGATGGCCGTCAACAACCAGTACGAGTCGATGCGCACTGGCCGGGCCGTCAAAGGCGGGCTGTACCGCAAGGCCAAGGCGGGCGGTAGCTACGGCGGTTTCCGACTCGGCTACATCAAAGCTATAGAGCAGCTTCCTGACGGCCGGCAAGTCGGCGGTGTCATCCCCGACCCTGACCGCCACCACTTCGTTACACACGCCTTCATGCTTTACGCCAGCGGCGAGTATTCGATATCACAGCTGGTTGACGAGCTGCACCGGCTCGGCTTGCGCAGCTTTCCGACCAGGCGCTACCCATCTGGCAAGGTTGGCACCGCCGCGCTGCAACGACTGCTGCGTAACCCCTACTACGCTGGCTGGATCGTCTACAAGCGCGGTACGGCTGACGAGCAAGTCTTTCGCGGCCGGCATGAGCCGCTGATCGACCAAGACACCTTTGATCGCGTACAAAGACGACTGGACGAGAAGCGCGTCGCTGGCGAGCGCCCGCAACACCACCGCCACTACCTCAAGGGCTCAGTCTTCTGCGACGGCTGCGGTCAACGGCTGAGCTACGGGCTAAGCCGTAGCAAGAATGGTCAGCGCTATGCCTACTACTTCTGTTCGTCACGGATCAACGGCACGGACTGCGATATGCGCACCAACATGCGACCGGCGCTGATTGAGCAGGCCATCGTGCGCTACTACCGCGAGCGGCCCGTGCAACTGTCAGCCGAGCAGGTACAGCGTCGGACCAAGGCCATTGAGGATCTAGTCGCCGTCAGCCAGCAGGCCATTATTCAGGTCAAGCAGATCAAGACCGACCTGATTACCAAGCTCAAGGCGCAGCAGGTTCGCCTGATCCGTCTCCACGTCGAAGAGGGCGACGACGCATCGCCTGATGCCTTCCGTGATGAGCGACTGCGGATGCAGGCTGAGATCAAGGCCGCTGAGCAGTCGCTAGCCGAGACGGAGCAACGGCTCCAACTCGACGCCGACATGCTCAGGATGGCCCTAGAGCTGGCCGAAGACGTAGCAGCTGTCTACGCCACCGCTGACGAGCAGACCAAACGCGGCTACAACCAGGCTTTCTTTACGAAGCTCCTTGTCCGGCCCGAATGGGACGACGAGCAAGAGCAGACGATCGTCAGGGTTGCCCGTGCTGAGCTGACCGAGCCCTACCAAGAGCTGCTAGCCCAAGACCTTGTAGCAACCATCACGAATGAAGTCGAGCTAATCCGCCAAGGCACCGCCAAAGCAGAAAGCGGCCCATCTGCTGAGCCGCTTTCTGGCGGGTGTTCGATCTTCGTGAAACTGGCGGAGGGGGAGAGATTCGAACTCTCGGTACGCCAATCAGGCGCACAACGGTTTTCGAGACCGCCGCATTCAACCGCTCTGCCACCCCTCCAGGGCGACGCTACAAAGGCTAGATCATCCCACGCGCGTGTCGCTCGTCGAGCACACGCCCGGGGCACCCTACCGCCGCGAAGCGAAGAACTCGCTGAGCAGCTCGCCGCACTCCTGCGCGAGCAACCCGCCGGCGACCTCCGGGCGATGGTTCAGCCGCGGCTCGCCGAGCACGTCCAGGACGCTCCCGCAGGCCCCCGCCTTCGGGTCGCTGGCGCCGTAGACCACGCGCGGCACCCGCGCGAGCACGAGCGCCCCCGCGCACATCGCGCACGGCTCTAGCGTGACGTACACGACCATGTCGAGCAGCCGCCAGCTGCCGGCCAGGCGGGCGGCCTCGCGCAGGGCGATGACCTCCGCGTGCGCGGTGGGATCCTGGCGCAGCTCGCGCTCGTTGTGCGCCGCCGCCACCAGCTCGCCGTCGCGCACGAGCACCGCACCGATGGGCACGTCATCGTGTTCCAACGCACGCTCGGCCTCGCGCAGCGCCATGCGCATGAAGTAGTCGTCGCGTGGGAAGAAGCGCTCGCTCATCGAAATCGCCCGCGGCGTCTGCGACAGTCCCTCCGCCGCCGCTTCGCCGGCACATCATCATTACCCAAACACGATGCGCCTCCCCACCGCCAGCCCACGCGTGCGCCCAGCTGGGCCGCGACTCTCGATCCTGCTGGCCGCGTGCGCGGCGGCGATCCTGCTCGGCGTGCGCGCCCCGGCGACCGTCGAAGCGCGCGCGAGCGCGGCCAGCGCTTCCGCGTCCTACGCCTCCCTCGCGCCGGCCCCTTCCTCCCCAGCCCCGTCCGACTCCCTCCCCGCCCCGTACGCGCCCGGCGAGGTCGTCGTCGGCTACGCCCCCACGCAGACTTCGAGCAACGCAACCGCCGCACAGATCGCCAACGGCGGCGAACAGGGCGAACTGGCCGCGGCGAGCGTCCACACGCGCCTGCTGCGCCTCGCGCCGGGCGTCAGCGTCACGTACGCGCTGCGCCGCCTGCGCGCGCAGCGGGGCGTAGCGTGGGCGGTCCCCGACTATCGCGCCACCATCGCCGGCGGGCTGGTCCCCAACGACGAAGGCGCCGGCCATCAGCCGGGGGACTGGGAGGAACTACAGTGGAACTTCGTCGGCAAATTCGGCGTGAACGCGCCCGAAGCGTGGGCGAACGTCGCCGCCGACGGCGCTCCCGGCGGCAAGGGGGTGATCGTCGCCGTGCTCGACACGGGCGTCGCGTACGCCAACCGCGGCCCGTTCCGCCGCTCGCCCGACCTCAGCCGCTACACGTTCGTCAAAGGCTATGACTTCGTCGCCAAGAACCCCTACCCCAACGATCGCAACGGCCACGGCACGTTCGTGGCCTCGACGATCGCGGAGGCCACGAACAACCACTACGGCCTCACCGGCCTCGCGTTCGCCGCGCGCATCATGCCCGTGCGCGTGCTCGACAGCCAGGGAGAAGGCGAAGCGTCGACGATCGCCGAAGGCGTGTACTTCGCTGTCAGGCACGGCGCCCAGGTGATCAACCTCAGCCTCGAGTTCTCGCCCGGTGTGACCGCCTCGGACATCCCCGAGCTGATCCAGGCGCTCCAGTACGCGCACCGCCACAACGTGCTCGTGGTCGCCGCGGCCGGCAACGAGGGCCACGCCGCGATCGCCTACCCGGCGCGGGCGCCCTATGTGGTGTCGGTGGGCGCCACCACCGAACACGGCTGCCTGGCCGACTACTCCAACGACGGCAGCGGCCTCACGATGGTCGCGCCGGGCGGCGGCGCCGACGCGAACCTCCCCGGCGACCCCAACTGCTTCCCGGAAGCGCCGCCCGGCCGCGACATCTACCAGGTGACGTTCACCGGCAGCTCGTACAAGAAGTTCGGCATGCCCTCAGGCTATGAAGGCACCTCGATGGCCACCCCCCACGTCGCGGCGACGGCCGCGCTGATCATCGCCAGCGGCGTGATCGGACGCCACCCGACCCCGGCGCAGATCACCGCGCGCCTGAAGGCCACCGCGCGCAAGCTCGGCGGCGGGGGCGACGAACGCCTCTATGGCGCCGGTCTCGTGGACGCCGCCACCGCAACCGCACCAGGTGGTCCCGGCGCCGTCGCAAGGTAGCCTCACAAACTCGTGTCGAGCCTCGCTCTCCAACGCATGCAGCCGCCCGAGCGCTGCGATCTGGCGATCGTCGGCGGCGGGATCGTGGGCCTCGCGGTTGCGCGCGAGCTAATCGGTCGCAACCCGGGCGCGTCGGTGTGCGTGCTCGAGCGCGAAGCCGAGATCGGCACGCATCAGACGAGCCACAACTCCGGGGTGATCCACGCGGGCGTCTACTACGTGCCGGGCTCGCTGAAGGCGCGGCTGTGCGTCGAAGGCGCGCGGGAGATGTACGAGTACTGCGAGCAGCGCGGCATCGCCCACGAGCCCTGCGGCAAGCTGATCGTCGCGACCGACTCCTCGGAGCTGCAGCGACTCGACGAGCTCGAGCGACGCGGCCGGGCCAACGGCGTGCCGGGCCTGCGCAGGATCGATGCCGCGGGCGTCGAGAAGCTCGAGCCGCACGCGCGCGGCATCGCCGGGCTGCACTCCCCGCGGACGGGCATCGCAGACTTCGCCGCGGTCGCGCGCTCCTACGCGCAGGACATCCTCGACGCCGGCGCCACCGTCGCGACCGGCTGTGGCGTCGAGGCGGTCAGCGTCGCCGGGCGCTCGCTGCGCCTCGCACACGCGCACGGCACCATCGAGGCAGGCCACGCGGTCTTCTGCGCCGGCGCGTGGGCCGATCGCCTGGCGGTCGCCGCCGGCGCCGACCCGGACCCGCGGATCGTGCCGTTCCGCGGCGCCTACCTGCGCCTGGCGCCCGAGCGACGCCATCTCGTCCGCTCGCTGATCTACCCCGTGCCCGACCCGTCGCTGCCGTTCCTCGGCGTGCACCTGACCAAGCACATCGACGGCGACGTCCTGATCGGGCCGACCGCGCTGATGGTCGGCGCCCGCGACGCCTACAGCCTCGCGACCGTCCACCGCCGGGATCTCCTCGACACGATCGCCTGGCCCGGCACGTGGCGGATGCTCGCCAGCTGGTGGAGGACCGGTGTCACCGAACTGCGCCACGCGGCGTTGCGCTCGGCATTCGTTCGCGCCGCCGCCCGCTACGTGCCCGATCTGCAGGTCGGCGACGTGCAGCCCGCGTTCGCCGGCATCCGCGCGCAGGCGCTCGGCCGTGACGGCAAGCTGGTGGACGATTTCGTCTTCTCGCACACCGAGCGGGCGCTGCACGTGCGCAACGCGCCCTCCCCCGCCGCCACCTCCTCGCTGGCGATCGCACGCCACGTCGCCGATGAGGCCGGGCGGGCGTTCGACCTCGGCGCGTGAGCGCCCCGGCGCAGCGGCTGCGGCCGCTGTGCCGCGTTTGGCGAAAATCCGATTGCTGGGTATTCTTCGCCGATTCGAGCGTTCGACTCGCAGGTGACAAGGTCGTCAAGGAGGGGGATGTAGATGCGCACGATGCGCGCCGTGTCAGCACTCTGCATGCTGGTCTTGGTCGTGGTCCTGCTGCTGGCGTCCGCCATGCAGGCGGCCGCCGCCGAACTGCCCGGCTCGGAGCTCACCAACTCGGGCGGCGACCTGCGGACGGGGTGGTACCCGAACGAGCTGTCGATCACGCCGGAACTCGTCAGCGGCGGCACGTTCGGGCGCCTGTGGACGACGCCCGTCGAAGGGCAGGTGTACGCACAGCCGCTGCTGAGCGACGGGATGCTGTTCGTCGGGACGGAGGACAACGACCTCTATGGCATGGACCCCGCCACGGGCGCCGTCGAATGGTCCAAGCACCTCGGCGAACCCTGGAATCCGGGTGAAATCAGCTGCGCCGACCTCGCGCCGAAGGTCGGAGTGACCGCGACCCCGGTGATCGACCCGGAAACGGACGTCGCGTATCTGACGTACAAGACGTATCGCGAGAAGGAAAGCGAACCGGAGTGGTTCATGGACGCGGTCGACGTGTCCACCGGTGCGCAGGAGCCGGGCTTCCCGGTGCCGCTGAACGGCACCGCCCAGAACGCGCCCGGGCAGGAATTCCACGCAAAGACCGAGTTGCAGCGCCCGGGGCTGCTGCTGATGGAAGGCGTCGTGTATGCCGCCTTTGGCTCCGATTGCGACACCACCCCGTGGCAGGGCTGGGTGTTCGGCGTCTCGACCGCGGGCGACGTCAGGGCACGCTGGGTCGCGGACGAGACCGGTAACGGCGCCGGCATCTGGCAGTCGGGCTCGGGGCTCGCCTCCGACGGCCCGGGCACGATCCTGCTGAGCACCGGCAACGGCGGCGCGCCCTCGACGCCCACGCCCGGCGACACGCCGCCGACCAACCTCGGGGAGTCGATCGTGCGGCTGGACGTGCAACCCGACGGCTCCCTCAAGCCAGTGGACTTCTTCGCCCCATACAACGCGACCTACCTGGACACCTGGGACGCCGACTTCGCCTCCGGCGGCGTCACCGGCCTGCCCGAAGAATATTTCGGCACGCCCGCCATCCCGCATCTCGCCGTCGCGGTCGGCAAGGACGGCTACGTGTACCTGCTCAACCGCGACGCCCTCGGCGGGATCGCCCAGGGGCCGTCCGGCTCTGACGACGTCCTGCAGCGGATCGGCCCGTATGGCGGCGTCTGGTCGCGACCGGGCGTGTGGCCCGGCGAAGGCGGCTGGGTCTACATCCCGACCGCGTCGGGCGGCGAAAGCGCCGGCGGCTCTTCCGGCAACCTGGACGTCTACCAGTACGGCCTCTCGAGCGACGGCACCCCGACTCTGTCACTGCAGGCCACGTCCTCCGAAGCGTTCGGCTTCTCTTCCAGCGCGCCCGTTATCACCTCCTACGAAACCGACCCGGGGTCTGCGCTCGTGTGGATCGTGTGGGCGCCGAACGGCAGCGGAGAAGGCGCCCAGCTGCGGGCCTATGACCCGATCCCTGTCAACAGAGAACCGGTCCTGCTCTGGAGCGCGCCGATCGGCACCTCCGCGAAGTTCGCGCTGCCGGGCGTCGGCGCTGGACGCCTGTACGTCGGCACCCGCGACGGGCACGTGATCGCGTTCGGCTCGCCCGTCACGCCGATCCTCGCTGGCTCGGCCACCGCGTTCCCGACGACGACCGTCGGCGAATCTTCCGAAAAGACGCTGAAGCTCACGGCCACCGAACCGCTCACGCTCTCGAAACTCACCTCGAGCGCCCCCCAGTTCACGCTCGGGACGCCGTCCAGCCCATTGCCCGCAACACTCGCGACGGGTGAAACGCTCGAAGTGCCGATCGTCTTCGCGCCAACCCATTCCGGACCTGTGGGCGCGACGTTGACAGCTACGACGAGTACGGGCGCGGCCGTCAGCTTCGGGCTCTCCGGCGTCGGGCAGGTGGCGGGACCCAAGCTCGAAGCGACACCACCCGTCGTGACCTTCCCCGGCACGGCCATCGGCGAACGCGCATCCGCCACCGCCGTCTTCAGCGACGTGGGCAGTTCGCCCGCCACGATCAATCAGGTGAACCTGCCTGTAGCGCCCTTCACGGTCGAGGTTCGTCCCGAACCGGGCGAGACGATCGACCCCGGCAAGCCGCTGCCCGTCACCATCACCTTCGAACCGTCCACGGCGGGCACCTTCAACGGCGAAATCGGACTGGACACGAGCGGTGGCGACGAAACCGTGGGACTCTCCGCAAGCGCCGGCGCGCCGGGTGCGCTGTCGATCGCAGGCGAATCGCTCGAATACGGCCAGGTACACCTTGGTTCCAGCGAGAGCAGGAACTTCACCATCACCAACACCGGCGGCATCGCGGTCGAAATCACGAAGTCCAAGCCGCCGATCGGGGGCGCCTTTACGGCAACGACATCGCTTTCGGAGGGCACGACGATCGCGCCGGGCAAGAGCCTGACCGAGACTGTGCAGTTCACGCCCACCGCCCTGGGGCCTGCGAGCGCAGCCTGGCCGATCAACGGGAAGGACACGACCGGGTTGCACGAAGTCAAATTCAGCGGCGAAGGGGTCGGGGCGCAGACATCCTCGAGTGAATCCGCTGCGACAACAGCGACGACGACCGGTCTGGTGACCGGCATGGGCGGCACCAGCCCCTTCACCGCGCCGAGGGAACCGGCGCCGACCCTCACGCAGCTGCAGATCCGCGGGCAGACCTCGCGCAACCGCCCGCGCCCGCGCGAGCTCCCGCTCACCTACAGGCTCTCGGAGGCGAGCACCGTCAAGCTCGACGTCTACCGCCGCAGCGTCAGCCACCGCTGCCGGCCGGGCATACGCACATGCGATCGCTGGATCCTCGTCAAGGTCGAGCGGAGCGTGACGGCGCGCGTGGGAGCCAACAGCCTGACGCTGAGCCTCGCAGGACTCTCCCTCGGCGACTACCGCCTTGCCGCCACGCCGGTCGCCCATTCGGGCACCGCCGGAGCGACGAGCTACCTGCGCTTCGACGTCGCCGGCTAGCTCCGCAGCCGCGCGATGAAGCCGCTCGCGCAGGTGACCAGCGCGCGCATCTACAGCTCGAAGGCGGTACGCCCGCCGCTGTCCACGAGGTCCTGCAGCAGCTCGCGGCCGTCGCCGATCACGGGCCCGCCGTGGGCGAGCAGGAGGTGATCGAAGTCGCGCTCGGCCAGCAGGCGCGCACAGGCGTCGAGCAGGCCGCGCTTGGTGGCGGGCGGGTCGTCCATCAGCGAGTCGGGCACGAAGCCGAGCGGACCCGAGCCGCCGTACTGGCCCCCGCGCACGACGCCGTCGGCGATCACGACGGCGCGCAGCTCCGGCAGGTACAGCGCGGTGTCGTCGGGGCAGATCGCGTCGAGCTCGCACGCGAGCACGCCGCCGGGAAGCACATCGCCGACGTCGAAGCCCTCGACGGCGCGCCCGTCGGAGAACTCGTGCAAGCCGAGGCGGTTGCACAGCACCGGGCAGCCGAAGCGCTCGGCGAAGCGATCGGAATGGCGGTAGTGGTGGCGGTTGGACAGCAGGATCGCCGCCGGCGCGGCCGCGCGCGCGGCGAACCAAGCGAGGCCCTCGTCTTCTGGCACGAGCGGGTCGAACAGCACCCCGTGCTCCTCCAGCCAGTAGGAGGAGACCTCCGAGTGGATGCTCGGATGCACGGCGGTCCAGTGAAACAGGCCTGGGAGAACCTCCTGCATGCTCGGGACACTACGCCGATCGCGGCGCGTCGCGCTCGCCGGCGGCCTGCTCGCCGACGGCTTGGCCGGTCGCCGGCTGGTCGCCGACCCGTCCACGCGCGGCCCGGTCGATGACATCTGCCATCTCCGCACGGAAACGCTCGCGGCCGAAGCGGCGGGCGTTCTCGCGCAGCGCGTCCTCGTCCAGCGCGAGGCTCTCGAAGCGCTCGATCGCCTGCGCGAGCGCGCTGGCGCTCTGCTCGTCGAACAGCACGCCGGTGCGGCCGTCGAGGACCGTCTCGGCGGCTCCGCCGACGCCGTAGGCGATCACCGGCACCCCCGCCGCCTGCGCCTCGACGGGAACGATCCCGAAGTCCTCCTCGCCGGGGAACAGCAGCGCGCGGGCGCCCGCCAGCAGCCGGTCGCGCTCGTCCGCGCCGACCTTGCCGAGGAACTCGATGCAATCTCCCCAGGCCGTGGCACGCACCGCGTCCAGCGCGCGTCCGTCGCCGGCGACCTTCAACGGCCTGCCGAGCTGCGCGCAGGCGGCGACCGCGAGGTCCACGCGCTTGTACGGCACGACCCGCCCGAACGCGAAGTAGTAGTCGCCCGCCCCGCCGGCATGCCCCGCCCCGCCGGCATCGCCCGACTCGCCCGCTTCGCCCAGCCCGCCCGCGCTGTCGCCCGGCCGTCGCCCCAGCCCGAGGAAGTGCTCGACGTCGACGGGCGGGTTCACGATCTCGGCCGTGCGGCCGTAGTAGCGCTGGATGCGCTCGGCAACGTGGCGCGAGTTGGCGACGAACACGTCCGGGCCGCTGGCGCCCGCGAGATCCGCCCGGCGCAGCCACGCCAGCAGCGGCGGCAGCACGAGTCGCATCGCGCGCCCGACCTCCTCGCCGTCGAGGAAGCCCTCCTCCCACGCGTAGCGCATCGGCGTGTGGCAGTAGCAGACGTGCAGCGCGCTGCTGGGCGCGCGCACGTTCTTGGCGCACGCGTGGCTGCTGGAGAGCACGAGGTCGAAGCCGCTCAGGTCGAACGAGCGGAACGCCGTGTTCATCAGCGGCAGCAGCTTCTGGTAGTGACGCGTGGCGCCGGGGAAGCGGCTGAGGAACGAGCTGTGGACGGCGCGCTCGGTGATCGTGGGGGGCCACGGCGCGGGGTCGTACACGGATGTGAACAGCTCGGCCTGCGGGAACATCTCAAGCAGCTCCAGCACGACCTGCTCGGAGCCGCCTGGGATCGTCAGCCAGTCGTGGACGACGGCCACGCGCGCGAAGCGCTCGCGCAGCTCGTCGAGGATCGGCAGCCCGGCAGACCCGCCCGCCCCGGCAGACCCGCTCGCCCCGGCGGACCCGGCGACCCCGGCGGACCCGATCGGTTGGCCTGCGCTCGCCACCGACGCGAGACTACACGCCCCGCCGCCTGGGATCATGGCGCCGATGCCCGACCCGCCCGCGCTGCGCGATCGCGACATAGTGTGCGTCGGATTCGCCGACTGGGATACGGACCTGTGGACCAATCAGCACCATCTGATGGCGCGCCTGGCGCGCGATAACCGGGTGCTGTTCGTCGAGTCGCTCGGGTTGCGCCAGCCGCAACTGGCGGGGCGCGACCTCGAGCGCATCGCGCGGCGGCTGCGGCGCGGCCTGGCGCCGCCGCGGCAGCGCGACGGGCTGCACGTGCTCTCGCCGCTTGTCATACCGCTGCATCGCAGCCGCCTGGTGCGCGCGCTCAACGCGCGCCTGCTGCCGGCGCTCGTGCGGCGCGCCGCGCGCCGGCTCGGCATGCGAGCGCCGATCCTGTGGGCGTACGTGCCGCAGGCGGAGGTGCTGATCGACGCCCTGCAGCCGTCGCTGGTCGTCTACCACTGCGTCGATGACATCTCCGCGCACGAGCGCATCGACACCGCCAGCTTCCGCGCCGCCGAGCAGCGCTTCGCGGCGCGCGCGGACCTCGTGCTGGCGAGCGCGCCGGCGCTCGCGGAGCGGTTGCGCAGGTACTCGGCAAACGTGCTCGACGCGCCGAACGTGGCCGACACGGAGCTGTTCTCGCGGGCGCTGCAGCCGAGCCCGCCCGCGCGGCTCGACCCCCAGATGGCCGCGCTGCCGGCGCCGCGGATCGTGTTCACCGGCGCGATCGTCGCCGTCAAGCTTGACCTGCGGCTGCTCGTCGAGCTCGCGCGCCTGCGGCCGTCGTGGTCGTTCGCGCTGGTCGGTCCGATCGGTCCGGGCGAACCCCACGCGGACGTCTCGGCGCTGGAGGCCGAGCCCAACATCCACCTGCTCGGCCCGCGCCCGTACGAGGCGCTGCCGGACGTCCTGCGCGCGGCCGACGCGGGGCTGATCCCGTACGCGCGCAACGCGCTCACCGACAGCATCTTCCCGATGAAGGTGTACGAGTATCTCGCGGCGGGGCTGGCTGTGATCGCCACGCCGCTGCCGGCGCTCGCGGGCGTCGAGGGTGTCCGGTGCGCCGCCGATCCGCAGGGGCTCGCCGAGCTGCTGGACGAGGCGCTGGCGCAGGATGGCCCCGAGCGCCGTGCCGCGCGCTCGCAGGCGGCGGCGGCCCACTCGTGGGACAGGCGCCTTCAGGAGATCGCCGAGGCGATCGACGCGCTGTGAGGGACCTGCTCGTCACCACGCACACGCCGGTGCTGCGCAGCGGCCAGGCAGTGCGCACCTACGGCGTCGCCCGCGCGCTGGCGGCGCACCGCGGGCTCGACCTGCTGTACGTCCGCTTCGGCGCGGCCGAGCCCGACGCGGCCTTCCGCGCGATCCCGGGCATCGCGCTGCACGAGACGGTGCCCTCGCGCGGCGCGCGGCGCCTCTTCGCCTACGCGTGCGCGCTCGCGGCGGGCGTGCCCGATGGCTTCGCGCGCGGGATCTCGCCGGAGCTCGCGCAGCACGCCCGCGCGCTCGCCGGCGAGGACGACTGCGGTCGCGTGATCGCCGACGGCCCGATCGCCGCCGCCGCCCTGCGGCGGCTGGCGCGCCGGCGCCCGGTGATCTACAACGCCCACAACCTCGAGTCGGGGTTTCGCGGCGAGCTCGACGGCGTCGGCGGCCGCCAGACGCGCGCGCTGCGGCGCTTCGAGCGGGGCCTGCTCGCGCGCGCGGCGGAGTCGTGGATGGTCAGCGAGCGCGATCTTGAAGGCGCCCGCGCGCTGTGCCCGTCGGCGCAGCTGCGCTACGCGCCCAACGTCGTCGACGTCGCCGCGATCGCGCCGGTCTCGCCGCGCGTGGACGAGCAGCGGGCGCTGTTCGTGGCGAACTTCACGTATGAGCCCAACCGCAACGGCCTGCGCTTCCTGCTGCGAGATGTCTTCCCGCGCGTGTGGGAGGAGCTGCCCAATGCCAGGCTGGCGCTGGTCGGAGGCGGGCTCGAGCTGACGCCGAGCGACGACGCCCGCGTCGAGACGCTGGGCTTCGTCGAGAACCTCGCCGATGCCTACGCGAGCGCGTCATGCGCGGTCGTGCCGCTGCTGCAGGGCGGGGGCACGCCATTGAAGCTGGTCGAGGCGCTCGCCTACGGGCTGCCGGTGGTGGCCACGCCGCTAGCCGCCGCCGGGCTGGGGTTGCGCGACGGCGAGCAGTGCCTGCTCGCGGACACCGCGGCCGCGTTCGCCGCGGCGCTCGTGCGCGTGCTGCGCGACGGCGCGCCGGAGCTCGCGCGCAGCGGGCGCGAGCTGGCCGCCGAGCGCTACTCGATCGAGGCGCTGAGCGCGCTGCTGGCGCCATAGAACGCCCACCCGCCTGACTAGAGTGCCTCCGATGAGCGACGCCGAGATGATCAGCGACCTCGCCGGCATGCAGGCGCTGGCGCCGGAGTGGGACGCGCTCGCGCTCGCGGCCGGCAATCCGGTGGCCGCGCCCGCGTGGGTCATCGCCTGGTGGCGCCACGTCGCCGCGCCCGATGCCGAGCCGCGGGTGGTCGCGCTGCGCGATCGCGGCACGCTCGTCGGCGTCGCCCCCTTCTACCTGTCGCGCGCGCGGCGCGGTGTGCGCGAGGCGCGGCTGATGAGCGGCGACTTCGGCGTGTGCGTGCAGCCGCTCGCGCTGCCCGGTCGCGAGTGGGACCTCGCGGGCGCGATCGGGGAGATGCTCGCGCCGTCGCAGCCGGCGCCGGACCTGCTCGCGTTCGGCCCGATGCCACTCGCCTCGGTGTGGACGGCAGGGATCCACGCGCTGTGGCCCGGCCGGATGCTCGGCGTCTGTCGCCGCCAGCGGATCGAAGGCGCACCGGTGATCCACCTGCGCGAGCCGTCCTTCGAGGAGTGGTTCGCGTCGCTGAGCCCGAAAATGCGCCAGAGCCTGCGGCGCGCCGAGCGGCTGTTCGAGGAGGCCGGCGGCAGCACCCGCTGGAGCACCGCCGCCACGCTGCGCGCCGACGCGGAGGCGTTTGCGCAGCTGCACGCCGGGCGCTGGGCCGAGCGGGGACGTTCGCGGCTCGCGGACCTCGGCGAGCGCCTGCCCGACTGGCTCGAGGAGCTCGGGGGGGCGCTGCTCGAGCAGGGTCGCTTCCAGATGTGCGTGCTGGAGCTCGACGGCGCGCCGATCTGCGTCGACTTCGGCCTGATCGCAGGCGCGGAGCTCGCCGCGGTCAACACCGGCTGGGACGAGCGCCACGCGAAGCTCTCGCCGGCGAAGCTCGCCGTGCTGCGCGTCGTGCGCAGCGCCTACGAGCACGCCTGCAAGCGCGTGCACCTCGGCTGCGGGGAGATGGAGAACAAGCTGCGCCTGTCCAACGGCATCGAGCCGGAGGCGTGGACGGTGATCGTGCCGCCGTCGCGGCGACTGCCGCGCGCCTACGGCGAGGTGCTTCCAGGCCTCCTGCGCAGACGCGCGCGCGACGCCGCCGAGCGGACGCTGCCGGCCGCCCAGTTCGAGGCGCTGCGCAAGCTCACGCACTGACGCGAAGCCGCGCTCCCACCGAGCGCCACCGCACCGGAAACATGCGTCCACCGCGCATGTGGCCACTCACGGCTTCCCGGTAGAGCTCCGAAAGATTACGTGCAGCTTTCAAGTAGAGGCGCGATCGTCGTATTGCGAGCGCGTCTTTGCCACATCCCGATAAAGGCACCTCCGTCGCGAGGCGGATCCGCAAAGCCAGGGGTCTCACGCAGACAGCCCGGCCACCGAAGGAGCAGGCATGACCACGTTCCACCTCCGCCCCACCCGCACCCTGAGGACGCTCACGATCCTCTCGCTCGCGGCCTGCATGTCGTTGCTGACCCTCGGCGTCGCCTCTGTCGCGACCGCCTCCTCCGGTAGCTCATATGCGCGCGTGCTCGCCACCGCGAGCCGCGCCGTGCCGCGCTCCCTGGCCGTCGCAGCCAGGCACAGCAGGTCCGCCGACCGCACGCTGGTCGCCGACGCCAAGCGCCTGAAGCGGTGCCTGCAAGCGCACAGCGCCAGGCCGAACGCATGCGCCGCCGCGCGACGCGCGCTGCAACGGGCCGGGAGCAACCTGCGCGAAGCCGAGCTGAAGCTCTCGCGGGTCGCGCGCGACAGCGCCGGCACGACGAGCGGCGTCAGCGCCAGAAGCGCCTACTGGAACGGCGGCAACAACGCCTCGCTGCAGGCTCCCAGGATCACGGTCTCCGGCCAGACGCTGAGCTGGAACAAGGTCAACGGCGTCAACAGCTACGTGTTCGTCCGCAAGGTGCCCGGTCAGGCCGACCAGTACTCGGCGGTCACCGGCACCTCAACGACCCCGCCGCCGGTCCCCGGCCTGACCGTCAAATACAGCGTCCGCACGGCCGTGAACGGCAGCGCCTGGGCCACCGAGGTGGCGATCGCCTACCCCGCGCCCGTGGAAACGAAGCCGACCGAAACCCCGCCGGCCGAAACGCCGCCGACCGAAACCGTCGACACGCAGGCCGCGCCGAAGCTCACCGTCTCCGGGCAGACGATCTCCTGGAGCGCGGTCGGCAACGTCAGCACATACGTGCTCGCGACCAAGGCGCCGGGCGAGGAAGAAAAGTTCACCGAGGTCAGCGGCACGTCGGTCACGCCCGCGGCCGTCCCGGGAGCGACCGTCCGCTACAGCCTGCGCACGGCCGTCGACGGCAGCGCCTGGTCGACCGAAGTGGCGATCTCCTACCCCGCGAGCCCGCCGCCACCGCCGCCCGCCAAGGAACCCGAAACGACCCCGCCGGTGGAAACCGGCTCCGGCCCGTTTGAAATGGGCGTCGTGATGGGCTCGGCCGAGCTGTATGAGCTCCCCTGGGCAACGACGCTGAAAGCCGCCACCGCGCGCGTCGAGTTCGGGATCGACGACCCGGTCTCGATGCTCGAACCGATCGTCGAAGCGTATGCCAAAGACGGCATCCGCCCGCTGCTGCTGGCGAGCTTCAACGCACGCGTGCCGTCGACTGCCGAAGCCGAAAACGTCGCCAAGTGGGCGGTCGCGTTCGGGCCCGGCGGGACCTTCTGGCAGGGCAAGGGCAAGGGCCTGCCGGCGGACACCGCGGTGACCGACATCGAGTTCGGCAACGAGACGAACAACCCGTACCAGTTCTCGCCGACGCTACCCTACGAATGGCAGAACCAGCCCGAATACCTGCTGCGCGCCGAAGAATATGCGCGCCGCCTGCAGGCCGCGTCGATCGCGGTCTCGGCGACGGGCGCCAAGGTGGGCCTGCTCGGGATCGCCGACCAGGGCAACGGCTACACGACCTGGGTGGGCGCGATGTTCAAAGCGGTGCCCAACCTGGGACAGTACGTCGCCGGCTGGACGATTCACCCCTACGGCCCGGAATGGCACGTCAACATGGACGCCATGATCGCCGACACCGCCGCCCACGGCGCGCCGAGCACGATCCCGATCTACGTGACCGAGTGGGGCCTGAACAGCGACAACGGACGCTGCCTGGTGGCCAACATGGGCTGGAACCCGTGCATGACCTACGCCGAAGCCGCGACCGACCTGGGCGCGACGATCAGCGGCATGCGCAGCCGCTACGGAAGCAGGCTGCGCGCCGTCTACCTGTTCCAGGCGCGCGACCAGAAGGCCACCGGCACCTCGACCGAATTCGAAGGCTACTACGGGGCGATGCAGAGCAACATGGCTCCCAAGGGCGCGTACACGACCGAGGTCGAGTCGCTGCTGAGCGCCAACCCGTAGGAGCGAGCGCTCGTTTGAGTGCCGATCCGTGCGAGCGGTCGTGTAACTTGAGGACGATCGGCTATGTCCTCTGAACTGCTGCACGGACCTCGGCGGGGCGGTCTCCGCGACCGGGCGGCAGGCGCCATGTGGAGCCGCCCGGTGCTCGCGGGCGCGGCGATCGCGCTGGGCCTGATCGGCGGCGCGCTCGCGGAGCACAAGCCGACGACGGGGATCATCGTGTGCGTGTGCGCGCTGGCCGTCATCGCCTTTGCGATGCTCGGCGAGCGCGCGTTTCCGTGGGCGATCGTGAGCGTGGCGGTCGCGCCGTGGTACCCGTTCGTCGCCGAAGTGGCCGAACCGCCGCGCGTGAAGCAGGAGGTGCTGTGCGCGGCGATCGCAGCGGCGGCGCTGGCGCCGTGGCTGTGGTCGCTGGCGCTGGGCGGACGCCGGACGCGTCCCAGCCGCGGCGCGCTGCTGATGGGGGTGCTGTTCGCGGGCCTGGCGATCCTCATCTACGAGAACCTGCACAGCCTCACGCGGCTGATCAGCTCGGGCATCGTCGGCTACCTGTTCATCGGCGTCACGTTCCTGTGCGCGCGGCGCTTCGGCGACGGGCGCGGCTGGCTGGCGGCGGCGTTCTGGGGGCTGGTGGTGCTGCTGCTGATGGGAGTCGACGCCTACCTCCAGTCGCCCGCGACGCGGGTCGGATACTTCGTCGGCTACCCGATCACCTACGGCGGGCTGGTGGTGGGGCTGCTGCCGAGCGCGCTGCTGTTCGCCTACCAGCGCTCGCGTCTGCTCACGGCGGGTCTGGCGACGGCGACCACGGCCCTCTTGATCCTCAGCGAGTCGCGCAGCTCGTGGGTCGCGGTGACCGTGATGCTGCTCGTGGTCGCGCTAGCGCAGGCGCGGGCGGGCAACTACCGGGCGCTGCGGGCGATCGCGACGGTCGTCGTGATCCTCACGGCGCTGATCCTGGGCACGAGCTCGCTGCACCGCATCGTCGAGGAAAAGCTGAGCGCGAAGGTCGCCACGAGCTCGTCGGTGACCCACCGCGAGTGGAGCTACGGCTACGCGCTCCAGGCGATCGGCCAGCAGCCGATCTTCGGCGCGGAGGAACCGGGCTACTCGGCGAACGAAGCGGACAACAAAACGACGATCGGCGCGATCGACAACGGCTACCTGTCGATCTCCGTGGACATGGGCCTGGTCGGGCTGGTGGCGGCGCTGATCCCGATCGCGGTCGCGCTGCGCGTGCTCGTTCGCTGCCTGCGCCTGCGGGTGACCCCGAGGGACGAGCTCGCGCTCGCGCTGGGCATCCTGGGGATGGCGATCGTGACGATCTTCTACGACAGCTTCTACTGGGCGCAGATCGACCTGCTGCTGGGAGCGATGGGCGGCGTGCTCTCGACGCGGGTCGCGCGGATCGCGCGGCCGGCGTCCGATGTCAAAGCGGAGCCGGCGCCCGGCGGGCGCCAGCTTCAGGCGGGTGACCTGACGCCGCGCTGGCGCGGGCGCCCGTTGGGCTGGTTGGGCTCGTCCTCGTAGTAGTAGTAGCCGCTCGCCGTCGAGGACTTCATTTCCGTGAGCACCATGCCGAACACCCGCCGGCCGCTCGCCGCCAGCACGCGGCTGGCCGCCTTCACGCGATCGCGCCGGCTGAAGCCGCCGCGCGCGACCATGATCACGCCGTCGACCTCGTCAAGCCGCAGCAGCACGCGCGTGTCGGCGACCGGCAGCAGCGGTGGCGAGTCGACGATCACGACGTCCGCGGACGCGCGCAGGAACGAGAGCACCTCGGCCATCCGCCCGACGCTGAGCAGGTCGGCGGCGTTCGGGGGGATCGTGCCGCTGGGCAGCACGACGAGGTTCGGCTCGTCCTCGATGCTGACCAGGCACTCCTCGAGCTCGACGTTGGCCACGAGCGTGTCCGACAGTCCGGGCAGGTGACGCGGTATTCCCAAAAGCGAGGCCGCCGCCGGGCGGCGCATGTCGGCCTCCACGAGCGCGACGCGGCGACCGCTGGCGGTCAGCGCCATCGCGAGGTTGACCGCGACCGTGCTCTTGCCCTCGCTCTCTTCGGCGCTGGTGATGACGAAGCAGCGAGCGTGCCCGGTGGGGTCGAGGAAGCGCAGCCCCTCGCGCAGCATGCGGTAGGACTCGCCGATCGGTCCCGCGAGCTGCTGCGACAGCGCCGCATGGGCGGGGGTGTGGGGCACGCTGGCGATGATCGGATAGTCGGGGACGGCGCGTTCGAAGTCGTCGATCGTCTTCAGCCGGCGGTCGAGGAAGTCGACGAGCAGCGCCAGCCCGCAGCCGAGGAACAGCCCGACGACGAAGCCGAGGATCCCATCCCGTTTGGGCTTGGGCGAGACGGCTGTCGGGTCGGGTTCGGCGTGCGCGATCACCTGCGCGTCGCCGGTCTGCAGCGAGCGCATCTCTTCGAGCTGGCGCAGCTCTTCCTGGAGCTTGGCCTGCTCCGCCGCGGGGGCGGTCTTGACCGACTGGCTGACGAGTTCTTCGGCCTGCGCGATCGAGGCTCTGTCGGTCTGGCGGCGATACGTTATGTAGCCTTCGGCGAACGCGTTGGCGACGGCCGCCGCTTCGAGCGGGTTCCCGCGCGTGGCCTTGATCGTGGCGATGTCCGCGTCGGAGTTCGGGCTGACGGAAATCGATTCGATCAGCGAGCCGACCGGTTCTTTGAGCTTCAGCAGGCTCTCCGCCTCCGCGCCGACGGCGAGCGAGGTGACCACGTCGATGCTCGTCTGGGTCGTGCGCTGCGGTTCCTCCTGGCCGTTTGAGAAGAGGTTGTTGCCGAACAGCGCCTGGGTGAAGTCGGGTTCGCGGAACAGCAGCTGCGCCGACGCGGAGTACTGCTTGGGCGAGCGCAGCGACAGCGCCACGCTGATCGCGACGCTGGCGACGATCACGGTGATCACGATCAGCTTGCGCCGCCACAGGACGGAGAGCAGCTCGAACGGGGAAACCGTCGGGGCAGCGGGGGCGTTGATGACGGGATCGATGTCGGCCACGGCTATCCGGCTGCAACGAGCGTGCGGGGCACGCAGTCAATGATACGTCCATAGCGGCGGCAAACGAGGTGGCTCATACACCTGTTGGTATCGGCCGAGGCACGCGAGCCCTTGAAGCGGTCGCCGGCGGGCGGACTCGTGGGCCGTCTCGGCTCAGCGGCCGCGCAGCGCGGCCAGCGCGTCGATCACGAAGCGCTCCTGCGCATCCAGGTAGGGGCCGATCCTGAACTCCTGGGCGCGCTCGTGGGCACGCGCCACGCGCGCGGCGGTCGCGTCGTGCTCCTGCAGCGTGCGGGCAAGCGCCCGCGCGGCGCCGGCGGCGTCGCCGCGGGCGAACAGCAGCGCGTGCTCCTCGTGTTGCATGCCCTCGCCGATCCCGCCCACGTCGGATGCCACGAGCGGCACCCGCGCGAGCGCGCCCTCGATCGTGACCAGCGGAAACGGCTCGTCCCACGTGGACGGCACGATCATCGCGCTCGCCCGCGCCAGGCGCGCGGCCACCTGCTCGGGCGGCATCTGCCCGTACCAGTCGATCGCATCGGCGACGCCGAGCTCCCGCGCGAGGCTCCGCATCTGCGCGCCGTGGTCGGCGTCCTCCGGGCCGATCACCTCCAGGCGCGCGGCGATGCCGTGCTCGGAGCGCAGCAGCGCGAGCGCCTGGACGGCGACCCACACGCCCTTGTAGGGGGTGACGCGCCCGACGAACGCGATCACCGGCTGGGGGGCGGGAGCGCGCACGACCTGCGCGTAGAGGTCGCCGTAGCGAGGGACCGAGTGCCCGACGCGCTCGAGCACCGGCTCCACGAACGCAGGCGTCTGCACCATCCGCCTGATCGCCTCCGAGTTCCACGAGATCGCCGTGCGCAGCGGCGCCGTCGGATCGAGGCGCAGCGCCGGCAGCCGGTTCAGGGTGCGCGCGCCGGCCGCCCACAGCGCCGCCGCCGGTCCCCGCCGCGCGGGCAGCAGCTCGCGCATGAACAGGTCGCCGACGAACAGGCCGCCGAACCAGTGCTCGCAGATGCGAAACGCCAGCGGCACGCCGCTGTCCGCCAGCACGCGCAGCGCCGCCTGTGGAACGTACGCGGCGTTCCACACGTAGACCAGGTCCGGCTCCCACGCGAGCGCGCGGCGGGCGGCTGCGACCGCGCGCACGGACGCGAGCGGCGCCCGCAGCGCCCCGCGCCTGTCGGCGCTCAGCAGCGGCAGCTCGCGCCGCACGCCGGGCTCCTCTCCGGCCTGCGCGCGATCCTTTTCGCTGGTCAGCACCAGCACCTCGCCACGCTCGCCCAGCCGCTGCACCACCCCGGAGCACTCGACCTCGTAGCCGCCGAAGGCCACCGGCGGATAGAGCATGGAGACGACGAGGACCCGCATCGCCGGCGCCTCAGCGCTTCCCGCCGCGCGCGATCACGCCATCTCCGCGCGCCCGACCACGACGCGCACGTCGTCGACGTTGACGGCGCGCAGCCCGAACAGCAGCGCCGGGTAGAGCACACACGCCGCGCCCACGAGCACCGCCAGCGGCGCGTGTCCCAGCCGCAGCGCCTCCAGCGCGCCCGTCAGCAGCGCTGCGGCGAGCACCGTGCGCCCGATGCGCCCCGGCCGCGGCAGCGGCAGCTCGAGCGTCTTCAGGATCAGCGACAGGCTGCACCCGCACACGACGATCTCGGTCACCAGCGTCATCCACGCCGCCCCCATGAAGCCCGTGAGCGGCACGAGGATCAGGTTGCCGGCCACGTTCACGACCAGCGCGATCAGGCTGATGCGCAGCAGGCGCCACTGCAGCCCGAGGACGACGAGCAGGTTGCCGTTGAGGTAGCCGAAGGAGATGAAGACGAACGCGGCGCCGAGCACCGGCAGCGCGGGCGCCGCGCGCACGAACTCCTGGCCGAAGATCAGGCGCACGGTCGGTTCGGAGGCGACGATCGCGAACGCCAGGCCGCCGAGCGAGGTGACGGCCAGCACCTCCGCCATCAGCCGCGCCGTGCGCAGCAGCCGCGCGCGGTCGGCCGGCCAGGCCGCGGCGAGCACCGGCGCGAGCGTCGTCAGGACCGACATCGGCACGAAGTGCGCCTTTTCGAGCAGGCTGTAGACCGAGCCGTACAGCCCCGCCGCCTTCGTGCCGACCAGCACGTAGACGATGACCTGGTCGATGCCCGCGTAGGCGATGATCAGCAGCCCGGAGATGCCGATCGGCAGGCCGATGCGCGCGATCTGGCCGATGCGCGCACGCGAGGGGCGCGGTATCCGCGCGTCGAGTTTGAGCACCGCCACCGCCTGCACCACCGAGCCCAGCGCGTTCGTCGTGGTCAGCCCGATCGCCAGCGCGATCATGCCCGCGTGTTCGAGGTAGATGACCAGGACGGCTACGCCCCAGAGGATGCTCCTGAGCGTCAGCACGAGCATCGGCACGCGGTTGTCCACGCGCACCTGGAACAGCAGCCCCAGCGCCCCGATGCCGCCGAACGGCATCGCCACGATCATGATGATCCCCGCGACCAGCATTTCGTGGCTGCGGTGCAGCAGCAGGATGGCGCCGAGCGAGAGCAGCATCACCGGCACCAGCGCGAGCAGCCGCAGCAGCATCAGCCCGCCGATCCACTCGTGCTCGTGCTCGCGGTCGCGGGCGGATTCGCGCAGCGCGACTTCCTCCAGCCCGAAGCTCGCGAAGTAGCCGATCAGCCCGAGCGCGGCGAAGCCGGTCGACCACTGGCCGTAGCCCTCCTGGCCGAGCGTGCGCACGACGAGCGCCGTGACGACCCCGCCGAGGGCGAGGTTGGCGACGCGCACGACAACCTGCATGAGGATGTCATGGGCGGCGCGCTGCTTTGTGGTGTCGCGAGCTAGGGTCGACATTGGGACGAGCGGGTGGGATCGACATCGGACGATTTGCTCGTCGGGGCGAGGATGACAGCATCCCTGCATTCGCCAGCGGCTCAAGCGTGCGCGGGAGCCTGCCGATGGCCCTTGTACGATTGCGCGGCTCCGTCTCGCAATGACCTTGCGGCGCGTCCGAGCCGGCCGTGGAACGACGGCCAGGCGGCGTGCCCGGAACGAAATAGGAGTATTACGTGGCTAACACGACGCTGGTCACCGGTGGCAGCGGCTACATCGGAGCGCTGCTCGTTCAGGAGTTGCGCGAGGCGGGGCACGAGGTCCGCGTGCTGGACTCGCTGCTGCACGGCCAGGAGGACATCGCGGCCGAGCAGGAGCAGGCCGGCGTGCAGGTGATCCGTGCGGACATCCGCGACGCAGATGCCCGCGAGCGCGCCCTGGCGGGCGTCGACGCGGTCGTGCACCTCGCCGCGATCGTCGGCGACCCCGCGTGCGGACGCGATCCCGAGCTCTCCGACGCGGTCAACGTGCAGGCCACTCGCGCGCTCGTCGCCGACGCCGGCGCCGCGGGCGTGCAGCGCCTGGTGTTCGCCTCCACCTGCTCCAACTACGGTCGCATGGCCGACCCCACCGTGCCGATCACCGAGGAGGGCGAGCTCAGCCCCGTGTCGCTGTACGCCGAACAGAAGGTCGGCATGGAGCAGCTGATCCTCGGCGGCGCTAACAACATCGACGCCACCTGCCTGCGCTTCGCGACCGTCTACGGCGTGGGCAGGCGCATGCGCTTCGATCTGACCGTCAACGAGTTCACGCGCGAACTGTGGGCCGATCGCGAGCTGGAAGTCTTCGGCGAGCAGTTCTGGCGCCCGTACATTCACGTGCGCGACGCCGGGCGCGCGGTTCGCACGGTGCTCGAGGCGCCGCGGGAGAAGGTCGCCGGCAGGGTCTTCAACGCGGGCCGCTCGGGCGAGAACTACCGCAAGCTCGACCTGGTCGAGGAGATCCGCAAGCAGATCGACCGCGGCAAGGTCTCCTACGTCCACCGCGACGAGGATCCGCGCGACTACAAGGTGAGCTTCGACAGGATCCGCGCCGAGCTGGGCTTCGAGACGCTGATGACCGTGCCCGACGGCATCGCCGAGATCATCGCCGCGCTCGACGCCGAAGCCTTCGGCGATCCGTTCGACCCGCGCTACAGGAACATCCCGTGAGGCCGGCGTGAGAGACACCGGCGCCCGGCTGACGCGTGGCCTGCGCGCCGGCTCGCTGGCCTGCCTGCGGCCGTTCGGCTACCTGGCGTTCGTGGTCGCCCTGTGGGCGCTGTCGGCGGCCGCGAAGCTGCTCGGCGAGGAGCACGAGCTGGGGTTCTTCGCCGGGCGACTGAACCACATGATCTGGCGCTACCCGGACGTCACGCGTCGCGGCGTGCAGATGGCGTGGCTGGTGTGGATCGTGCTGTTCTGCATCGCGATCAGCCCGTATGACCCGCTCGCTACTCGCTGGGACGAGGTCGCGCTCGCAGCGCTTGCTGCTGGCGTCCTCTGGCGCCGGAGGCTCGAGCGCCGAGTCGAGCGTTGAGGTTCTCGAGCGCCTGCTCGAGTCCCACCTCGGCGGGGTCGAGCGCGCGCATCGCCGCCGCCAGCCGGTATTCGGCGAAGTGGTTCGGCTGTACGTCGCATGCCTGCGCGATGAGCTCCATCGCGCGCATCGACGGCTTGTCGTGCCCGTTGGCGAGCATGTTGATGTGCGCGTGGGTCATGCCCCTGCCGTCGAGCTCGCGCGTGGCCTCGGCGAGACCGCGATAGCTCAGGCCGCGCTCGGCCATCAGCGCGCGGAGCGCGTCTCCGAATGGCTTGTCGCTGAAACGCTCCATGCTCGGCCTCCTCGTCAGCTGCGCCGTGCGATCGACGACGGGCGCCGGAGGGTATCGCGGGCGGCACCTCCGAAACACCACCTGGTAGGTTTCTTACCTAACTAATATGCGGTTGCTCGCAACTAACGGTCTGCTGCGGACATCGCGTCCGCGACGCGCTCAAGCACTCGGCGGCCGCGGCCGATGGCACTTGTACGATGCACACGGAGAGCGTCAGTGAGCGACAAGACCTCGAGCCGCTGCAAGTGACGCCCGCAGTCGACGCGACGGCCGCCGATGGGGCCTTCCCCGAGCTGCCGCTGTTCGACCTGCGGCTGGAGCCGCAGGACCTCGAGGCGGTCGCGGAGACGCTGCGTTCGGGCTGGCTGACGATGGGACCGCGCACGCAGGCGTTCGAGGAGGCGTTCGCCGCGCAGCTCGGCGCGCGCCACGCGATCGCGGTCTCCAGCTGCACCGCCGCGCTGCACCTCGCCTACCTGGCCGCCGGGGTCGGTCCCGGGGACGAGGTGATCGTGCCGTCGTTCACGTTCGCCGCCACAGCCGCCGCCGCGGTGTACTGCGGGGCGACGCCGGTGTTCGCCGAGATCGTCTCGCGCAAGCTCCCGAGCCTCGATCCCGAGGACGTCGAGCGGCGCATCACGCCGCGCACCAAGGCGGTGTGCGTGGTGCACTACGCCGGCTACGCCGCCGCCGCCGACCGCCTGAAGGCGTTGTGCGACGAGCGCGGGATCGCGCTGATCGAGGACGTGGCGCACGCGCCGAGCGCGACGCTGCACGGCCGCAAGCTCGGCACGTGGGGCCTGGCCGGAGCCTTCAGCTTCTTCTCCAACAAGGTGCTGTCGGTGGGCGAGGGCGGCCTGCTGTGCACCGACGACGACGACGTCGCGGCGTTCGTGCGCTCGCGACGCTCGCACGCGATGACGAGCGGCACGTGGGACCGCCACAGCGGGCGCACCGACACCTACGACGTGGTCGGCCTCGGCTTCAACTACCGCCTCGACGAGCCGCGCTCGGCGCTGCTGCTCTCGCGCCTGGGGCGCCTGGAGGCGGAAATCGAGCGCCGGCGCGAGCTCACGGTGCGCTACCGCTCGCTGCTGGGACAGGTCGAGGGGATCGTCGTCCCGTTCGAGGACGCCGACGTGCCCGGCTCCTCCTGCTACGTGATCCCGATCATGATCGAGGAGGACGGCCGCCAGGCCGAGGTCTCCAGCCGGATGCGCGAGCGAGGCATCCAGACGAGCATCTTCTACCCGTCGATCCACCGCTTCAGCGCCTACCGCGAGCGCTTCCCCGGCGTCTCGCTGCCGATCACCGAGCTGGCCTCGCGCACGGAGCTGACGCTCCCGTTCTATCCGCACATGACGCACGACGATCAGGACCGCGTCGTCACCGCCCTCGCGGAGGCGATCGCGCGATGAGCGACTGGCGCGTGGCGCTGACGGAGGTCACCGTCCCCGAGCAGGACGTGCAGGCGGTGCTCGACTGCCTGGAGTCCGGCTGGCTGACGATGGGGCCGCGCACGCAGGCGTTCGAGCGGGCGCTCGCCGAGTTCGTCGGCACGCCTCATGCGGTGACCGTCTCCAGCGGCACGGCGGCCCTGCACCTCGCCTGTGTGGCCGCGGGCATCGGCGCGGGCGATGAGGTGATCGTGCCCGCGTTCACGTTCGTGGCGAGCGCCAGCGCGGCCCGCTACGTGGGCGCCGAGCCGGTGCTGTGCGACGTGCGCAGCCCGCACGACTTCAACATCGACCCCGCCGACGTCGCCCGCCGGATCACCTCCCGCACGAAGGCGGTCGTCGCGGTCCACTTCTGCGGCTATCCCGCCGACGTGGCCACGCTGCGAGCGCTGTGCGACGAGCACGGCCTGATCCTGATCGAGGACTGCGCCCAGGCGATCGGTGCGCGCGTCGACGAGGACGGTCGCCAGGTCGGCACCGTCGGCGAGCTCGGCGCATTCAGCTTCTTCTCCAAGAAGCAGCTGTGCGTCGGCGAGGGCGGCATGGTCGCCACGGCCGACGAGGAGCTGGCCGAGCGCGTGCGGCTGTTCCGCTCGCACGCGATGACCAGCAGCACCTGGGACCGTCATCGCGGCCACGACCCCGCCTACGACGTCGTCGACATCGGCTTCAACTACCGCATCGACGAGCCCCGCGCGGCGTTCGGGCTGAGCCGCCTGCAGCGTCTGCACGAGAGCATCGCGAGCCGGCGCGCCACCGTGCGCTCCTACCGCGAGCGCCTGGCGGAGGTCCCGGGGATCGAGCTGCCCTTCGATGAGCAGGCCGTCGAGCGCTCCTCGCACTTCGCCTTTCCTGTGCTGCTCGCGGACCGCCAGACCCGCGATCGCTTCCGCGACTCGCTCAAAGACGACGGCATCCAGACAACCTGGTATCCGGCGCTGCACAGCTTCACCGAGTACCGCCGCTTCGCCCCCGCGGATGGCCTGCCGCAGGCGACCGAGGTCGCCGACCGCCACTGCGCGCTGCCGCTCAGCTCGTCGATGGACGAGTCCGAAGTCGAGCTCGTCGTCGCGGCCGTGCGCGCGGCGTTGGCCTAGTCACAGTTGCCAGTCGGCAGACCGCAAGGAAGCGCGGATGTTCCCCCGAGGGGATATTTTGCCGCCTGCGGTGCGCGCGCTCGGCCGCCGTCGCCGCGTCGCCTTTTGGCGGAAGCGATAGCGGGTCGACGAGCTTCGATGAGTGCTACTCGTCGTCCAACTCAGGCGTCTCGCTGGCTACGCGGGTGGCGCCTGCTTTCCGCGCGAAGCGGGACCGATCCCGCGTGCGCTCCAGAGGCTCCTCGCGCACGAGAGCAACACTCTTCCCCCGGTGCCTCAGCGCGTCGAGATGGTGCCGGCGTTCGGCTCGCCATCCGAGATAGGGTTGTGCCAGCGATGCGTCACCTCCCTCTTCTGGTGCTGATCGGGATCGGTGTCTTCGCCGGGGTCTTCGCTTACGGCGCCACGTCGGGCGGCGCCACGTCGGACGGCTCCACGTTGTACCAAGCGATCAAGAATGCTGCGGTTGCCCCTTATGCCGACTTCGCGGGCAAGGACGCGAAGAGCTTGTGCGAAGACTTCGTGCCCGCCGTTGCCGCCAAGCTCGCCACGTCGGTGAGCGCTGGCAAAGGCTGTGCGGAAGCGGCAACCGAAGCGTTCGCTCGATACGAAGTGCTGGTTCTCGGGCCCGGGCCCACCGCGACTGTGCGTACCGTATACGCGCGGCTAAACCGCGCCTGGGTGGAGCTGCTCTTCGGCCGAGGAGAGACGCTTCAGGTCGAAGTGAAGCGCGTGGCCGGCCGCTGGCGCGTCAGCTCGTCCGCCTTCTTGCTGCTCCGCACTTGCCCGGCTGCACCGGCCACCGTATGCCACGCGGGAGCGAAAGTGCTCGGGCTCGCCACCATCGAATCGGCGGAAATGACGTTCATCCCCAAGGCCGTACGCCTTGAGGGCGGGCGCGAGCTGCGTGAATACGAAGTCGGAAGCCGCCTAGCGGTGCAGTCCGGCTGCCTGGCATGCCACCGCATCGGGGAAGACGGCAACAGTGGGCCGGGATCGAATCTCACGCACGTTGGAGCGCAGCTTGACGACCAGCAGCTCCGTCAAGCGCTAATCGACCCGCGAGCGCCGATGCCGTCCTTCAAGCATCTGCCACACGCCAAGCTCGCGGCGCTGATCCGCTTCCTCGCACTACTCCGGTAACTGCACGTCACCCATTCGAGAGGCGATAGGGGGAGCTTCCATCGAACCGTGTGTGTCCACCCACAGCAGCACTCGTGCTTCTTGCATGCAAGCGAGCGCCGCGCCACCGCCGCGCCTCGATTACGCTCCGGACGAATCTCGATCGTCTCGTCTGGTGCTCCCGAGACTGCTCCTTCGCCATGGCGATGCGGGCGTGTCGTGCGCGGGAGTACGGACGAGTGCTCGTGGTCCATCTCGACAGGCTCGATCGCACGAACGACGCGCTCGCTTGTGCGAAGGGGACACTCTCGCCCGCGAGCCACGGGGAAGTACATCGGGGTGCTCCGAGCGGCGTGTCGGAGGCGGTGCCAAGCGAAGGCGCTTTAGACTGAGTTCGTGTCCGGGCCAGAGGACTTTTGGGGCGACGGCGGGCCGCCGTCAAGTGCCGGTGAGTTCGCCGGGCGACTGTGGCAGATCGGTCGCGAGGCAGCGGCGAAGAAACGACTCGTCGTTGACGCTGTTCGCCTTGTGCAGCCGGGCAAGAGCAGGGATGAGCTGCGGAGAGACTTCAAGGCAGAGCTTGCTCGGCAGCGGATGCCGCAGGATCCAATCTGGGTGGAGCGGATGCTCGACGAACTGGAACAGTCACCTGCGGACCAGATGAGGAAGAAGGCTCAGAATCTGTTGCTCGTCGGAAGCACGCTCGGTCGCCTCGCACGGTCACGCGGGATACCCGATCCGCCCGAATGGATGAACCCGCCTGAGGAGGCGAACTACTACGGGCCGCCGCGGCGTGGCGACAAGGTGCCGGTCGAGGTCGATCGTGACGCTACTGGCTGCCTTGATCGCGCACTCGAAAGTGCGCCAGGTCATGTTGGTGACATCCAAGCATTGGTGCCGGTGTGGTTCGACTGGCACGTCGATGCTGAGGAGCGTCGACGCGTGGGCGTATATATCGGGTCGACCAGAGTCGGGGCACTCGACCGGAAGTCCTCGGAGTCCTTCGCGGCAGTCATGAAGGCGGCGGAGGAGCGCGGTGGTAAGCCTCGGAGCATGTCGTCGCTTGCTAGGGCCAAGCACTTGGACCCGCCTTACCTCCTTGTTGTCGATCTCCCGGAGGGGCATACCGTCTGAGCCACCAATCGGCGCGAAGCCGGTCCCGCTCTGGGTGTGGCGAACGTAGTGCGGCCATGGGCCCGCCGGCACGTCCGGCACCTTACGTTGATGGTCGAGAGAGCGCTCCCTTCCAGCGAGAGCAGGCGTCCCGACGCACCAGCTCGACGTGCCTGCTCGGGACGACCAGCAGCAGCGCGAGACCCGTTATCGCGGCTGACTGCTTTCGCGCGATGGCGGTCGTACAATGATCGAGCTTGGATTGGGCGGGGGCTGTATCACTCCGTCCGAGGCCGATATCACGGCTTCTCTCGTGTTCGCCGACTCCAACCGCGCCGTCCGATCCAAGAAGATAGTGCTGCGAGAGCGACCTACCCGTCCGGCGGGATCAGCCGATCCCGCACGGACTCGAACTCTTCCTGGGCCTGCTCGTAGTCGTCGTGGCGTCCGATGTCCAGCCAGTAGTCCTCGCTCGGCCACGAGCGCACGACCTCTCCAGCGGCGATCAGCCGCAGGATCAGATCGGGGAAGTCCAGGCGCTTGCCGGGCTCGATGAACGACAGCGCGCGCGGTGCGAAGCAGTACACGCCCATGCTCGCGATGTAGTCGATCGCGGGCTTCTCGTCGTAGCCGGTCAGGCGCGTGGGGTCCTCGCCGTCGCCGAAGCGCAGCACCCCCAGCGAGACCTGGATCTGGCGGGCCTTCGTGGCGATCGTCGCCGCCGCGTCGCTGCCGGCGTGGCGCTCGAGCAGCGCGCCGTAGTCGATGTCTGTGAGCACGTCGCCGTTCATCACCAGGAAGTCGTCCTCGGCGAGCCCGTCGATCAGTGCGAGCGCGCCGACGGTGCCGAGCGGCTCGCGCTCGCGGTAGTAGTCGATCGGGATGCCGTAGCTCGCGCCGTCGCGGAAGAACGCCTCGATCAGCTCGGCGAGATAGCCGGTGGCGATCGTGATCCGCTCGAAGCGGTGCGCCTTCAGCTGGCGCACGACGATGTCGAGCACCGGCCGGTCGCCGATCGGCATCAGCGGCTTCGGCAGGACGGTCGTGTAGGGGCGCAGGCGCGTGCCCTCGCCGCCGGCCAGGATGACGGCGCGCCTCACCTCAGAAGCACCGCCCCTGCAAGAGCTCGTTCACGCCGGCCAGGATACGCACGGGCATGGACGACGCCCCGCTACCCTCGAACCATGAGCAGGGGGGAAGCCGTGCGGCATGCTCGGCGCCGGCTGGCAACGGCACCTACGCTCGCGCCCCTTCTCTCCGCGGTCTACGGGCTGATCGTGCCCGCGCTGCGCCGCTGCAACGCCGTGCTGCGCGCCGTGTGCGCCGGCTCCCATCACCTCCAGTGCAAGGTCGAGGGGCTCCTGCGACCGTCGGCGGAGTGGTTCGACCACGAGATCGACGTGTACTGGCAGTGGGTCGCCCGGCAGCGCTCCATGTTCCTCGAGCGAGGCGTCCTGAACACGCTCGCGATCAGGCCGGGGGCCGAGGTCCTGGAGATCTGCTGCGGCGACGGCTTCAACGCCCACCGCTTCTACGCCGAGCGTGGCGCGCACGTGCTCGCCGTCGACCACAGTCGCGAGGCGCTCGCGCACGCGCGCCGCTTCCACTCCCGCGCGAACATCGAGTACCACTCCTGCGACATCCTCCAGAGCATCCCCGAGGGGCCGTTCGACAACGTCATCTGGGACTCGGCCATGCACCACTTCACGCTGTCCGAGGTGGCCGTGATCCTCGCCTCGGCGCACCGCTCGCTGGCGCCCGGCGGCGTCCTCTCCGGCTACACGGTGATCGAGCCCGGCCAGGACTACGCGTACGCGCGCCTGCGCTTCCCGGGGCCGGAGCCGCTCGCGGACGTGCTCGCGGGCGAGTTCGCGCACGTCTCGGTGCTCGAGACGCCCGATGCGATGCGGCGCAACCTCTACTTCTTCGCCTCCGATGTCGCGAGCGCGCTGCCGTTCGCGGAGGGCATCCGTCAGCTTTCTTCGCAGGCTCCACCGGCGCCGCTGGCGCGCACGGCCGCGAGGAAGTCCTCCCAGTCGGCGGCGTAGGGCGCGATCGTCTCCAGCAGGCGCTCGAGCGCCTGCCAGTCCTCGTCGGCCTCCCAGCCCCAGTGCAGGACGATCGGCGCCCACAGGCCGGCGCGTCGCTCGATCAGCCTCTGCGCCGCGGGCAGCACCTCGCGCGCGTGCCCGTAGAGCGGGTGGTAGGAGGGCAGGTACACGGCCTCGCCACGCCACACCGGCGTGCGCTGAAAGCCGAGCAGCCCGACGGACTCGGGTCCCCCGGTGACGACCGCGAAGCGGCGCGCGAGGATGTCGTACTGCGCGGCGTCGAAGCGGTTGTACGGCGCGACGAACACCTCCGGCGCGATGCCGAGCGGCGCAAGCTCGGCGAAGCCCTGGTCGAGCAGCGCCTCGGTCGCGGCGCGGTCCAGGCCGCACAGCTCGCTGTGGCGCCGCGGCGAGGCAAAGCGCGTGCGATGGTCGAGGCCGTGCAGGCCGAAGGCGACGCGGTCGGCGGGGAGCTCGGCCAGCAGCGCGCGCTCGTCGTCGCTCAGCGCGCGCCAGCGGCTCTCCTCGGGATTGAGCGCGTCATGGCTCACGCGCGGCAGCACGGCGATCAGGTACGGCACGCCCGCGCCCGCCATCAGCGCGTGAAAGCGCCGGTAGCGCTCGGTGCCGTAGCGCGTCGGGTCATCCCACGCGAGGTAGTGGGGGAACTCGTCGACGCGGATCAAGAAGCGCGGCGGCGCCTGCGCGGCGGCGCCGAGGACGGCGCGCCGCGCCGCGTCCAGCGGGTCGACGACGGCGCGCTCGTAGTCGAGCCTGCCGCGCTTGCGCTGCACGCGCTGCAGGAAGCGCACGGGCGCCGGCGGGAGCGGGCGCGAACGCACCGCGGCGCGCACGGCGCGCGAGCGCAACAGCTCCCCGCCCTGCGCGCTCGACGCCGCGCTCGACGCCGCGTCGGGGCCGAGCAGCAGCCGCGCGCTGCGCAGCTCGTCCGTGCGTGAGCGCTCAGACACCCGCCAGCACCTCCTCGTAGAGCTCGCCCGTGCGCTTGGCGATCGCCGGCCAGGCGAAGCGCTCGTCGGCGAAGCGCTTGCCCTGCTCGCCGCGACGCTGGCACTCCGGCCAGCCGGCGTCGATGCTCGCGGCGAGCGCGTCGACGAGCGCGTCTACGTCCGCGCGCGCGCAGATCCATCCGGTCTCGCCGTCGATCACCGCCTCCGGCAGGCCGCCCACCGGATATACGATCACGGGACGGCGAAAGCCGTAGGCGAGCAGCAGCACGCCGCTCTGGCTGGCCGCCTGGTAGGGCAGCGCGACGGTGTCGGCGGCGGCGAACAGGCGCGCGACCTCCGCCATGTCGAGGAAGCCCTCGCGCACGGTCACGCGTCCGGCCAGCTCGGGGCTCTGCAGCTGCGCGGACGCGGCCGCGAGCGCGCCCGTGTCCTGGCCGCCGATGAGCAGCTGCAGGGTGGGCAGCCGCGCGAGCGCAGCGAGCAGGTCGTCGAGGCCCTTGTCGGCGCGCAGCTGGCCGAACATCAGCGTGACGGGCGCGTCCGCGGCGATCCCCAGCGCGGCGCGCGCTGCGGCGCGCTCGGCGTCGCCGCCGGAGCTCGCGAGGCCGCCGTACTCGCCGTGGGGGATCACGACCGTGCGCGCGGCGGCCGGCGCCGGCACGCGCGCGAGGTCGGCCTCGGTGTGCACGATCGTCCTTGCCGTCAGCGCCGCGCTGGCGCTCCTGACGAGCCGCCGCGTGCGCAGGAACGTGCTCGAGCGCTCGAACGTGCCGTGCGCGGTCTGCACGACGGTGGCGCCGGACACGCGCAGGCAGAGGATCGCCAGCAGCCCGATCTGCGGGATCTCCCAGCCCTGGGTGTGCACGATGTCCGTGCGCCGGGCCAGGCGCATCAGCCGCGGCAACGCGAGCACGAAGCGCACGCCGTTGACGACCCGGCCCAGCCCGCGGCGGCGCAGCTCCCTGCCGATGGGCGTGTCGTCGCGCAGGTAGTGAAAGACGGGGTATGCGGTGACGCCGTCGATCGGCGGGTAGCGGTGGTCGGCGGCGGTCGCCAGCGCGACCGTCCACCCCTCGCCGACGAGCCCGCGCAGGAGCTCTGCGGTGTAGTCGGCGACGCCTCCGCGTCCGCCCTGCTCGATCATCAGCACGCGTTTGCGTGGACCCGCGCTCATGAAGCGGCGCGCGCCCGCGACTGCGTGGATGCGATCGCGTCGTCCAGCAGTCCCTCGATCAGCTGCGCGACGACCGGCGCCGCGTACGTGCGCTCGGCGAGGCTGCGCGCCGCGGCGCCCTCGCGCTGCACGCGCTGCGGATCGTCGAGATAGCGCTCGAGCAGCGCCCGCAACGAGGCGGGGTCGTTCTCGGGCTCGGCGATGCCGCCGATCTCCGGCGTGATCATGTCCGCGACGCCCTCCGCGCCGGTCGACAGGCACGGGCGCGAGGCGAGCATGCCGAGGATCACCGCGCGCGGCGCCCCCTCGGTCGGGCTCGGGCAGAACACGGTCACGTCGAAGGCTGAGAGCACGTCGGGCACCTCGCTGCCTGGCGTGGCGATGAAGTGCGCGCGCTCGCCCAGCGGCGCCGCCAGCGAGCGCAGCTGCGCCTCGGTCTCGCCGTCGCCGGCGAGGATCAGGTGCACGCGCGGGTCGTCGAGCTCGATCACCGCGCTGACGACGACGTCGTTGCGCTTCTTCGGGTGAAAGCGCGAGATGCAGCCGACGACGAACGCGTCCTGCGGTATGCCGAGCTCCGCGCGCACGCGCGCCCGGCCCTGCTCGGTGTACTGGATTTCATCGGTGCGCAGCACGTTCGGCACGACCACCACCTTGCTCTCCTCGACGCCGACGTCGGTGACCGAGCGCCGGGTGCCCTCGGAGACGGCCATCACCAGCACAGCGTCGCGCCCGGCGACGAGATAGGCGCTGCGCGGCAGGCCCTTGCGCAGCGGGAACGGGACCGGTCCCCACTCGGCCCACACGACCGTCCTGCGCAGCTCTGCCGGAAGCATCCGCGCCAGCAGCTGCTCCTTCTTGTAGTGCACGAGCAGCACGTCGTAGGGAGCCTGTGCCCGCAGCGCGGCGCGCAGGCGTGCGAGCAGCAGCGGCCAGCGCAGCGCCAGGCCGACCCAGCTGCCGGTGGACAGCTTCGGGCCAAGCGCGATCGCGCGCACCTCCACCTCCGTGTCGCGACCGATCTGCGGCTGGTCGGTGAGCATCACCGTCTCGTGCCCGCGCTGGTGCAGCGCCTCGAGCATCTCCACGGCGGCGAACTCGGCGCCGCCGCGCGAGTCGGTCGTCATCACGGTCACGATCTTCATTGCTCGATTATCTCCGCGCTCGAGGACATGTCTCGCCGGCCCGCCCGCCCACGAGCGGGGCCTTGAGCTGTCTATCGGCAGCCGAACGCCGTCCAATGAGAACAGGTTCTAAGCTGGGCCACCATGCGCGCGCTGCTCGTCGACCAGGCTCGCGACCGGGCGACGCTGGTGGCGGCGCGCAGCCTCGCCACCGCGGGCTTCGTCGTCGGCACGGGCGCGGAACGGCCGAGCTTCGCCAGCCTGTCGCGCTACGCGGGGCGCCACCACCTGATCCACGGATGCGCCGAGGACGAGGACCGCTTCGTCGCCGACGTCGCCGCGGCGGTGCGCGAGGGCGGCTATGACATCGTCTTCTGCTCGTATGAAACGGGGCTCCTGGCGCTCTCGCGCCGGCGCGCGGAGATCGAGCCGGCGGTGTGGCCGTACCCCCCCTACGAGGTCGTCGCGCGGACCTTCGACAAGCTCGAGCTGTTCGAGGCCACGCGCAAGGCGGGGCTGAACGCGCCGCACACCGAGGTGGCCACCGAGCGGGCGCTGGACGCGTGGCGCGGGCCGGTGATGGTCAAGGCGCGCAACCACGTGCCGCACCGCTTCGACACCGGGCGCTTCGCATCTGCCGCCGAGGGGCGCGAGCTCGTGCATCAGATCCTCGCCGAAGGCGGCGAGCCGCTGCTGCAGACGCCGCTGGAGGGGAGCATGGGCGCGGTGATCGTGCTCGTCGGGCGCGACGGGCGCATGGTGACCGAGATCCATCAGCAGGCGCTGCGCACGTGGCCGCCGGACGCCGGCGACACGGTGCTGGGGCTCGTCGTGGCGCCCGACCCGGAGCTCTCGCGCGGCGTGCGCGCGCTGGTCGACGAGCTGGGCTGGTTCGGCCTCGCCCAGATCGAGTTCTTCCGCGACCGCGACGGGCGCGCGTGGATCACCGACTTCAACGGGCGCTTCTACGGCTCGATGGCCCTCGCCACGGGCGCCGGCGCGAACGTGCCGGCGCTGTGGGCGCAGGAGGCGCTCACGGGAGCGGCGCCAAACGCGACGGCCAGGCAGGGCGCGCGCTTCCAGTGGCTGAACCGCGACCTAGCCGCCGGCTATGCGGCCGGGTCGCGCGGGCTGCTCGACGCGCTGGCCGCCGCCCCGTTCGCGTCGCACTCGATGTGGGACCTGCGCGACCCGCTGCCGGTGGTGCGCTACCTGCTGCCGGAGGGCGTGCGCCGCCTGCGCGCCCGCCTTGGCCCGTCGTAGCATCCTCGGGATGGAGCACGCGCCCGTCCCGCTCGTCGTCCAGTACCTGTACGTGCACGAGCAGGGCGAGCGGTTTCACTACCCGAGCGCGCGCGCGGACTCCTCCGCGGGGCGCGTCGCGGCGCGCTACCTGGAGTGCGCGCTCACGCAGGCGGCCTCGCTGCAGCTGCAGCAGGCCCGCTGCGAGCTCGTGCTGGCGACCAACATCGACGATCGCGGCGCCCTCGGGCGCGAGGCGGTCGGGCTGCTGGACAGCCTGGAAGCGCTCGGCGTGCGGATCCTCCCGACCGAGTACCGCCACCGGCCGCGGGCGGGCACGGAGATCTACGTGTCCTCGCGCTACGTGCTCGACGCGATCCTGTCCTCCACCGAGGGCCAGCCCCCGGAGCGCCAGATCTGGCTGACGGACCTCGACTGCGTGTGGCCGGACCCCGAGCTCGTGTTCGCGAGCGCGCCGGAGGCGGGCGAGATCGGCTGCGTGTACATCCCCTACCCCCCGGACTGGGACACGGTTGGCTTTGAGATGCACGGCCGCACGCGCAAAGCGATCGGCGACATGGCGCGGACGATGGGCGGCTCGGAGGAGGTGCCGCCGTGGGTGGGCGGCGAGCTGCTGACGGGCAGGCCGGGAGCGCTGCGCGACATGGTGAGCACATGCGAGGAGCTCGACGCGACGCTGGCGCGCGAAGACAAGACGCTGCCCAACGAGGAGCAGATCCTCTCGCTCGCGGGCGCGATCGGGCGCGTGCGCTTCCGCGACCTATCGCGCGTGGCCAGTCGCATGACCACGGGGACGCGCAGCCACGGCGGGCGGGCCGCCGACGCGCTGGAGCTCGGGCTGTGGCACCTGCCGGCGGAGAAGGGGCTGAGCCTGCGCCGCGCGGCGCGTCAGGTCCGCAGCGGGCGCACGGGCCGCCTGCGGCGAGATCTGGCCGACCCGGCGCGCGCGGCGCGGCGCTTCAAAGTGCAGGGCACGGGCCTCCCGCGGAAGATCCGCGACGACGGCTGGCTCGTCTCCCAGCGCGTGCTGGGCGCGGTGCGCTCGGCGCTGCCGTCGCGGTAGGCGGCCGGCTCGCGATGGCGTCCGCGGCCCGACCGTCTCGGGCGGCTCAGGTGGTGCGGATGATCAGCACCGAGCAGGGCGCGTGATGGGAGACCTTGTTGGGCACCGAGCCCAGCAGGAAGCGCTTGGCGCCGGTCATGCCCTTGTTGCCCACCACGATCAGGTCCGCTTCGCGCTCCTCGGCGATGTCGAGGATCGCGTCCGCGGGGTCGCCCTGGCGCGGATACACGTCGACCGGCACGCCGGCCTCGCGACCGATCGCGGCGGCCGCCTCGAGCGTCGCGTCGACGTCCTCGCGGGGGTTGATCGCCCACTGCAGGTCTTCGGGCGCCTGCCGGCGCTCCTCGCTGAGGCGCTGTGCGGGCACAGGCTCGTACGCGCTGACGAGCTCCAGCTTCGCGCCGACGGCGCGAGCGAGGTCGACCGCCTGACGCACCGCCTGGTTGGCCGTGTCCGAGCCGTCCGTTCCAACCACGATCGATTTGAACATCACACTCCCTCGCGTCGTCGCCAAGGTTTCGCCGCCGGGGCGATCATATCCGGGCGCCGCCGCCGGGGAGTGAAGAAATGCGCGCGGCGGGCGCACACTAGATTACGGTGGGTGGCGAGCGCGCGAGTGATCGATGATCTTGCCGAGGCGGAATCGCTCGCAGCCGAGTGGGACGCGCTCGCGGTCGCCCGCTCGCTGCCCCTGTGCGCGCCGGACTGGATGCTGTCGTGGTGGCGGCACGTGGCGCCGCCGGCGAGCGAGCTGCGCGTGATCGCCGTGCGTGACGGCTCGCAGATGGTGGCGCTCGCGCCGTGGTTCGTGCAGGTCGGCGCGGGCGGCAGGACCGACGTGCGCTTCCTGGGAGCGGAGCTTTCCGATCGCGTGGACGTGCTGTGCGAGAGCGGTCGCGAGCGCGAGGTCGCGGCGGCGCTGCGCCAGGCGCTCGCGCAGCTGCGACCCCGCCCCGACGTGATCGCCTTCGAGGCGGTGCCGATCGCGTCGCTGTGGACGCGCAGGCTCGCCGGCGGCTGGGACGGCCGGATGCGCTTCGCCCGCTACAGGAACTCGGCCTACCCGGCTCCCGCGGTGACGCTGCCGGCGGGCCCGCCGGGCGCGTGGCTGGCCGGGCGCTCGAGCAACTTCCGCAGCCAGATGGGCCGCATGCGCCGCCGGCTGGAGCAGCGCGGCGGGGCGGTGCGCCAGATCGTCGACCCGGCCGAGGTCGAGGGCGCGGTGAGCGCGTTGCTGGAGCTGAACGCGGGCCGCTGGGAGGGCCGCGGCGTCTCGAACCTGGCCCGCGAGGGCGTCGCCGAGCTGCTGCGCGAGGCGGCGCGCGCGCTCGGTCCCGACCGCCTGCGCCTGTGGGCGGTGGAGCTCGACGGCGAGCCGATCTCGGTGCAGCTGTTCCTCGCCGCGGGCGAGGAGATCAAGTACTGGAACGGGGGCTGGTCGAAGGCGCACGCCGACCTGAAGCCGTCGATGCTGACGATCCTCGCCGCGCTGGAGGACGCGATCGCGCGCGGGCAGAGCAGGCTCGACCTGGGCGTCGGCGAGCACCCGTACAAGCTGCGCTTCGCCGACACCGAGGACACGCTGACGTGGGGCGGCCTGGTCGTGCGCAATCGCCGCTGGCCGCTGACAGCCGCCGAGCTGGCGCCGAAAGTGCTGCGCTACCGGGCCAAGCTGCTCGTGCAGCGGCTGCCGGAGCCGCTGGCCCAGCGCGCCGCGAGCGCCGTGAGGGCACGCCGATGATCGACCTGCACTGCCACGTGCTCCCGGGCATCGACGACGGCCCGGAGACGATCGAGGGCTCGCTCGAGCTCGCGCGCACGGCGGTCGCGGCGGGCATCGACACACTCGTTGCGACCCCGCACGTGAACTCGCGCACGCCCAACGACAGCGCGACGATCGCGCGCCTGGTCAAGGAGCTGAGCGCGCGCCTGGCGGACGAGCAGGTGGCGCTGAGCATCCTCCCGGGCGCCGAGATCGCGGTCAGCCAGATACCTGAGATCGAGCCGGAGGAGCTCTCGCGCCTGCGCCTCGGCGGCGGGCCGTGGCTGCTCGTGGAGCCGCCCTTCACGGCGATCGCGGTCGGCCTCGAGGGCATGCTGCTGGACCTGCTGCGCAAGGGCCACCGCGTGGTGCTTGCTCACCCGGAGCGCTGTCCCGCCCTGCAGCGCGACCGGCGGCTGGTGCCCGAGCTCGTCGACCTGGGCATCCTCATGTCGATCACCGCCGGCTCGCTCACGGGCCGCTTCGGCGGCGAGGTGCGCCGCTACGCGTTCGAGCTCGCGCACGCGGGGCTGATCCACAACGTGACCTCCGACGCCCACGACAGCGTCAACCGCCCCCCGGGCCTGGCCGCCGAGCTGGAGCAGGCGGGTCTCGCGGACCTACGCGAGTGGCTCACGGAGGCGGTGCCCGCGGCGATCCTGAGCGGCGAGGAGATCCCGCCGCGCCCGGCCGGCGCGCTCGCGGACGGCAGCCCGCGCCGCCGCAGGTGGCGCCTGGGCCGTTGACGCACCCGCGGCGCCAGCGCAGTCGCTGGCGCGCATGACCCACACTTCGACCAGCTGGCGCGCCTGCACGCGGCAGTGCGCGCGCGCCCAGGCGACGGCGGCGCCGTCGCTGACTTCACCCTGCCGGGAGGTGACGATCTCGGCGACGACCATCCACACGGTCCCGCGGCCGATGCGCGCGAGCCGCTGGAACGCGTGGACGGTTGGGGGGCCGTCGGGCACGGTGCCCCAGCCGCCGGGGTCTTTGTAGCCGGCGACGCCGGCGGGCAGCGGCCGGTCCTGCCACTCCTGGACTACGAGGTCGCCGTCGGACGCGCGGAGCTCCGGGTCGTAGTAGCCGAGCGAGGGCAGCACGCTGACGGTGTCCACGATCGCGGGTTGATCGGGGGCGCGTTCGGCGCGCAGCCAGGCGGCGGCCGACTTCCAGTCCTCCTGGACGGCGGTGCGCTGGCGCGCGTCGGCGACGACGGCGGCGACGACGACGACGGCCAGGCAGGCGCCGGCGACGAGCACGCCGCGGCGACTGTGCCGCAGCAGCTCGGCGGCGAGCGCGAGCGCGAGACACAGCCCGGGCAGCGAGAGGATCGCGTAGCGCGGCCAGAACACCGGCTGGACGAAGGAGATGGCGAGCAGCACGGCGGCCGGCACGACGCCCCAGCAGATGGCCGTCGCGAGCGTGCCCCTGACGGCCGGCGCGGCGCCGCGGCGGGCGATCCACACCACCGCCACGACGAGCAGCGCGACGCCGCCTGCGAGCGTCGCCCAGCGCAGCGCTGAGACGCCGGACAGACCGGCGGTGAGTTCCTGCAGCGCGAAGGTGACGAGCGCGCGGTCGGTCCTGGGCGCCCAGTAGAGCGCGTCGCGGTGGCTGCGAGCGATCGCGGCGCCGACGAGCAGCGGCACGCAGCAGACGAGCACGGCGAGCAGCGCGGAGACCCAGCGGCGCAGCCCGGCGCGACCGCGACGCCAGACGATGAGCGCCTGCGCTGGCAGGACGAGCGGCACGGCGAACAGCTCGCAGTAGGCGAGCGCGACCATCGCGGCGACGTAGCCGACCCACGCACGGCGCCCGCGGCCACGATCGAGGGCGTGAGGCAGCACACCGAACGCGAGGCACACGGCGAGCAGGACGAACGCGTAGGAGCGGGCCTCCTGCCCGTACCAGACGGCCATCGGGTTGATCGCCAGCAGTCCCGCGGCGAGCAGCGCGGCCGTCGGGGTCGCGAGCCGCCGCGCGGCCCACCACAGCGCGGGGACGCTCGCCGTCCCGCCGAGGACCGCGGGCAGGCGCAGCAGCGTCGGGCCGGTGCCGAAGATGCGGATCAGCGGCCACAGCAGGATCGAGTACGGCGTGCCGTTGGGCTCGTAGTTGAAGAACAGCCCGAGCATGTGCCCGAAGCCGCGCTGGGCGAGCGCGAGCGAGTAGGCCTCGTCGGTGTACAGGCTGCGCGAGAGGCTCGTCGCACGCAGCGCCAGCGCGAGCACGGTGAGCGCAAGCAACACGCTCGCCTCCGTGCGCGAGACGCCCTGCCGCGGCGCCACCTCGTGCGCCACGTCAGGCGCTGCGCCGGATTCCAAAGAGGCGGTCGAGGAGATCAATCGGGACCTACGCAAGCTTGACGATTGCCACGACCATCCCGATTACGACAAATACGACGATTGCAATCTGCATCCAGATCCAGGTGGGCGACATCGCCCGGGGAGCCTACTGGCGCGAGGAGCGCAGCGGATGCCGGCGGGCTCCGCTGCGCGCGCGACTATCGTGTCTTGGATGACAAGGCGCATCGTGCCCCGGTTGGCGCTCGGGCTGGCGCTCGCTCTCTGCGCCCTGGCGTCGACGACCCCAGCGGGCGAGGCGCGCCAGACGAAGAAGCCACACGCGAAGAAAACGCACCACGCGCAGCAGACTTCCGCGCTGCTGGGCGGCGTGAACATCCCCGGCGTGTACCACGGCTCGGTGGCGGCGGAGGCGGACAGCGTGATCGCGGACGCGCACGCGCTGCACGCGAAGGTGGTGCGCACGGAGGTTCCGTGGTCGGTGCTCGAACCGGTGCAGGGACAGATCGACGCGAGCGCGCAGGCGTACGCGGACCGGCTGGTGAGCGACGCGGCGGCGGACGGCATCCGCGTGATCATGGTCGTCGACGACACGCCGTGCTGGGCGTCCTCGGCGCCGATCGCTGCCCTGACCAGCTGCAACCCATATGCGGGCGGCGAAGCGAACGCGTGGCCGCCGAGCGACCCGGCGACGTACGCGGCGTTCGTGGCGTACCTCGCGCGCCGCTACGGCTCGAACCTGGCGGCGATCGAAGTGTGGAACGAGCCGGATCAATCGAACGAAGACTATTTCGCGGGTCCCGACAAAGCGGAACGCTACGTGGCGGTGCTGCGGGCGGCGTACCCGGCGATCAAGGCGGCGAATCCGAGCGTGGCGGTGATCGGCGGCTCGTTCGTCGGTTCGAACGGCGAGTTCCTGCGCCTGCTGTACGCGGACGGCATCAAGGGCTACTACGACGGCCTGGGGGTTCACTTCTACACGCTGACGCTGGCGGCGGTGCGCTACACCCACGAAGTGCAGCTGGCCAACGGCGACACGACGCCGCTGTGGCTGGACGAGTTCGGCTGGAGCAGCTGCTGGCCGCAGGAAAGCATCGAGCAGGAACAGGACTGCGTGACGCCGCAGGTCCAGGCGACGAACCTCCGCAACACGTTCCGCGCGCTCGCGCGCAGCCCGTACGTGGCGGCGGCGCTCGCGTACAAGCTCCAGGACTCGACGGCGGAATACTTCGGCGAGCTGAGCTCGAGCGGCGCGCGCAAGCCGTCGTTCACGGCGGTCGCGAGCGCCCTGTCCTCCCCGCTGGGCGCCATCAGCCCGATCACCCTGAGCCTGCGCCGGGTGGCCGGCCACGTGATCGCGAGCGGCTCGGCGCCGGTGGCCGACTACATGCGCCTGGAAGTGCTCAGGGGCAAGACGCTGCGCTACTGGTCGGTGTTCACGCTGAACCGCTTCAACGACTACTCGATCGCGCTGCCGGCGGCGGTCAGCCTGCGTGGCCTGCGCGTGCGCGTGTACCAGTACTGGAGCGGTCCGGCCGGCGACGTGGAGAAGAAGATCTCTTAGGAGGGGGCCATGTGGCGCGGTGCGAGCGCCGCGCGCCACTGGGCATCGGCGGCCGTGAGCCGCGCGTGGCGCCCGCTCACTCGGCGTTGCGGAACAGCGCGACGAGCGTGAGCGCCAGGATCTTCAGGTCCAGCCCGAGCGACCAGTGGGCGATGTAGTAGTTGTCCCACTCGACCCGCTCGGCCAGCGAGGTCTGTCCGCGCAGCCCGTGCACCTGCGCCCAGCCGGTGATCCCCGACTTGACGCGGTGACGGTCGCCGTAGCGGATGATGTCCTGCCTGAACAGCTCCACGAACTCGGGGCGCTCGGGGCGCGGGCCGACGAGGCTCATGTCGCCGCGCAGCACGTTGAACAGCTGCGGCAGCTCGTCCAGCGAGGTGCTGCGCAGGAAGCGCCCGACGGCGGTGCGGCGATCCTCGCCCTCGACGCCGCCCGGCGCGGTGTCGCCGCCGAGCAGGAAGTCCAGCGCGCTCGTGTGCTGCTCGCCGCCGTCGGCGGGAGCCTGCTCGACGCGCATCGAGCGGAACTTGTAGAAGTCGAACACCTTGCCGTCGCGACCCACCCGTTTCTGGCGGAAGAACGCGGGCCCGGGGGAGCTGAGACGCACGGCGATCGCCGCGCACACGATGATCGGCGAGAACAGGACGAGCAGCACCAGCGCGAGCATGCGGTCGAACGCGTGCTTGACGGCGAACTGCAGGCCGTCGGGATCGACGGCGGCGAACGTCAGCAGCGGCAGCCCGCCGACGGTGTCGTAGCCGACGCGGTCGTTGATCGTGTCGAACATGCGCGGCACCACCGAGACCTCCACCCCGAGCTCCTGGCAGCGCTGGATCAGGCGGCTGACGCGCGCGTCGGCGACTGAGGAGAAGGCGACGATCAGGTGTTTGACGCCGGTGCGCGCGACGGTCTCGTCGAGGTCGTCGATCGTGCCCAGCACGGGGACGTCGCGCCCGCCGACCTCGGCGACCGAGCGCGGGTCCTCGTCGAGGAAGCCGATCGGGACGAGCCCGTATTCGGGATGGGACTCCAGGCGCCGCGCCACCTGCGCGCCGACGACGCCGGCGCCCATGATCACCACCGACTTGCCCACCAGGTGGCGCTTGCGCGCCCAGCGCTGGGCGAACGCCAGGAAGACTCGCCCGATGCCGACGCCGAGCAGCGCGAACAGCCAGGCGTGCAGCCAGTCGGTCTGGTTGGGCAGCTGCCCGTTCGCCAGCACCCCCAGCGTCGCCACCGCCATCGCCGCCACCGACACACCGCTCAGCACGGGCACGATCCCGTCGAGCACGAGCGCGCGCAGGCGCGTGTTGTAGACGCCGCGCAGGAAGAAGAGCAGCATCGCCAGCGGCGGCAGCGCCAGCAGCGGCGCGCGCACCGGGGAGACGTGCAGGGTCGCGCTCACGCCGCCGAGCGCGACCACGACCGCGGCGCACAGCAGGATGAAATCCACGGTCGGGCGCAGGATCCCCCAGCCCGGTCCCTCGAGCGCCCACTGCAGCGGCCCGGTGAAGGTGCCCCGCCACAGCGCCCGCGGAGCGGGCGCGTCGTGTGTCAGCTCGCCGCGGAGCGGGAGCGTGGTGGAGGTCTGTTGGGTGAGTCTCGTGCTATCCATCGGAGGGGGCCGGCTTGAATACGCCTTGGGTTACTACTCGGGTCATCTGCGACATCGCTTGAGCCCGCGTCCCGGCCTAGCCGGGCACGCGCGCCAGTCTCCTGGTGAGGGCGCCCGTCAGGGCAAGCGCCCCCAGGGCGAGGAGTATGTACAGAAGGTCGGTTCCGGAGAGCCCCAGCGCCGGTCCACCGCCGGCGCTCCCCGATGCGGCCGCAGGCTCAGACCTGCCTGGAGCCGGCTGCGAGCCGCCGCTGGACGTCCTTCCCGCCGTCCCGCCGACCTGTTTCCCTCTCCCCGTGGATGTTGCGACTTCCCCTGCGGACGTCGTGGAATACCCCTGTTTCGTGGAGCCGGCGGCGCCACCGCCAGCCGCGGCTTCGCTCACATGACTGCCCACACCCGCCTTTTCGCCGGCGCGGCCCGCCGGCGCGCCATGCCCGCCGGAGCCGCCTCCGTGGGAGCCGCCGGAGGGCCCTCCGAGCAGCGCCGAGCCGAGGATCGCCTGGTTGCCCTCGCCGGGGCCGCCGTAGCCACTGAGGAGCGGGCCCGCACCCGCCGCCGTCGGCGCGATGGCCGACACGGTCAGCAGCAGCGACGTTGCGGTGATGATGAGGCGATGAGCCCTCATGCGTCCGTGCCCTTGAGTCCTTTCTGGCTCGAGCAAGATGCGCTCCGATCCGTGCCAACGTTCATCGTTGCCTTGACCCCCCTATCGCCAGGTCACTTGAGCGTACAGGCTTGCCGCCGACAAATCGATGATCGTTCGCGCACACGCTACCGAAGCAGCGCAGCGGTGTCGAGCGGGTTCTCCCGCATTCGCAATAATAAATTCAGCAGATCATGCGAGCTGTTGAGCTTTGAGGAGGATCGAGCGGTTCAGTTCCTGGATGTCGACACGGCGTCCGGAGCGCACCAGCGCGAGCGCCTGCCGGGCGAGCGCTTCCCGCGGGCTCAGGCGCACGGCCCGCTCCAGCAGCGCGAGCGCGGCGGCGCGTTCGCCCCTGGCCGAGGCGATCGCGCCCCGCTCGAGCGTCGCGTACGCGTCGCCGGGCGTTCGCGCGAGCGCGAGTGAGAACTCGCGATCGGCGCGGGCCAGTTCGCCGTAGCGCAGGGCGATGCTGCCGGCGACGAGGTCGGCTTCGTCGCCGAGCGGGTTGAGGCCGGCGGCGTCGCGCAGGCGCGCGTATGCCGACTGCGGAGCGGTCGTCCAGATGCGCGCCGCGCTCTGCACCTCCAGCTGGCTCAACCACGGCGCGCACAGCGACGCGGCGGCGGCCAGGGCCACGACCGCGCCGGCCACCGCGATGGCCAAACGTCCACGGCGGGTTGGGCGCCACCCGCGGCTGGCTCGCGCGGCGAGGGGTCCATCGGGGGCCGTGCCGGCGACGGCAGGCGGGACCCGGGCGCCGACCGCGCCCTGGGCGGCCGACCGTGCGCGACGCGGCGCGAGCGCGCAGGCGATGCCGAGCAGGGCGAACGCGGGCGCGCCGAGACCGGCGAACTCCCAGAACCAGTCGAAAGAGCCGTGCACCGCCCAGTAGCCGAATCCGGCAAGCGCGGCCCCGGCGACGGCGCGCACGAGCGGGTCGGGCCTGCGCAGTGCGCGGGCTGCGGCCAGCAGCGCGGCGCCGAGACCGATCAGCGCGAGCAGCGCCCCGACCACGCCCGTCTGCACGAGCGTGCGCAGCTCGACGCTGTGCGGGTAGTGCGGCGTCTCTTCGCTGCGCCCGTGCACGAGGTACTGCTCTTCGAAGTTGTCCGCGCCGATCCCGACGAGCGGGTGCTGGAGGAACTCGTCGAGCGCGACGCGGTAGAAGTCGTAGCGGTTGCTGCCCAGGCCGCTGATCAGCCGGCTGCTGGCGCCGGTGTCGGACGCGTAGCCGCCCTTGAAGCTATGCCAGGCTTTTTCGACCCGCGTGACGGGGTTGCCGGCCACCGCCAGCCCGCCGGCGAGCACCGCCACGAGCATCGCCACGGCCATGGCGCGCACGGCGCTCTGCGTCCGCCTGCGGGTGAGCTCGGAGAGCGTCGGGCGGGCCTCCAGCGCCGCGCCCAGCGCCACCACCAGCCCGACGACCACGGCCGCCGCGAACATAGCCTTCGTCGCGCTGTGCACCGCGCCGGTGGTGACGGCGCCGTCGCTCAGGCGATCGCCGACGTGGAGCACCGCGGGCGCGGCCGCGGCGATGCCCGCCGCCACGGGGACGAGCAGCGCGAACGTGCGGGTGCGCCCGGGCAGCAGCGCGAACACGAGCACGAGCATCACCGGCGTGGCGTACAGCGAGCCGCGGCTCTGGCTGAGCAGCGCGACCTCCGCCAGCAGCACCGCGCCGCCGGCGAGCAGGCCGCGCACGCCCCACGGCAGGCTCCTGGCGCGCGCGAGCAGCACCGCCGGCCAGAAGGCCATCAGCCACTGCGCCGCGTTGGCGTTGGCGTAGCCGCTCGGGTACTGCAGGCGCCCGCCGGGGAGCATGCTCTGCAGCGCCGCCGCACTCGCGGCGTCGACGTGCAGCGCGGTGAGCGCCGCGAGGACGATCAGCGCGAGCGTCCAGGAGCCGAGCAGCAGCGCCGCGCTCGCCCCGCGCTGGCGCCAGCAGGCGAACAGCGCGAACACCGCCAGGTACAGCAGCGTCCGGTCCGCGCCTTCCCACGCCTCGCCGGGCACCGCCGCCCACAGGATCGACAGGAAGCTGAGCGCGGTGTACGCGGCCAGCGCGCCGAGCGCGACCCGCACCGACAGCGGCACGTCGGCTGCGCGCAGCCGCACGAGCGCGAACGCGATGCCGAGCAGCGCCAGCACGACCAGCCCCCCCGGCGCCCAGTGCGTGAGCGGGTAGCCCGCCTGGCCGGTCGCCCACACGACGAACAGCACGAGCGCCGCCAGCGCCGGCACGGTCGCGGGCGCGTCGCGCAGCGACGCCGCGAGCGTGCGCATCAGCGCCCGGCCGCGTCGCGCAGGACGCGTCGCAGCCCCGCGGTGAACAGCTCCGCGTTCAGGTGCTCCTCGGCCCACGCGCGACCGGCGCGCCCCATCTGCGCCAGCCGCTCGCGATCGGCCATCGCCGCGGTAAGGCGCTCGCTCCAGCCGCGGACGTCGCCGCGCTCCACCCACCAGCCGCAGCCGATCGCCTCGATGTCGAAGTCGAAGTAAGGCGCCCGCGTGAGGATCATCGGCCGCGCGCACGCGAGCGCGTCGACGACCTCCGTGAGGCCCTGCAGCAGCTTCATGTTCGTCAGCGGAATCGCAACCAGCGCGGCCGAGCGCAGATCGGCGAGCACGCCCTCGTCGTATCTCAGCGGCGCCGAGGAGGTGTCGTTGGCGGCCACCGGCAGCACGCTCACCGCCTCGGGGATCGGCGCGGTGAGGCTGAGGGCGCCCCGATCGCCGTAGATGCGAGCGGGCAGCCCGGTCTCGCGCAGGGCCTGCAGCAGCGTGCGCAGGTCGCGTCCGGTCTTGCCCGTCGCCACCACCGGCGCGTCCGCAGCCGCCGGTCCGCGCGGCGCGAACCCGGGGAAGTCGAGGTCCGCGCCCCAGCCGAGCACGGTGACGCGCTCGGGCGGCATGCCGCCGGCCACGAGGCCCCGCCGCGCGTGCTGGGAGAGCGCGATCGCGCGATCGAAGCCGCGCAGGGCCGGCCCGCGCGAGAAGCCGCTCGACGGCGCCGAGTGAAACACGCCGACGATCGGGGTGGAGAACAGCCGCGCGGCGCGCAGCGCCGCGAGCGCGCGCAGGTTGTGCGCCGCCGCGCCGTACACGAGCGACCCCCGGCGCCCCTGTTTGACGGCGGCGAGCTGCTGGCCGAGGTTGCCGAATTTGCCGCGCGTGAGATACGTGGCGAGCGCGAGCGGGCCCTCCGTGGCGAGCGGCAGGTCGACGACTTCGAACTCCTCGCCCAGCCCGGCGGTGCCGTAAAGGTGATGGCCGGGATACGTGCCCGCACGCCAGCCGGCGCGCGCTCGCGCCATGTCGTAGTTGTTGGCGAACAGCACCGGGGTCGCTCGCGAGCTCGATCCCGGAGAAGCCTCTCGCGGCGGCGCTTGGCTCGGGAGCATCGCGCCAACGATAATCCCCGGCGTGGAGGACTCCGCCGCCCTCGTGCGCTTCTACGACGCCGCCTACACCCAGGAGCCGGCCGCCGCCGCCGCATATGCGCGCTGGCGGGCGCTGGGGGCGCGCGGCAAGGCCGACCACGTGATCGCGCTGTGTGCGCGCGCGGGCGTGGCGGCGGCGAGCACGCTCGAGGTCGGCTGCGGCGACGGCGCGCTGCTGTGCGAGCTGCGCCGCCGCGGCTTCGGCGGAGCGCTGTCGGGCGTGGAGATCGCCGAGGCCGCCGTCGCGATCGCGCGCTCGCGGCCCGAGATCGACTCGGTGGAGCTCTACGACGGGCTGCACCTGCCCGCCGCCGACGGCGCGTACGACCTCGGCGTGCTGTCACACGTGCTCGAGCACGTTCCCGACCCGGCGGCGCTCCTGCGCGAGGTCGCCCGCGCCTGCCGCGCGGTGCTCGTGGAGGTGCCGCTGGAGGCCAACTGGTCGGCGCGCCGCGCGGGCAAGCGCGAGCACGCGGCCGAGGTCGGCCACCTGCAGCGGCTGGACCGGCGCGCGATGCGCGCGATCGTGGCGCGCGCGGGCCTGTCGATCGCGGCGGAGCTCGAGGACCCGCTGCCGCTGGAGGTCCACCGCTTCTTCGCCGTCGGGCCGCGACAACGCGCTGCCGCGGGCGCCAAGTGGGCGGTGCGCGCGGGCTCTCACCGGCTCGCGCCGGGCCTCGCGCGGCGGATCTTCACCGTGCACTACGCGTGCCTGTGCCTGCCGCGGGGGTGCTAGTCGCGACCCGGCCGCCGGCCACAGCCGGCCAGGTGTGTCACGTCGCCGGGCGGGTGGCGGCTGAGAACAGCAGCGAGAGCACCGTGCCCATCAGCTCGTCGGGGACGGCGTCCGGGTCGGCGAGCTTCTGACGGGCGATGCCGTCGGCGAGCGCGTCGATCGCCACCGCCAGCTGCTCCGCCGGGATGGCCAGCTCGAGGTCGAACTCGCGCACGCCGTCGGCGATCAGCCGCGTCAGCACCTGGCGCATCTGGGCGAAGCGCTCGGCCACCTTCGGGCGCACGTCCGGGTCGCGCACGCCGTACGCCCAGAACTCCATGAACAGCAGCAGCAGCTCGGGCTCGCGGTCGATCATCGTCATCCACTGGCGCGCGCCGCCGGTGGCGCGCTCGGCGATCGACGCCCGCGCGCCCACCGCCTCGGCGATCTCCCGCGCGTGCTCGTCGATCTCGCGCTCCATCAGCACCAGGAACAGGTCCTCCTTGCCGTCGAAGTTCGAGTACAGCGCGCCCGTCGAGAACCCGGCTTCCGAGGCGATCTCCTCGACCGACGCGCCATGGAAGCCGCTGCGCGCGAACACGCTGCGCGCCGCAGCCAGCAGCCGGTCGCGGGTGTTCGCGCGGCGCTGCTCGCGCGTCAGTCGACTCGGCGGCGCAGCGGCCGCCGCCTCGCCGCGCTCCCCCAGCTCGTCTCCTCCGATCTCCATGCGTCCCAATCCTACTTGACAGAGTAAGTACTATTCCGATAGCGTCCGTTATCTGATTCTAACCATTGGAGCGAAAGGAGCGACACGATGGCGACCGTGACAAGCTCGACCGCGGCTGACGCCGCCAACGTGGCGAGCCTGCCCGCCGACGCGATCTCCTACGAGGACCTGTACGCGCGCTGGGAGCGCGGCAACTGGTCGGCGACGGAGCTCGACTTCACCGAGGACGCGCGCCAGTGGCGCGAGGACTTCACCGAGTTCGAGCGCACCGCCGCCCTGTGGAACTACTGCCTGTTCTTCTGGGGCGAGGACGCCGTCGCCGACAACCTCTCCCCGTACATCGACGCCGCCCCGCGCGAGGAGCAGAAGTACTTCCTCACCACCCAGCAGGTCGACGAGGCGCGTCACGCCGTCTTCTTCAAGCGCTTCATGCAGGAGGTCTGCGGCATCGGCGACGGCTCGATGGCAAGCGGCCTGAACGCGATCAAGCCGCAGCTGACGCCCGGCTTTCGCAAGATCTTCGACCGCCTCGACCGCATGGCCGACGAGCTGCGCGCCGACCGCTCGCCCGCCCAGCTGGCGGCCGCGGTGACGCTCTACCACATCGTGATCGAGGCAGCGCTCGCGCAGCCGGGCCAGCACTTCATCTGCAGCTACCTCGAGCGGCGCGACCAGCTGCCCGCCTTCCGCGCGGGGATGGCGAACATCGCCGCCGACGAGCAGCGCCACATCGGCTTCGGCGTGAAGCTCCTGTCCGATCTCAACCGCGAAGATCCGGTTCGCGTTCCAAAGGCCGTCGCGAGGATCCTGCGCGACGTAACCCGCTACACCGCCCAGGTGCTGATGCCGCCCGGCTGGGACGAACGCTACATAACCGTCTTCGGGGCGACGTTCGACGAGGTCGGCGTCGAAGGCCTCGGCTCGATGACCACCAAGCTGCGCTCTGCCGGCCTCGCGATCGACACGCTGCCCGGTCCGTCGCTGCTGCCCCAGGGGCTCTCGCAGCTGGAGATCTCCCAGCGCGGGCGCGCGCTCGCCAAAGCCGGCGTGCTCGGCGTGCGCGAGGAGCCGACCAGGCGCGACCGGGAGACGGTGTCGCTGCTGTTCGACACGATCCGCCGCCAGGTCAACCCCAACCACGGGCTGACGCGCCCGACGACGTTCCAGTGGGAGTTCACCGACCCCGACGTGCCGACCTGGCACCTGACCGTCGACAACGGCTCCAGCACCGTCCAGCAGGGCGAGGCGCCCGACCCCGACCTGCGCCTGCGCCTCTCCTACCAGGACTGGGTGGACGTCGTCGGCGAGCGCGCCGACCCGCTGCGCCTGCTCGCCACCGGCAGGCTGCGCCCGCGCGGCAACCCGCTCGCGTTCAGGAGCCTCGGCAGGGTCTTCCCGCGGGGCTAGAACGCCCAGCGGAAGGCCGGTCCGCGCCGCCCGAGGATCCGGCGGGTGAGCGTCGGAGCCGCGTACGCGGTGCCCACGACGAAGCGCATCACCGGCCCGAAGCTCTCACACGACGGCGCGCCGACGAAGTGCAGGCCGCGGATCGAGGACTCGAAGCCGCCGCCCAGGACCGGCGAGCCGTCGACCGTCCGCAATCGCGCGCTCAGCGCCGGATCCAGGAACGGGTACCCGCGAACGTCCACCTCGTAGCCGGTCCCCAGCAGCACGTGATCCACGCAGCGCTCCGAGCCGTCGTCGAGGCGAAGCCGCACCCGCCCATCCAGCTCGCGCGCCTCGACGACCCTGCACGAGAGGCTGATCTGCACCTCGCGCAGCCGGTCCGGCAGCCACCTGGCGCCAGCCGGGCGGACACAGCGCTCGGTCAGCGGCACGCGCACGCGGCGCGGCATGTGGCGCAGCACGTCCGGCGCCGCGCCGAGCCAGCTCTCGAAGCGCCCGCCGACCTCCGTCGGCGCCGGACGCCAGTGCAGGCCCGTGCGCGCACGCCACGTCTGCTTGTACGGCGCCATGACCGTCGGCACGGCCATGGCCTGCCCGCCGCCGTTCGCGCGCGCATCGCTCCACCCGCCCAGCCAGTGGACTTCCGAGCGGCGTCCGAGCACCTCCACCCGCGCGCCCGCCTCGTGCAGCAGCGCCGCGCCCTCCAGCGCGCTCTGCCCAAGGCCGATGACCGCCACCGACTGCTCGCAGAACGCTTCCATCGCCCGGCTCTCGCACGCGTGCGAGACCCGCGTAGCGGGCAGGTCCGCGAACACCGTCGGCGTGCGGGCGAAGTGGCGCAGCCCCGCCGCAACCACCACGCGCTCGACGCGCAGGAGCTCGCCGTCGCACAGCGTCAGCTCAAAGCCGCCGTCGGCCCGGCGTACCCGCTCGACGGTCCGCGGATCGAGATCGGGAACCGCGCGCTCCTTGAACCAGATCCCGTACTCGAGGAAGTCCTCCAGCGGCAGCACTTTCCCCAGCTCGCGTCCGTGAGCGTCAGCCCAGCGACTCAGCGACAGCTCGCCCCGCGGGTCGCTCAGGCTCGACGCGCGCGGGGAGGAGCGCAGCAGCATCCCGCCGGGCATGCCCTCGCGCCAGAACGCCATCGCATCGCCGAACGCGACCGTCGGCACACCAGCTTCGCGCAGGTGCGCGACCGCCGACAGGCCGTACGGGCCGGCGCCGATGACCGCAACCTCGGTGGCTGGCGAGAAGGATTGGGACATTTGCGGTGGTGATCGTCGGGCGCGTTGGCGGTCTTTACTCTGGGCCGTTGGTTGTCGGCGAGATAACGGAACGGGCGATAGCGTACGCTCGCTGCTCAGCCAACGCGGGGCGGACTTGACCGGAGAGCGCAACAGATCAGCCAGCTCGACCTGGCCGCATGTGGTGATCGTCGACCCGTTCACGGCAGGGCTCGCGGCGGCGCGGCGCATGACGCGCGCCGGCGCGCGCGTGACGATGCTCGTGGACCCGGGCGACCTGTACGTCGACCGCACTCGCGGCGTGCGCAGCATCGTCGAGCCGTTCGCAGACGGCTCGCCATGGGTGGCGCTGCTTCGAGAGATCGCCGCTGACGGCGAGGAGATCGTCGCGCTGCCGACCACCGATCGCAGCTGCGAGCTGCTGCTGGCTAGCGCCGAGCAGCTGCCGGCCAACGTGCTCATGTTCGAGCGCGCAGGCATCGGCCACCGCGCACTGATGGACAAGGAATCGGCCGACGCCATCGCCCGCCGCGCCGGCGTGCCCGTACCTTGGACCGCGATGGTCAGCGACGTTGCCGAGCTCGAGCGGGCGCTCGGCGAGGCACCGTGGCCGTGCGTGGTCAAGCCGGCCCTCTCGCATGAGTGGCGCGAGCGCTACGGGAACGAGCGCGTGTTCCTCGTCGCCGACGCCGACGAGGCGCGGGAGCGACTGCGCCGCCCGCTGCAGGACGGGCTGGCGATGCTGCTCTGCCAGTACATCCCCGGCGGCGACGATCACGTCGAGGAGGCGATCGTCGTGCGCCTCGCCGACGGCAGCTACCCCGTGCGCTTCGGCTGCCACAAGCTGCGCCAGGACCCGCCCGGGTTCGGCGCGACGACCGTCGGCGAGGCGTCGAGCCTGCCCGAGACGACCGCGCTCGCAACGCGCGTGCTCGACGAGGCCGGCTTCGTCGGCGTCGCCGGCGTGGAGACCAAGCGCCACGCCGACACCGGCGAGCGCTGGTTCCTGGAGGTGAACGTGCGCATGCCCGGCCAGTGGGGCCTCGGCGACACCTGCGGCGTGCAGGCGACCACCAGGCTCGTGCGCGCGCTACGCGGCGAGCAGCTGGAGCCCCAGCCGCCGTTGCGCGAGGGCGTGCGCATCCTCCTGCCCCACCTCGACGCGCACGTCGTCGGACCCGCGCTGCGGCAGGCGCCGCCGCTGCAGCGCCCCGCCGTAGCCCTGGGTCTCGCGCGCGCCTACGCGGGCACGCGCAACTTCGGGCTGCTCGACGTGCGCGACCCCGGCCCCGGGCTCGCGTGGATCGGCCTGCTCGCGGGGCGACGCCTCGACGCCCTCAAGGCGCGCGTGCGCGGCGAGCGCCCGGGCGGGTAGGCGGGCCGGGCGCCGGTCACGCGCCGATCCCGGAGGCTCATGGGCGGGCCGGGCGGGCGGGCACCGGTCTTATCCGGGCGAGAACTCGCGCTCGGCCGCGGCCGAGTCGCCGCCCGCGGCCGGCGGAGTCGACTCACCGCCGGCGGAGGTCGAGGCTTCGCCGCCGCCTGAGCCGCCTGCGGAGGACCCGAAGTCCGCACCAGGCGAGCTTGAGGACGCCGAGTGCGCGCTCACCGCACGATGGCCGCCGGCTGCGGCGGGTTCGGCGGCGCCGGAGGCGAGCGCCTGCTCGGGCCCGAACTCGCGGCTGGCCCTCGCCGCCGGCGCCAGCGGCGACGACGCGCCCTCTCCCCCCGCGCCTGTGGAGAGGGACGGGTCGACGGACGCCGCAAGATCGCCCAGCTGGCGGGTGCCGGACGTGTGCGCGATCGCCCCCGAGCTCGCGTGCGACGCGCGGTGGTGGCCGTCGCGCGCACGCGCCGGATGATCGCCGAGGGCGATGCAACCGGCGCCGACGCCGAGCGCGAGCAGGCATCCGACGGCGAGCTTCGCGCCGAGCGGGCCGGCGCCGAACAGCCAGCCGCCGCCCGCCGCACCGCCTGCGCCGGCGGCCCCCGACGCCGTCAGGGTGCCTCCCAGGCCAACACCCGCGCCGCCACCGGCCGCGCCGGCGCCACCGGCCGCGCTGGCCGCGTGGGCGCCTTCGCCTGCGCGCGCGAGCACCGACGCGCCGAGCCCGCCCGGCAGCAGCATCGGCGGCAGCGTCGCCGCCAGGCCGCGCAACGAGACGACGTACGCGCGGCACGCGGAGCACTCGCTGCGATGCAGCAGCGCCAGCCGGTGGCGCTCGCCGTCGGGGTCGAGGATGCCGTACGCCAGCGCCCGCATCAGCGAGCCCTGCTCCTCGCACCAGCCGCCGTCGCGG
>Ga0181521_10000188_pt1 | contig 73761 bp, 66 predicted proteins | sample PEATcosm2014_Bin_32_FD_119764 | JGI IMG/M metagenome (GOLD analysis project Ga0181521, IMG submission 119764) | Peatland microbial communities from MTU Mesocosm Facility, Houghton, MI, USA - PEATcosm2014_Bin02_60_metaG | ecosystem: Environmental > Terrestrial > Soil > Wetlands > Peat | place... | reverse complement strand
TTTTTCGCCGTGGGCAGCGCTCTCTTCTCCTACCTGTTCCTGCGCGGCCGGATTATCCCTGTGCAACTGGCTTGGCTGGGGGTCGTCGCGTCGGTCCTGCTTGTGGTGGGCCTTCCGCTACAGTTGGCAGGATTCCTCAGCGGTTCGATCACCTCGGTCATGTGGGTACCAATGGCCCTGTTTGAGGTTCCCCTCGCGCTGTGGCTGCTCATCAGAGGTGCCGCCACGCCAGCGCCGCGGTAAGCGGTCGAAAACAAGTTGCGGGCCATTCCGAAGGGCGCGCGCAGCGCTACCGATATCAGGTCTTAGCACTGCGAAGCAAAAGCGTTCACTCGTCCGGAACGGCGGGATGCAGTGAGGGACGACAGCGGCTGACAAACGCTACACCGGATGGCACTCGATTAGTGAAGACGCTTCTGTGGGGATGATCCGAGTGAGCGAGAAGCCGGTTGCCGCAAGGAGCGAGCGGAACTCCGTTTCCGTACGTTCACGAGCGCCGATTACCATCATCAGCAGTTCCCCGGAGACGTTCGAGTGTGGGTGGGTGCGCGCCGGATTCCGAGGCGAGTTCGGCGTATCGTTCTGGGCCCGGCAGCAAGCAGATCCGGGATGCGCAGCTTCGCCGCAGCATAGATTGCCTGCGCGGCAATGATGGCGGGCCAGATGTATTCCCTCGGATCGGCCGGAATCGCGGTTCACCTCTTGAAAAAGGCTGCCGTGCGGACTCCAATAATCTAATGGCTAGTGGCCCCGCTGTCGTTGCTAACCATGAGGCTCGACACGTTCACAGGCTCGAAGTCGGACAAAGTGAGACTTGTGATGCACGAAAGATCGTTATTGTTCCAGCGGGCGTCGGGCGTGCCAATCAGCCCGCCACTGTCTCCATTGTCGGCCAGGATGATTCCATAGTTTCGGAATCCGGCAATGATAACGGCGGCTTGCGGACTTGTCTCGGCGCACGAGGGAGTCGCCACCGAGGCCTTCAGCCGGTAGATCTCGCCGGCGGCTCCCGACATGGTGCAGCTTGCGGGAGGAGTAGCTTGCGAGATTAGCGACTCCACGGGAATGGAACTCCCTTCCGTAGTCGTGCAACTGCCGACGCCGGCTGTTTGAGTCGCGGGCCAGACCCAGTAATTCAACATGTGATTAAGTGTGAATCGAATGGGATGCTGAATCGTACCGTTAGGTTCGCTGGGTGTGCCAGTCCCGATTACCTCGTCGGCATTGGCGAGCAGCGGCGCAACCGGAAGACCAGCGGCATCGGACGTCCCCTGCCCTTGCGGCGTCAGGGCATTCGAAGATACGTTGGGCCAAAGCGCATTGGAAGAATCGGTCCAGGGACCGCCTTCGAATATTCCCTGCCACATCTCGTAAAGGGCAGGGTTGTTTCCGTCGCCCGCCTCGAGGTAGACCAGAACGTGCATGTCTCCGCCGGTGTTAAGCGCGTTGGCGGTACCCTCCACCGGAGCATACGCCGGAATTGGACCAGAGGTGAAATAGGACTGATACAGCGTGGTTGTAACCGTCACATCCGGCTGGTTGTACGGAACTTCAATGGCCGGTATTCCATTCGGAAAGTTGGCATACTGATCGCCGAAGAACGGTTTGATCGTCTCCGACAAATAGCCGCTGTACATAGGCGCCGCGGGGGAAGTATCCACGGGTAAGCCGGTCGTGGCCGCATCCACGCGATGGTGAAAGATAGAAGTGGACGGGAAGATGCTGGCGAGGAACGCATTGCTGCCATTGATGGCGAAGCTGATGTCCTGAGTCGCCCGTGCACCTGTCGAGTCAGTAACGACAAGCTCGGGTATGTAGGTGCCTTGACCGCCGATCAGCGAGCTGCTGATGGTCCCTGTCTTTTCGTCGAGAGACATCCCCTCAGGCAATGGAGGATAGTCGGTGACATCCGTGCTTAGCGAATACGTGTAGGGCGGAGTGCCACCGCTGGTGGTTATGGTGCAGCCGTCATACGCCGCGCCTTGCGTTCCGCCTGGGCACGACGTGGCGGTGATCGCCAATGGGCCGCTGGTAACTTTGCTATTAACCGTGAAGCTCTGCGACACCGGTGTGGCTGCGGCATAAGTGCTGTTGCCTGCCTGCGAGGCCTGGATCGTGCAAGTGCCAGCGGCGATGAATGTCGCGGTCGAGTTGGCAACCGTGCATATGATACTTGTGGTCGAATCGAACGATGGCGTCAAGCCAGAGCTGGCCGTGGCGAAGAGAGCGAGCTGCGTTCCCACCGTCTGCGTCCCAGGATTAGCGAAGGTAATCGTCTGTGGAGTCAGGCTGGCGGCATTCACCGTCAACGTCGCCGCGTTGCTGGTCACCCTGCCGGCCGTGTTGCTCACCGTCACCGTGAAGGTCGAGCCGCTGTCCGTGGTTGCCGTCGCCGGCGTGGTGTAGCTGCTGGCGTTGGCACCGTTAATCGCTGTGCCGTTCTTCTTCCACTGATAACTCAACGGCGCGGTACCACTGGCCCCCACACTGAACGTCGCCGTCCGTCCCGCCGTCACCGTCACGCTTTGCGGCTGCGTCGTGATCTTGGGCGCCACCACGGCGGCATTAACGGTTAAGGTGGCGGCGTTGCTGGTCGCGCTGCCGGCCGTGTTACTCACTGTCACCGTGAAGCTCGATCCGCTGTCCGCAGTTGCCGTCGCGGGCGTGGTATAGCTGATGGCGTTCGCGCCGGTGATCGCCGTGCCGCCTTTCTTCCATTGATAACCGAGCGGCGCGGTTCCCGCCGCCACTACGCTGAACGTGGCCGTCTGTCCCGCCGTCACTGTCACGCTTTTCGGCTGCGTCGTGATCGTGGGAGCCACCACGGCGGCATTCACCGTCAAGGTGGCGGCGTTGCTGGTCACGCTGCCGTAACGATTTCGAACCACCACGGTGAATTTCGCTCCATTGTCGGCCGCGCTGACGGCCGGCGTGGTGTAGGTGCTGCGCGTAGCCAACGAGATCGCGACTCCGTTTTTTTGCCACTGATAATCCAGCGGCGTAGAACCTGCAGCCACTGCCGTGAACGTGGCGGTTTGCCCTACTGTCACCGTTTGCCCAACCGGCTGAGTCGTGATGGTGGGAGCGGCGTGCCTAGCACCGCTGATCCTGTCCTGCGGCTGGACGGAGTCCGAGGGCGCGGGCGCGCCATTCGCGGCGGCTGCGCCAAACAGGCCGGCGGCTATAACCGCAAGCCACAACCGGGAACCGATCCTCCGGTTCTCATGGGGGTGGATCAGTGAATTGTGAGCGGTGAGTATGAAATCGGTCATGGCAGTAAGGACTCCGGCTTCCCACGGCAAACGGTCGTATGGGTGTGGTTGTCATTCGCAGAGGCCGAAACTGCTGAAACGACAGGAGCTGTTTCCGTTGCGATCCGAAGCGTTGGCGGCCTATTGGGCTTAGAATTGCGCCTCAGGGTCAGAAAACTTGCTGCGGCAGCCACACCCAGAGACGCCATAAGTACCATATCAATTTAGTTATCGTACTAGTAGTTCTAAGTCAATAATACTATACACGGAGAGGTAGGGCCGCGTCAACCCGAAAAAGTACAACGGAACGTCGCGCGAACAGTTCTATGGCCGTTCATGACGATCACGGTGAGGCCCGCGGCAGACGCCGCCAGCGCAATCGCAGCGGTTCGCGACGCGGTTCGCGGCATCGATGCCGGCATTCCGGTATTCGAGGTCCGCCCGATGTCGAGTTGGGTCAGCGACTCCACTTGGCGCCAGCGCCTGGGCATGGTTTTGTTGGCTGTCTTCTCGGGCGTAGCGCTGGTGTTGGCCAGCATCGGGGTCTATGGCGTCATGGCATATTCGGTGGCGCAGCAGACGCAGGAAATCGGCATCCATCTGGCCCTCGGCGCCACCCGCGCGCTGGTAGTGAGCATGGTGTTGCGGCGGGCGTTGCTCTTGACCGTCACCGGCGTGACCAGCGGCGCCGGCGCCGCGCTTCCACTCGCCGGGCTGCTCGGCTCTCTGCTTTTCGAGGTGCCACCCTCCGATCCCGCCGTATTCAGCACGGTCGCATCATCGTTGATTTTCGTCGGCGTCCTCGCCGGCATGTTCCCCGCCCTGCGCGCGGCGAACACGGACCCTCTGCTGGCGATTCGCAGCCAGTAGCGATCCGAAACTGCCATTTCATAGTCCTTTCGAACAGGAGACATGCAAGTCTGGTTCCGTTAGGCGATAGATGCCCGACCTCGCGCAGCCCTCGAGTGCGGTCAACCTCCCTTCCAGCGCCAAACACAAATTGTTGCATTCAAATCTGTATCGAGATACACTTCTGTATATGAAGCATTTACGACGGTTGACGCGCCGGGAGAGCCGGGACGCGACGCGTGCCAGATTAATTGCAGCAGCGGAGAAGGTCTTCATCCGGTTCGGATTCGACGCCTCGTCGGTGGAGCGGATTGCGGAGGCGGCGGGGTTCTCGCGGGGAGCCTTCTATTCGAACTTTAAGGATAAAGACGAACTTTTTATCGCAGTGCTCAACAAGAGACGGCTGGCGATCTCCAGTGCGCTCGAGGAGATCGTCCGCCGCGAGCCGAACATCGCCAGACGCCTGCGGGCCGTGCGCGACTGGTATGTGAACCAGGAACAGCAGGGGCCGTGGATCATCCTGGAAACGGAATTTACTCTGCGCGCCAGCCGCAATCGGGCGGTAAAGGTGCGTCTGGCGGGACTGCGGCGGCAGGAATTGGAAACCTATGCGGCGCTGGTCGCCGAGCACTTCTCGCAGGCCCGGCGTCCGCCGATTGACCGGCCCGAAACGATTGCGCTCTCGCTGATGGCGATTGTCCAAGGCCTGGGCCGCTTATCATTGATCAACACCGATCGCAGCGCGCGGGGACGGTTCGCCGAGGCTCGTAACCTGGTGTTCAACCGCCTGATTGCGATTGAGGGCGGCGCCGCCGCGCGGAACGCGGAGGCGGAGAAATGAGGAGGCCACTTGGGGTTGCGATCGCCCTGGCGGCGATTCTCGAAGCATGTTCCTCACGCCCCGCCAGCACACCGGCTCCCACGGCGGTGCCGGTAAAGGTAGGGCAAGCCCACCACATTCAGGCGCCTGCCACGGTGTCGGTGAGCGGGTCGGTCGTCGCGCCGGAGAATCCTTCGAATGCCGCATTCCTGGTGTCCGGCAAGGTGGTCCAGGTCGGACCGCGGGAAGGCGATCACGTAAAACGGGGCCAGGTACTGGCCGCAATCGACCCGACGGACTATTCGCTGGGCGTGAAGGCCGCCGTGGCACAGGTGGCAGCGGCTAAGGCCGTGCTGCAGAAGGTTGAGTCTCCGGTCCGTCCGGAAATGCTGGAACAGGCTCGCGTAGCGTTCGAACGCGCGCAAGACGAGTACCAGCGGATGAAGCAGGTATACGACGCGAAGAGTCTGCCGCCCAATGACTTCGAAAAATTCAGAGCCGCTTACGAAGCATCGCGGCAACAGTATGAGCAGGCGCACGCGGGCGGGCAGAAAGAAGACCGGGCACAGGCAGAGGCCGTATTCGAGCAGGCGACGGCTGCCGAAGAGATCGCCCGCAAGCACCTCGCCGACGCGACCCTGACAGCGCCCGTGGACGGCTTCGTGGCGAACCGCTCCGTCGAGATCGGGGACATGGCGAGCGCCGGGCGGCCGGTGTTCCAGATCGTGCAACTGGATCCCGTGGAGATCAATGTTGGCGTTCCGGAGACCGATATTCATCTGGTGCACACGGGCCAGACGGCGACGGTGAAGATCCCCGCGCTGCCTGGCGACGCATTCCAGGGGATAGTGCGCGTGATCAACGTGGCAGCGGACCCGAGCACCCGAACCTACATGGTTCGTATCGCCGTGCCCAACCCGAAATACGCCCTGCGACTTGGCATGATCGCCGAAGCGCAGATCCGCGGCGACCGCCAACTCGACTTGATGACGCTGCCGGGCGATGCGATCGTTCACGACCCGCAAGGGGCCACCACGGTATTCGTTTACTTCCCGGACCAGGGGCGCGTTTACTCCAGGCGTGTGGAAGTGGGCACGGTCTACGGCACGGAGGTGGAAATCAAGAACGGACTCGCCGCCACGGAGTGGGTGGTGCTGGCGGGACAGAGCAAGTTGCGGGATGGATCCGCGGTCACCGTGGTGGAGCAAGCGGCGCCCGGAGCGCCGGCGCGCGGGGCGGAGGCGAGGTAAGCCATGAATCCGGTGAAGGCCTCGCTGCGCTACCCCATGGTCACCGCGATTCTGACGGCGATGGCGGTCGGCGTCGGAGTGCACGCTTTGTTGACGATGCCGCGGACGGAAGACCCAAGCATCACCATCCGAGAGGGAATGGTGTTGGCGGCGTACCCCGGCGCCACTTCCGAACAGGTGGAGAAACAGGTCACCCAAAAGCTGGAAGAACACATCTTCAAGTTCCCGGAGGTACGCAAGCAGAAGACATATTCAACCAGCCGGCCGGGGCTGGTGTTCATCGTCGTCGGGCTGGAGGACAACGTAAGAGACGCCCCGGCTTTCTGGGACAAGCTGCGCCACGAAATGAACGAGACCAGTGCCATGGAACTGCCGAAAGGCGTCATCGGGCCGCTGGTCAACTCCGACTTCGGCGACACGGTGGCGATGCTGGTCGCCATTCACGGCCGGCGATACGGATATCGCGAACTCCATGACTACGCGGGCCGCATCAAGGACGAGTTGCGCACCGTGCGCGATGTGGGCAAGCTGGCCACCTATGGCGAGCAGACCGAGGAAATCCGGATCACCAGCAGTCTGGACCGGGTGTCGCAGTATTTCGCCGACCCTCTGCGCGTCATTCAGGCTCTGCAGCAACGCAATATCATCCAGAGTTCCGGAAACCTGGACGCAGAGACGGCCAAGGTGCCCCTGCGCACGACCGGACTATTCACTACCGAGGATCAGATCCGCAGCGTGCTGGTGGATGTTTCGCGGACCGGGCAGCCGGTTTACATTCGCGATTTCGCCGATGTGGAGCGGCACTATCAGGATCCAACCTTCGTGGTCCGCTACGACGGTGAGCCAAGCGTTCTGCTCTCCATCGAAATGCAGAAGGGCAAGAACATCGTGCAGCTTGGCGATGAGCTCACAGACACCTTCGACAAGCTGCGGACGATTCTGCCTCCGGACATTCATCTCGACCTGGTGGCCAATCAGCCGGCGGTGGTGAAAGAGCGCATGGCGAGCCTGGGGCGCGAGTTTCTGCTGGCCATCGGCGCGGTAATTCTGGTGACGATCATTCTGCTGCCGCTGCGCGTTGCGGTGATTGCGGCGGTGGCCATTCCAGTTACGCTCTGTACGTCGCTCGGCGTGCTGAATACGATTGGGGTTCAGTTGCACCAGGTGTCGATAGCGGCCGTGATCGTCGTGTTGGGGATTGTGGTGGACGATGCCATCGTCATCGCGGACAACTATGTGGACTGCCTGGACCGCGGCATACCGCGGAGCGAGGCGGCCTGGCAGTGCGTACGCGAGGTACTGGTCCCGGTGCTGACGGCGACGCTGACGATCATCGCCTCGTTTCTGCCGCTGCTGATTCTGACGGGCTCGGTGGGAGAGTTTATTCAAGCGCTGCCCGCGACGGTGGCGGTAGCGCTTTCCGTGTCCTTCCTGGTCGCCATTCTGCTGACGCCGCTGCTGTGCCGGTTCTTCATCCGGCAGGGGCTGCATGCGCACGGGTCCGACCCGGCGGAATCCAAACGGCGGCCGGGCGCGCTGGACCGGCTACAGGCGGCCTACAACCGCACTATTGTGATCTTCATGCGCCGCAAGCCACTGGCGGTAGCACTGGGCTTGGCCGCGGTGATCGCCGGCGTATCGCTTTTCCTGGTTATTCCCCGGCAGTTCTTTCCTTCGGCCGAGCGCAATCAGTTTGTGATCGACCTATGGATGCCGCAGGGCACGCGCATCGAGGCCACCAATGAAGTGATGGGCCGCATCGAGCGGGATCTTCGCGGCCGCGGCGAGGTCGCGCACTATGCGAGCTTTGTGGGCCAGAGCGCTCCGCGCTTCTACTACAACGTGAATCCGCAGCTTCCGGATGCGGCCTACGGACAGTTGATCGTCAACACCAAATCGGAAAAGGCCACGCCGGGGTTGGTGGCCGAGCTGCGCGACAGCATGGCCCGCACGGCGCCCGAAGCGCTGGTGATCGTGAAGGAACTGCAGCAGGGAATGATTATGGAAGCGCCCGTCGAGGTCCGCATTTCCGGTTACGACATCGCGACCCTGCAACAACTTGGGGCACAGGCCGAGGGCGTCATACGGGAGCTGCCCTACGCGGAGATGGTGCACGACGACTACTTCAACGATTCGTACCTGGTGGACGTGGATGTGAATACCGAGGTTTCCAACCGGCTCGGCATGAGCAACGCGCTGGTCTCCCAGTTGCTGGAGGGAGCGTTCAGCGGAGCTCCGGTGAGCACGTTCTGGGAGGGAGACCGGGGTGTGAATATCGTGCTGCGGCTCGACCCGCGATATCGCGGCTCTTTCGAGGATGTGCGCAACGCGTATGTGACGTCACCCGTCACCCACGCAAGCGTCCCGTTACGCTCCGTGGCCGACCTCCAGCCGCGATGGCAGCCCAGCCGGATCGTGCGGCGCAACGGAGTGAGGACGCTGACGGTGGCCGCATTCCCACGGCACGGACACTACGCCTCCGAAGTCCTCAAAGCCATCGATCCGAAGATCCAGTCGTTGGCGCTGCCAGCGGGGTATCACACCGAATATGGCGGCGAGAGGACCAACACCAGCGAGACCATGCCGTCGATGCAGGCTGCGCTGGCAGTCAGCCTGGTGGCGATCTTCCTGGTGCTGCTGGTCCAGTTCCGCACGTTATCCGATCCGCTGATCGTGATGTGCTCGATTCCGCTGACGTTGTTCGGCGCGGTGCTGGGGCTGGTGCTAACGCATTATCCTTTCGGGTTCACGGCCTTCACGGGGCTGATCAGTCTATGCGGAATCGTGGTGCGGAATGCCATCATCCTGGTGGACTATATCAAAGAAAGACAACGGGAAGGGCGCACGCTGGAGCAAGCTGCCACGGAGGCCGGAGAGCGCCGGTTGCGGCCGATTTTCCTCACTACCATGGCGGCGGCAGTGGGCGTTTCACCGATGATCCTCTCCGGGTCGAGCTTGTGGGGCCCGCTGGCGAGCGTGATCGCGGTTGGGCTTGTCTCATCCATGTTCTTCACGCTGATCGTGGTGCCGGTGCTGTACGTGCTAGTGAAATCGCACGTGTCGAAGCCGCCGGCTCCGGCAATGGTCGGGATCATGCTCGTGCTGGCTCTTTGTGCGGCTCCGGCCCATGCGGCCGCGCGAAGAATCACTCTGCCCGAGGCGATCGACTTGGCCCTGAAGCAGAATACGTCCCTCAAGATCGCACGGGCCCACGTCCGCGAGAACCAGCAGAAGACCGTGACGGCGCGGGCCGACTATTTTCCGCAGCTCGCCAACGACACGAGCCTGATGGGCCTGTCGGATCGCGAGTTAGTAACCGTTCCCACCGGCGCGTTGGGTACGCTGCCGGGGATCGGACCGTTCCCCACCGGGACCATCACGTTCGACCAGGGCTCGAACGTGGTCCTGCTGGCCAACACGACGCTGAGCCAGCCGCTCACCCAACTCTTCAAGATTCGCGAGGGCGTGCGCGTCGCGGCGGCCAATCAGCGCATTACCGAGGCCGAACTCCGCAAGGCGGAAGACGACGTGGTGCTCGGCGTGCACGAGCTCTATTTTGGTTGGCTGGCCGCGTCCAAACAGGTGGGCGCACTGCAGGCGCAGACCGTGGCGGCCCAGGAAACGCTGCGGGAAGCCGAAGACGCCGTGCGGGCGGGCAATGCGCTGGAAGTGACGGTAATCGGCGCACGGGCTTCCTTGTTGAAGTGCAGGCAATCGCTTTTGGCTGGCGAGAACCAGGTTTCGGACCTGAATACGGAAATGGACGACCTGCTCGGGCTGCCTTTGGACACCGAATTGGAACTGGCGGAAGTCAGTACGTCGCAGGGCGAACGTCTTACGCGCGAGCAATACCTGACTGCGGCGCTCGATCGCAACCCGGAGTTGCAGGCTGCGAAGGGAACGGTCTCCAAGGCGCGGAGCGCGTTGACGGCGGCTCAGTACGAGTACATCCCCAATATTGGCGCTTTCGCCCGCGAGACATATCAAAGCGGAGTTCCCTTCCTCGCTCATAACTTCGGGACATTCGGTCTGCAGATGACCTGGAACGTGTTCGACTGGGGAAAGCGAAAAGGTGTGGTGGGCGAGCGCGAGGCCCAGTTGATACAAGCCGAAGAGAATGTGCGCCGCATCACGGACCGCATCGCGGCCGATGTCGAAAAAGCGTACCGCAAGCTCGAGCGGACCCAGATGATGATGGATGTGTCACAGGAAGCTCTGGCGTTGAGGAGGGAAGGCGGCCGCATCAGCGGAGATCAGCTGAAGGCCGGTTTGACTTCCGATGCCAAGAACGCGGAGGCCGTGGCTGCGACCCGCGGCGCGGAAGTGGACGAACTTGAAGCCCGGCTTGCCTACGAGTTGGCCCTGGCGGAAATTGCCAGGATCACCGGGCGGGCCGGGCGATGAGAAGAATGAACTGCAGCGAATACACTCAGATCGATATGGCCATCCGCCACAAAAAAGCCTGGAGCGACGACTAGGCCGTTTCGTGCGCCGGGGGAGACCTCCGCAATCTAGCTGTGGGGTTGAGGCGCCGATGGTCCGCAAAATGCTCCGGGGGAGTTCCAGAGTTGCGCAGTCTGCCTCCAACAGGACCAGTAATGCGCGGCCTTTAGCCCGGAGGAGGAGAGCAGGTGATCCCAAGACGTAAGGTCCGACCCATACTGCTACCGCAGCCTCAGGCTCGCGGAGGGGGCGTCTGGCTGCTGGCACGGCTGACGCTGGTCGCACTGCTCTGCGAGGCGGGATTCGCTCCGGTGAGCTACGCTCGGGCATCAGAACTCAGTTCCCAAGGTCAAGCCTGGTTGCGCACCACTATTGAGAGCGGCAGTCTCCCCGATTTGCGCTGGCCCGATTTCAGCGACTGCCGCGAGCACGTACAGAGATTCTATGAGTTTAACGGGTATTCCTTATGGTGGGTCAAGGGGCTGGAGCCGACCCTAGCGGCGCGACAGGTGATCACAGTGATTCTCCAGGCCGCCCAAAAAGGGCTCTCCGCCGACGACTATGACGGATCACGCTGGAGCGACCGACTTGCAAAACTCAAACCTGCGACGCGGCAACCGGCAGAGGCCGATGCCGTCAGATTCGATCTCGCGCTTACGGTTTGTGCGATTCGGTATATATCCGACCTGCACATTGGCAAAGTGAACCCGAAGCACTTCGCTTTCGCGATTGACGATGAGTCCAAGAAATACGATTTGGCGGAATTTCTCGAGGATCACGTCGCCGGCGGGAGCGACGTTGCCGGCACCCTCGCGCAAGTAGAGCCGCCTTACCCCGGTTACCTGCGGACCATACGAGCTCTTCAAACGTACACGGAGCTTGCGAGGAAGGACGATGGGGAGCAGCTCCCGCCGCTAAAGAATGCGATTGCGCCCGGCGACACATATGCCGGCGTCCCACGACTCACGCGACTGCTCCGGCTGCTGGGCGATCTCAAGGCTGCCGTCAACGTCGAGGCTGATCCGCGATTTTACCGAGGCGCGCTGGTGGACGCCGTCAAGAACTTCCAGCGCCGACATGGCCGGGACCCGAGCGGACAAATCGACGCCCTTACGTTGGCGGACTTGAACGTTCCTCTTAGCCGCCGGGTGCGGCAAATGCAATTGACCTTGGAACGATGGCGGTGGTTGCCGGACACCTATGCAAAGGCGCCCATCGTCGTGAATATCCCCGAATTTCGTCTCCGCGCTTATGATAGGGACTTCAACGTCCGTGTCACGATGAAGGTCGTGGTGGGAAACTCCTACGGCCACGATACCCCGGTGTTTAGCGACACCATGGAATATGTGACATTCCGGCCGTATTGGGCGGTACCATACTCGATCACGCGGGCGGAACTCATCCCGCATATCCTTCGCGACCCCGATTATCTGGCGAAGAAGGGATTCGAGGTCGTGGATAGCCATCTGAATGTGGCGAGCAGGGGGAGTGTGACCAGCGAGGATCTCGACCAACTCCGGGCCGGAAAGCTTTCCATTCGGCAAAGACCGGGTCCAACGAATGCGCTTGGCCTGGTGGTCTTTGTCTTCCCAAATAGCTACGACGTTTTCATGCACGATACGCCGGCCCCGGAACTCTTCGCTCAGTCACGGCGGGATTTCAGTCACGGTTGCGTCCGGCTGGAAAGGCCGGCCGACCTGGCAGCCTGGGTCCTGCGCGACAACCCGGGCTGGAACCCGGATCGTATTCGCTCGGCCATGAATGGCGGTGCGACTCAACAGGTGGATCTTGCACACCCGATTCCGGTCCTGATCTTGTATGCCACAGTGATCGTATCGGAGGACGGGACGGTTTACTTCTACGATGACATATACGGGCACGATGCGGCCCTGGAGCAAGTTCTCGCCAAGGGCTATCCGTATCCCTGGTAAACCGGACTTACCAGCGGCGCACGGGCCCCACGTCGACGTGGACGAAGTCGGAATCGCGATAGTAACCGACTCCTCCGCGCTTAAGGCGCAGCGCGGCATCCCGAACCGCCGAGGACGAAATCCCCGGCAAGCGGATGTCGATCGCTTCTGCCTGCATGTGAAGACTGTGGACAGCGACGCCTGAACGCGCGCTCCGAGTCCGCAGGAATTCGTTAGTCTTGGGCGTGCGATATCCGCAGATAACGTCGATCTCGCCGCCCGCATCGTCCAGGGACGAAGTCAGGTCGTAGAGCAGGTCGAACAGGCGGGGATCGAAATGCCGCACATCTCCAGTGAGGCTATCGCGGAGATAGTAATCGAGCGCCGCCAATGCCTCCGGTAAATATTGATCGCCCCGTCGATAAACGATATCGAGCCGCTGCTTGGTGTGGGTGTGATAGAACCGAAGCTTGTATTCGCGCGAGGAGGTTATGTCGGAATGCCCAATTGGTGCGATAAGCAACAACACACCGAGCCACCAGGTGCAGTGGCGGATTCCCAATCTCATCTTTCAACGCGATTGTAACACAACCCGCACTGGGTCTGAGTGAAGCTCGCGACCTTTGCGAGTTCAATATCCGCCGTCCTAAATCGGAACTGCCAGGACTGGATTCGAACCGAGCTGGATCACTCTATAGATGGTGGAACCAAACACCGCGAAATCCAGTGCGTGGCGTCCTCGAACTCCCGCGACGATTACGTCCGACTTGGCGTCCGAGGCAAATTGGAGGATCTGTTGATACGCCTTGCCCAGCCGTACCTCCAAATGAATTTTCGCGGACCGTGGGGCCGAACGCGGGAACAGCTTCTCAAGATTCTCGATTGCCGTGTCCGTTTCCGTTGCGACATTCGCCGATTCGGGGATGCCGTCCAAGACATGAAGAACAGTGAGATCGGCATCATAGGCGCTCGCGAGCGACAGAGCATATGCCAGGGCCCGTTCCGAGTGTGCCGAAAAATCAACACAGCAGAGGATCTGTCGGATCGCAACCGGGAGTTCCGTCGCCTCCGGCGCGCCCGAACCGGCGGGCTCTTGGCGAACGGCTAACACGGGACAGGAGGCGTTTCGCAAGATCCGCTCCGTGACGGAGCCTAACATCAAACGATCAATGCCGCGACGGCCGTGAGTTCCCAGCACAATCAGGCTGACTGCCCGCTCTCGAGCCAAAAGCAGAATTGCGTCCGCTGCAAGACTTTCCTGCACGATGCATTCGGGCTGAGCGCCCCCTGATGCCTTCACGAACTTCTGCAAATCGTCCTGACCATTGGCTATGAGCTTCTGGCGGAAATCGTCGAAGAGTTCTGGCGAAGGGCAATAAAAGGCGCTGGGATATAGAGACAACTCAACAGTGTGCTGGACAAGGAGTTTGGCTCCATAGTGGCCAGCGATCGATTGCGCGTAGTTATACGCGTTTACCGAGCATTGCGAAAAGTCGACCGGACAAAGGATGCGTTCGATTCGCACACGTGTTTTTGCTTCAGTGGCTGCTTCGCCGATTGTTGACGTATTCATCTGGAATCCTCCTTATTCATTTGAAATGCTTTTCCGAGTTCTTTTGGCGGCGGAAGCTGAGAAACTTCCCATCCACCACCCAGCGCTCTAATCAACTGGATGCTTGCCACTATGTGTTGCATGCGAAGATTCACCGCCAGTTGCTGGTCGTTCAGTAAAGCAGTCTGGGCAGTGATGACATTGAGGTAAGGATCGAGGCCGGCTTTGTACCGGGCGTCGGCTTCCTGAAGGCTTCTTCTGGCTGATTCGATGGCTGAATCCTGTTGCTCGATGGCCCGTGTGAGAATTCTGAGAGCGGCCAAATTATCTTCGACCTGTTGGAAGGCTGTCAATACGGTTTGCCGGTAATTCGCAACCGTTTGGTCATAGGATGCCTGGAACTGCTGGACAGTGGCCCTGCGCAATCCCGCATCGAAGATTGTTTGCGCCAGGCCAGGGCCCACGGACCAAACCCGGCTCGACCACTCGAGCCATTTCGCGATCGAGAGACTCTGGAGTCCGGCGGAGGCGCTCAATGTGATGGTGGGGAAGAAGGCGGTCCTGGCGATGCCAATCTGCTCATTAGCCTGGCCAACCGCTCTCTCGGCCGCGGCAATGTCGGGACGCCGCTCGAGAAGATCGGAGGGAATCCCGACCGGTATTGCTGGAGGAGCCGCGCTGAGAACCTGCACGGGAACGAAAAGCGCAGATGGAGGTTGGCCGGCAAGTACCGCGATCGCATGTTCATACTGAGCGCGGAGAACGCCGAGATTTGTGTTCTGCGCCTGGGTAGCTTTCAACTGGGCCTCCGCCTGGGCGACCGCTTCATCGTTTCCGATTCCGGCCGTGCACAAGTCGCGAGTAAGATCGAGAGCCTCCCGATAGGCGCTCACCGTGGCATCGAATATCTGCTTCAGCGAGTCCTGAGCGCGAAGCTCGAAATAGTCGACGGCGAGGTCGGCTTGCGCGGAAAGGCGAACGTTTTCCAGATCCGCCACGCTTACCTGTGCCGCAAACGAGTTCGCTCTCACTGTGGCTCGAATGCGTCCCCATAGATCCGGCTCCCAGGAGGCGTCGAAAGGGAGTGAATAATTCGTATAGGTTATGCCAAGCGGCTTTCCGAATCCAGTGGACAGGCGTGAATTTGTGATGCCCGGATTGGCGGTGATGGTCGGGAAGTATTCTGCGCGGGCTTCCCGGATGATGGCCCTGGCCGCAAGGACATTGGCCGCCGCCGCGGCGATGTTCTGATTCGAGACATTCAGCTTTTCCTCAAACTCATTCAGTTGAGGGTCGTTCAGACTTTCCCACCACTTGCCGCGGGCCGCGTCATCTCTTGGCTGAGCTGCTTTCCAGACACCTTCGAGATTTGGCGCGCCCAGCTCTTTGTAAGCGGGCGGGACGGGCACCGAAGGCCTTGTGTATTTTGGGCCGATGCTGCACGCAGTCAGCAGCGCCGCCCCCATCACAAGAGCGATGCGCGGCAAACGCGAAGCGAGTTTATGCGAGTTCCTGACCATCGTTCACTCACCGATGAATACGTCGACCAGTTGACCCGGATAGAGGTTCACGTTTTTGGATGTCTCTGCCCGAAAGATGACAGGGAGTACCCTGACATCCACTTGTTCCAGCCTCTGATCGGAGAGCTCAATCTTAGGCGAGACAAGCGGCTGTACCCTGACATACTGGAGCTGGATCTTCACGTTGGATCCGCGTACTGACATTTGCGCTTTCATTCTGCATGGGTTGGGAAGCCGCGGCACCAGGATTTCGTCGACATAGCAACGGACGTCAAGGCGAGTGTGTGGGCTGCCCAGCACAAGCACCGGGGTCATGCCCTGCGTATAGGTATCGTAAGCGCCTTGCGTCGAGACAAAGCTGCCAACAGCCGGGCTGATTGCCAGCACAACTCCGTCTCTGGGAGCTCGAAGGGTGTACTTGGAAAGCAAGGCATTCGCGGACAAATAGGACTTGCAAAGGGCGTTGTATTGTCTTTCCTGGTTATCGATGTCGTAAGTCCAGGCGCCCGCCTTGGTCAGATCGCGCTGACTTCGGGCAACGTCGAGATTGGCATGCGCCGTCGCGACGGCGTTTGCGGCGGTGTCCAATGCGTCTTTACTGATCGACTTCGGATCCAGATGGTAGGCGGCTTGTTGCTTATCCAATTCATCCTGGGCGGCCTTCAAAACTGTTTCTGCCGACACGACTTGAGCTTCTGCAACGTCAAGAGTCTCTTTTCTGGGCTGTGCCTTCAGCTCCGCCAAAAGTGTGGAAGCGGCCTGCGCCTGCGATAGCAGTTGCTCGGCGGTGGCTCTCTGTATCGAGTCATCAATCAACAACAGAACCGTTCCCTTCCTCACCTCCTGGCCTTCCGACACCAGGATCTGTTTCACCGTTCCCGGCACCTCCGGATAAACGTTGGTGTTTTCTCCGCTCGGTTGATCACTTTCCACTATGCCTTCCGCATAGATACCATTGGAGTAGGGATTGGCTGCGGGATTGAATGCCGGCGGCAACGGGGGCTGGGTGATACCCGACAAGTAAGCGACTGCGCATCCGGCAAGCAGGCCGATTGCGGCAAGAACGAAGATCAACTTTCTCACGCGGGACCTCCCTTCACGGTTCCAGTCAGCACGCCGTCCTCCATTTTCAAAATCCGGGTGGCGAATTCAGAGATTCTGTCATCGTGGGTGACGATCAGGATGCACCGCTTTTCATTGAGAACGTTGTGCTTCACAAAACCAACGATGGCTTGGCCGGTATCGCCATCCAGCGAGGCCGTAGGCTCGTCCATAATCAGGATGTCTGGTTGGCCGGCAATTGCACGGGCGATTGCCACGCGCTGCTGCTCTCCGCCGCTTAGCTTTACCGGCGGAAGTTCAGCGCGGTTCTTCAAGCCGACGATCTCCAGATACTTGGTGGCCTCGGCGACAGCTTCGCTCCAGGCCCTTCGCTTGAGTATCAGCGGAATTGCGACATTTTCCGCCGTGGTCAACCGGGGGAACAGGTGAAAATCCTGGAATACAAAGCCAATCTTGTGAAGGCGGAAGTCGGCAAGCTTATCGCTGCCAAGCGTCCAGATATTCGATCCTTCCACGGAGACAGTGCCGGAATCCGGCCTGAGAATCCCCGAGAGCACGCTCAGAAGTGTCGTCTTGCCGCTCCCGGACGGGCCAACGATGTAGAGCATTTCGCCGAAGTAGGCGTCGACGCTGACGCCTCTGAGGGCTTGCGTTCTTGCCTCGCCTTCGCCAAACCACTTAACTACGTTAGTCGCGTTGATCGCTGGATCCGGCATTTCACCCTCGGAAGATATCGAACGCCTCGATCCGCAATACTCGTCGGACGCCGAAATAGCTGGAGATGGCAGCTATGATCACGACCATCACGAAGGCGAGGCCGAGATTCCAATAAGTAATGAGCGCCGCATAGTCCGGAAGCCGCAACCTGGCCAGCGTGATTAACAACACGCACAATCCGATTCCCAAACCGTAGCCCGTTAGAGCAGTGAAGCTTGCCTGAAATAGAATCATCAAGATCAGTTCGCGTCCCTTTGCACCGATCGCTTTCAGTGCACCGAACTTGTCGAGATTCTCCAGGACAAAGGTGTAAAAGGTCTGGCCCGAAATGGAGAGCCCGACGATAAAACTCATCACCGTCATGATCAGAAGGTTCGTTCCCATGCCCGTCTGGTATATGTAGAAGTGCGAAATCCGATCAATAAACTCATCCTTCGTCAGCGCCAGGTAACCGAGCGCCTCTGCCTGCTGCTTGATACGGATTACATCCCCTGCGCTTTTGGGCTCAACCAAAACGTAGGCGGTTGTGAAGCGGGGGTTCGGGAGGTACTGGAGCGCTCTTTTGTATGTTGTGTAGAGCGTTGGAACGCCAAAGAGGCCGCTACTGGCGACTTGAGCGATACCGACAATGACCCCCCGGTGATCATTCACTTGAAACTCCGTCCCGACGTGAGGATTTCCCAATTTGGGAAACTCGGGATCCTTGACAACGATGAAAGCGTTTTCACCGTAGATGTCCTCAATCTTGCCCTGAATGAGTTGCGGCCTGCCGAATAAGCTTGTGTCATCCAGCCCAATTACTGTCACGGACTGGTAGGTGCCATTGGCCAGCTTGACGAGTGCGCCCCCAGAGTAGACCGGGACAGCGTAGCTGACGCCTTGCATGCTGCGGACAGCGTCCAACACGTAATCCGGCAAGCCGATTGTCTGCGCGACCGTTTGGACGGCTGGGTCCATGATCCAGATGGATGCTCCTAGGTTGATCACCGTCGCGGATGCACGCTTCATCATGCCGGCAAACATCGCGGTCATCTGGATAATCAGAAAGACGGCAAAGGTGATACCCACAAGGAGCGCGGTGAACTTTGCCTTGTCATTGACCAACAGCTTATAGGCGAGCTTGTGGATTCCCCTCATGGTCTTGTCTTTCGCGATAGCGGCTTCATGTGGTTCCCTTCAGGAGCGGCCCCTGGTTTGGGTCGCCAGCGTTCGCGCGCAGTTGGATCCGAAACTCGCGGATGAGTGCCGCCAAGACGGACACTATGACAGGACCCAGCAAAATGCCCAGCGCTCCAAACGCACTGGTGGCCCCCAACACGGACAGCGCGATAAGCAGTGGCGGCTGCCGAAGCCGCGTGCCCATTACTCGCGGAACCAACAAAAACGCCACGCCGTGTTGCGCGGCGAGGCACACCAGCCCGACTAGCGCCGCCTTGACATAGGCTCCGTGAATCGCCAAAGTAACGGCAATGGGCAGCCAGACGGCCGCGGCGCCTATGATGGGAATCATGGATGCGAGTCCGGCGAAGGCGCCCCACATGGCAGGCTGGCCGATGCCAGCAACCCAAAAAACAACTCCGAATAAGATGGCCTCTACAGCGCTCATGGCGAGAATACCGTCCACGTTCGCCACTATCGCATCGCGGATCGTGGTAAGCACTCTATCGGTCACAGATGGATCGAGTGGAAGAAGGGCGGTTAATTCCGCCACCCAGCCGCGTCCGTATACAAGAAATACATAGAGAAACACCGCCGCCAAGAGAGCCGTGAAGAGGTCTCCCGCGACGTGGCCGAGGTCCGTCACCGCTTCTTGAATGGCGTGACGATCGACCAAAGCGCCCGTTGCCAGCCGCTGCCCTGTGCGCAAAATCGCGGCAAATGCGCCGGATTTGATTTCATGAGTCATCGCCGCACCCGCGAGGAGGATGACAGTGAGGACCGGCACTACCGCTACCAGGGTTGTGATCAAGGCTGCGACCGAGGACCGCGTCACGAGGCGTCTGGCCCGCCTCTGCAGTGGATCAAGGGCCACGGCCAGAATTGCGGCGAGCATCATGGCGGTCAGGAAGGGCCTTGCCATCCGGTACGCGGCAGGTAACAAGGCGGCTATGAAAAGCGCCAGGACAATCACACCGGCTCTTTGGTCGTGGCTCCGGCTGGCGGGTTCAGCCGGAGTGGGATTCTGAGGCGTCACGGATGGAGAAGGTGTCATCGAATTCGTGCCTCGTTCGAACGCTTCGCTCAGCAGCCGCTTCAGGGTCAGGTACGCCCGCAATTCGATTTCCGAGATTCCACTCATTTTCGCGACAGTTCTTCACAACGGGCGCAGTTTATGCGTTGTCGCTGCGAGCAGTGATTTTTTTCCCTTGCGGTTGCGTTGACGGCGTGACCCGGTCCGAGTAGCGGCACTACCCGCCGGCCGCTTTCTCCGCATAGTCGCGACGGAGTTCCGCGATTCGAGCCTCCTGGCGCTTCCGGACTTCGCCCTGTGCCTGATCGGCCTTCGCTTTCAACATCTGGATCTTGGCTTCCCGCTCTTGCTGGCGCAATTGCATCTTGGCACGCTTACGTTCGATGGCGGCTTCCAGCTTTCCGCGCAGATTGTCGATCTTGGCATCGATTTTTGCCAGCCGTTCCGACTTCGCCTTCGTCCGTTCGGCCTTGAGCTGCTCCATCTCCGCCCGGTGTGCGGCCGCATCGCGGTCGTCCTGCGTGGTTTCCATGACAGTACGCACGCGCCGGAACACTACGCCTCCAAAGCGTTCCATTTCCGTGTCCAGAGGCGTCACCCACTCTTCAGCGATGTCGGCCAGAACGGCGACTTTGCCGGGCGTCAGCGCCGTCATAACGTCATGGATGAACTCATCGCTCAGTCCAGCCTCCTCGGCATCGCCGATGGCGCCAACGAATGCGCCCGCGGCGGCGCCGACAACCGCTGTGATCGGTCCGCCGATGAGCCCGACGAGGGCCCCCAGCGCGGTGCCGCCGATGGTCATCCCCCAGCTCCTTACATCCGGAGTCTCAACCTCCCGGATGGCGCCGCTTGGTTCCTTCGCGACCATCACGGCTTCATAAAGCGAGATTTCGCTTTCGCGGTCCAATTGCCGGAGGGCCTCGAAACCTTGAAAGGCCTTCGATTGGTTGTCGAAGACAACTACGACCAGTTTTTCCATGGGATTCCTCTTCTATGAAGCCGCAGCGATATCCGCGCGAGCGCGCTGCAGAGCGGTTTTGACCTCGCCGAGCGCCGTCCGCACCCCTTGTTGCAGTTCGCCGAAGGCAGCCACATTGGCCTGCTTCAGGGCCTGCAGTTTCTTGAGGGCTGCATCGTGCTTTGTGTGCAACTCGGCAATCCGCGTATTGACGGCGGCCGTCGCTGCCGCCTTCTTCGCGGCTGCTTCACCAAGGGCAGTGCCGATGCGGGCCGTCCATTCGGTGAGTTCGGCATCCAGACTCGCGATCAGGGTACGCCGTGCAGAGTCGTATTCCTCGTGGACAACCTTGGCCTGCGCTTCGATCGCGGTTTTTCTCTCCGCAGCGGCGTGCTTCAGTTCTGCGTTGAGGGATTCGGCATCCGTGTGGAGTTTCTTGAGGCGCGCTTCGATCTCGGCCTGTTGCTCTTTGCGTATTGCATCGAGGCTCTTGGTCAGTTCGTCGAGTTGGGCCGTGGTTTTGACCCGGGCCTCGGCGCCCCGCGTCTTTAAATCGGCGCGCAGCTTGTTGATCTCCGTGGTGGCGGCATCGACGCGGCCTTGTGCCTTCGCCATTGCTTCGTGGAAGGCCTTCTTGTCGGCCTGAAAATCGGCAGTCACTTTTTCCTTCAGTTCGATAGCTTTGGAACTCATAAGTTCCTCCTCTCGGCTGATCTGAAGCAAGTCGCCAGCCAAACGCGGCTGCCCCTAAAACTCGCATCTGCTCAGGAGAAGTGCTCCTGTGCGCAATAGTTGTCTGGCACAGATACACGGAGCGCAGCGGCTTCTGGACGCCGTGTCCAACATTTGGTCACCTTTGGAAGGTCGAACGCCGTTGCTAGTTTTGGCGAGCGCCTTTTGGACTATAGGCTGAACTGCGAGAAGTCGGCACAGGAAGAGAGTGGATCTCAAGATGGGGACCCTATCCTTCAAGAACAGGGTCCCCTTCGGGGGAAACAGGCAAGCACAACGTGCGAACTAGATGACCATATGAAGGCTGGCGCTATCGATCTCTTTTGGCCAGTTTCCGTCGCCGCCCGGCGCCACTTGAGCAAGCATCGCCGGCAGCAGAGCAATGTAAGTTAATGGCAATAGGTTTCCAAGACGCATGAAACCGTCTTCAGCATTCCTTCTGCCAATTGCCGGCTCGATTCCGCGTTCGGGTTTTCGTCGAACCAGTCTGATTCGCGCAACGGGACGCGGGTTCAGCGCTGTGTGGGATGCCTATGCTCATTCGGAGGTACTCCGGGCGCTCTCGAAGATTCGTCCGGTAACCACCCCAAAGATAAACCCTCCGACGTGAGCCAAATAAGCCACGCCACCCGTCTGCACATCCGCCACGGCCCCGACCCCACTAAAGAGTTGAACGAGAAACCAGAGTCCTATGAGAATCGCCGCTGGAATAAAGGTAATGCGCGCGAACCAGCCAAACAGAATCACCGTCTTGATCTGATCACCGGGATAGGTGATCAGGAAGGCGCCCATCACACCAGCAATTGCGCCGCTAGCACCCAGGTTGGGAACAGTGGAACTGGGCATGGCTGCAACCTGCGCCAACGAAGCTACCAGACCGCTGAGCAGATAAAACGCCGCATAACGTATCGGGCCCATAGCGTCTTCGACTTCCGGGCCAAATGTCCATAAGAACACCATGTTGCCTATGATATGCATCCACCCGGCGTGCATGAACATAGCCGTCAGGATGGTCGCCCAGTGGCGGCCTGCGACAATATCGGCGGGGACTAGCGCCCACTGTATTACAAAGGCATCGCCACCCATCAACTCCAACAGGAAGACACCCGCGTTCACGAGGATAATGGTGGTGGTGACGACGGCGAAGCGATTGGGCCGCCGAGACGCATCCGATAGCGGGATCATGCCCCCCATCCTGTCACCCCCCAATTTCTTGAAAACACCCGCTTCGGCGAAACGCCACCCGGGGTCTGCTCGCCGTTCATCGCTTCGCGCATGATTCTCCTAGAGCCTGCTCCTCCGTTCAACCGCCCTCGACTCCGGCGCATGAGCCGGGGCAGCAGACCGCTAGCCCAAGTTCACCTTCTCGGCATAATCGCGGCGGAGCTCGGCAATTCGGGCCTCCTGGCGTTTGCGGACTTCCCCTTGTGCCTGGTCGGCCTTCGATTTCAGGGCCTGGATCTTGGCTTCCCGCTGTTGCTCTCGCAACTGCATTTTGGCGCGTTTTCGTTCAATAGCGCCCTCCAGCTTTGCACGCAGATTGTCGATCTTGGCATCGATTTTTGCCAGCCGTTCTGATTTCGCCTTAGCCCGTTCGGCCTTGAGCTGATCCATCTCAGCTCGGTGCGCGGCCGCATCGCGGTCGTCCTGCGTGGTTTCTATGAGAGCGAGTGTCCGCCGATACACTACGCCTCCGGCATGTTCCAGCTCCGTGTCCACAGGCGTCTCCCATTCTTCTGCGACGTCGGCTACCACAGCCGCCTTGCCGGGCGTCAGTGCTGCCTTGACGTCGCTGACGAACTCATCAGTCACACCCGTTTCTTCCAAACCGCCGATGGTACCGAGCAGCAATCCCGCGGCGCCGCCAAGAACCGCTGTTACCGGCCCACCGAGGAGCCCCACGAGGGCTCCTACCGCAGTGCCCCCGGCGGGCATCGCAAAACTCGATATGTCAGGATAGTCAATCACTCGGACAGCGCCGCTTGGCTCCTTCGCGACCATTTGCACATCATATAGTGAGATGTGGCCCTCGCGGTCCAAGTCCCGGAACGTTTGCAGACCCTCCAAGGCCTTCGGTTCGTTGTCAAAGACAGCTACAATCATTTTCTCCACGGTGTTCTCCTTTATCAAGCAGTGGCAGCGTCCGCCCGAGCATGCTGGCAGCGCGCTCACCTTGGCCTTCAACTCCTGAGACTCGGCGTTTGCGAGTTCTTCCGTTCGCGCTGTACAGGGCAAGTCACAGGCCAAACGCTTATACGGGCCCAAAGCGTGGAACTTGTGGCGAAGTAAGCCGCCACTCGACTGCAACAGCGGATTGGTCTGGCCGCCATACACCCCGCGAAGCCAACTCCTGGACGCGGTGTCCAACACTTGGTCACCTCGGCGAGTTGCAACAGGCCCTCCTTGAAGGACGTCTCAAAGTGAACACGGCCGCCCCGCGAACTGCCGGCAATTGGGGCGCCACTGCGCTATTGGTGCGGATGGTCAGGATATGAGTATGGGCCGTGGTACCTGAACTGCTGTGCACAGGAATCGAATTGGAACGGGGCCCGTCTCAGGTTCGAGCAACATGCTTGAATCGATTCATTTTGCTCAGTACCCATCGGAGCAACGCTCGATCCGTCGCACCGAATAGGAGCGCACCCTATGGCAACGAACCCGCCTGCGTCCTCGCAGATCTTGCCGGCGGCTGCGACCGACACTTGTTGGCATGCCTTGCCGGCCGAGGCAATCAGCGCCCGCTTTGGCGTCGACCCTGCGTCTGGTTTGAACGACGAGACAGCGCACAATCGATTCCTTGTGTTCGGCCCGAACCGCCTATCCGCGCAGAAGCAAGAGACCGTCTGGGAGATCTTTCTCGAGGAGATGCGCGAACCGATGATCGTGCTGCTGCTGATCACCGGCGTTTTGTATGGAATCTGGGGTGAGCTACAAGACACACTGACTATTTTCGGCGTCATCCTGGCGTTGGTATCAGCAGAAGTAATCAACGAGCGACGCGCCAAACGAGCCATTGGCGCTCTCATCAAGTTATCCGAGCCGACTTGCCCGACCATTCGCGGTGGCCGTTACCGGGAGGTTTCCGCGGATCAGATTGTCCCAGGCGACGTGATAGTGATCCAGGCCGGTCGGCGTATTCCGGCAGACGCCCGACTGACCGAAGCATATGGTCTGGCAGTTGACGAGTCCCCCCTGACAGGCGAATCGGTCGCCGCCGAAAAACTGTCAGATCTGATCCTCCCGGAGACCACCCTGCTGTCCGAGCGCCGCAACCTGGTCTTCGCCGGCACCACGGCAGTGCGAGGGCGCGGCACCGCGGTTGTGGTCGCTATCGGCATGGACACGGAAGTTGGACGCGTGGCCCGCTTGGCGCGTGAGGCCGAGACGCCTCGGACGCCACTTCAAAAGGCCATGGACGAGCTCTCCCAGTCGCTGGCGTGGCTGGCGATCGGCTTTAGCGTGTTGGTTCCGTTGCTTGGTTTGGCGTTCGCGAGGCAGCCCCTTCGGCAGATGATTTTAACCGGTTTGGCGTTGGGTTTCTCGGTGATTCCGGAAGAATTACCCATCATCACCACGATGGTTTTGGCGCTGGGCGGATATCGCTTGTCGAAGCGGCACGCGATCGTAAAGCGCTTGCAGGCGGTTGAGACGCTGGGTGCGGTTACCGTGATCGCCACGGACAAAACCGGGACTCTGACCGAGAATCGCATGGAGGTGAGCCGCATAGAGCCCGAAGAACTGCGGCGCAAAATCCTGGAAATTGGCGTCCTCTGCAACGATGCTTTTGGAGCCGGCCAAGGCGATCCGCTGGAAACCGCGCTGTTACGGTCGGCGCACGAGTCGGGCGTCGATGAGGTAGCGCTGAGGCGGATTTGTCGCCTGCGGGACGACTTCAGCTTCGACAACGCGCGAAAAAGAATGTCCGTCATTTATGAGCGCGGTGGGGAACTTTGGGCCGCGGTGAAAGGTGCGCCCGAGGCAGTAATTCCGCTTTGCGGGTCGCAATCGGGCGCGGATGCGGTGCAATTCTCGGAAGCAGATCGGCAGGCTGCACTCGATTCCGCCGCGCAAATGGCGAACGATGGCCTGCGCGTATTAGCGTTTGCCGAAAAGAGGATGCAGAATTCCGCGTTATCCCAGAAGGACGCTGAGTCTGACCTTACTTTCGTCGGGCTGGCGGCATTTTCCGATCCGCCGCGCCCCGATGTGCCCCAGGCCATCGCGGCTTGCCTTACGGCTGGCATCCGTCCGGTCATGATTACGGGCGATCATCCGCTGACTGCTAAGGCCCTCGCGACTCAGATAGGGCTTGACGGCCAGCGGCATCTGCTGACCGGGTCAGAACTGGATGCGATGACTGATGAAGCCTTGCAGCGGAGCGCCGGGGAGGTTTCCATTTATGCCCGCACTACGCCGGAAGAGAAGCTGCGCATCGTACGATCCCTGCAGGTTTGCGGGGAAATTGTCGCGGCCACCGGCGATGGCATTAACGATGCGCCGGCATTGGCGGCGGCTGACGTCGGAATCGCCATGGGCCAGACGGGGACGGATGTAGCCCGTGAGGCGGCCGATATGGTCCTGGCCGACGACAATTTTGCCACGATTGTCCATGCGGTTGAGGAGGGTCGCATCTCATTCGACAATCTGCAAAAGGGTGTCCGTTATTATCTGGCTTGCAAGGTGGCCCTAATTTCGATCGCGCTGTTGCCCGTCCTGCTAGGAGAGCCTGTGCCTTTCGCGCCAATCCAGATCATCCTGATGGAGCTGTTTATGGATCTGGCAGCCTCCGCCGCGTTCGTGGCGGAGCCTGCGGAGGCTGATCTGATGCGCCGGCCGCCCCGCGATCCGAAAGCCAAGTTCCTTGATCGTTCGGTGGCGCAGAGCGTTCTTGCCTCCGCGGCTGGCCTTTTCGCGGCGGTCTGCGGTGTTTACCTGGCCACCTTTCACAGTGGCGCGGGCCTGATCGCGGCACAGACGATGGCGTTTGCCACGTGGTTGTTGGGACATGTTTTTCTAGCCTTCAATCTGCGTTCCGAGCGGGAGCCGCTATTCCGGGCGGGATTCTTCAACAACCGGGTGATGGTGGCCTGGGCAATGGCAACCGTTTTTCTGTTGTTGGTGGTTACTTTCATCCCCGCTGGGCAGCGGCTGATCAAACTGACGTCGTTGCATCCGGCACAGTGGGCTTTTGTGGTGGGAGCGGCATTTGCCGGCACATTCTGGATCGAAGCATGCAAGCTAATTCGGTCATGGCGCTCACGCCGCCGACGGCAACAATGAGTCTGGCGAGATGGTACCCTGGGTTCTTCGTGCCGAAGGCCAGGAGGTTCTTTGGCATCACTCGTGCACCACGTTTTTTCATAAGACGAAAGGACCCTTAATAGCAATGGTCTCTTGGCCCGGGCAATTGCCACGTCGCTGTGTGTGACCGTCTTGTAAGGGGCGACGACAAAGATGGCTATTGAAATCTCAAGCTCCACCGAGCCTGATGCGCTGATTTCCGGGCTGCGCGGGAAAGCCGATCCGGCATTTGTGGTGTATTTTGCCTCAACCTGCCATTCCCTTGCCGCGCTGAGCGCCTCAGTCAAAGAGGCCTTCCCTCGCGCGGCCAGCATCGGCTGCACAACGGCGGGCGAGATTTCGTCGGGCAAGATGGCGACGTGTTCCATGGTCGCGATGGCCCTTCCTCCGGAGATTGTCAGCACCGCCGCTACTGCGGTGGTGGAGGACCTCATGAGTCCGTTGGCCGTCTCCTCCGCGTTGGACAGCCTGTCCGCGCAGATCGGCAGCCCGCTTTCCGCACTCGACCGGGACACGCATGTGGGACTGATTCTCGCCGACGGTCTGTCGGGCGCCGAGGAGGAGGTTCTGGAACGGATTCACGGCTTAACGGATATTCCCTTCGTCGGCGGATCGGCCGGTGACGACCTGGCATTTCGCGCAACGCTGGTTGCCGCCAACGGCCGCACCTTCGAACATGCCGCCGTTCTCGCGTTGCTGCGTCTGCCGGCCGGCTACCGGATCATCAAAACCCAGAGCTTCCGCTCGCTGGGGAAAAGGCTGACCGCCACTGAAGTGGATGGGGCCGCTCGCATCGTGCGCCGCTTCAATGGCGTACCCGCCGTGGAGGCATACGCAGAGGCGCTCGGAATTGACAGCGCCAGCGTGGGTGATCGCTTCATGAGCAACCCGGTGGGCCTCATGGTGGACAACGAGCTATTTGTACGCAGCCCGCAGCGGGTTCTGGAAGACGGCAGCATTGTATTCTACAGCCGGATTCGGGAAGGCTCGGAATTGGAGTTGCTCGATTCCACCAATATCATCGCAGACACGAGCAAGGCGCTCGAGGGCTCGCAACGCGCTCTAATTGTGTTCAACTGTATTTGGCGGACGGTGCAACTACAGGAAGAGGGCCAGTGCGATGCCTTCGGTGCCCTGTTCGCCAATATCCCGTCGGTGGGCTTCAGTACCTATGGCGAGGCGTACAGGGGACACATCAACCAGACGGCGACGATGCTCGCGTTACGCTGAAGGGCGGGAAGGGGCGCCACAGACACTGATTTGCGGTGTCCAGCCGGAATGGGGGAATGGGAGAAACTCCTTCATGCCGCTTCACTATGCTACGGTGCCCAATTGTGAAGCCCAATCTCCTCGGTTGCGCGCGAAACGGGATATTCGGCGGATTCCCCGGCGGCTCCAAACGTGATTTCGCGGCACAAACCTGGATTCCGAAGTCAACTTCGGCGAAGTTGCATTTCCACAGCGTAGGATTTGCTTCTCTTCGCACGTCCAGATGACGCGCCTGGTTCCCGGCAAAGGCGGCCTGAAGCACCAGGTTCCTGGAAACCCGTTTGATGTCCACCGCGACTGGGCACGCTCTGATTTTGATGTAACGCATGCTGTTGCGGCCGATTTCAGTTACCCGCTGCCGTTCCGCGCCGGTTTCAAAGCGTCGAGTGCCGTAGCAAACGTATGGACCCTGGACGGTATTGTTACGTTTCAAACGGGTATGCCATTCGCGATTCGCGCTCCGAATCAGTTTTTGAAAGTAGGTTCAGTGTTTCAGTTGGGATAGCAACTCGGCCAGCGTCCGGCGCTGCAGGCGGGGGGCCAGTTGTGCTCTTGGTTGGAGGGCGGGATCTCCGTCAGGTTGCGGCACCATCCCGCATCGTCATTCCAGCACCGTAAAGAATCTTGCGAATTGGCGGCGCTGACAAAAACGTATTTCGAAGCGGGTCGTCTGCCGCCAGAGAGTTCGCCAGTCTCAAGATCGTTTCGCGGCTCAGTCCACAGTGCCGATCTGCCAATGCTGAGTCGCCCCTGAGCCTGAAAACGTCTGCGCTGGTGGCGTGAACCCGCCAGGCTGCCAGCGGGACATCAAAACCTTCCATTGTCTGCAAAGCCTGAACGACACACTCGTGTGCGCGATCGAGGCTGCCCTCCACAATGGCGATTCGAGCATTCGCCTCCCAGGCCAGCGCCTGCCACATGTGTTCCGCAGTCGCCATGGTAATCGCCAGAAACCTTTCCGCCTGCGGCCGCGCTTGAGCCAGGTCGCCTTTCGCCAGCCAAAGTTCTGTGATCGCATGTTCGAGTGGCATGCGCCAGTACCAGGTACACGTGGGCCCAGGCCGATCCATGTCGGCCCGCGCTGCCAGCAAGTGCTCCCGCGCACTTTCATAGTCTCCTAGAGCCGTCTCCGCTGCGCCCATTAGAAACAAGCGCTTCCACAATCCAAATCGATAGGGAGCAGGGTAATCAGGTCCGGGACGAAGCTCGGGATCTTTGACCAATAAGAGCGCCGAGTTACAAAGCGCCAGCACGCCGGCAAAGTCCATCGCCTGCAGATGCACCCAGGCCAGGTGAGGGCGCACTCCTTGCCCCCAGTTATAGTCGGCGTTCTTGTCCAGTATGGCAATTGCTTCTTTGATCTCGCGCAGTGCCTCGCCCCACTCTCCCATAAACAGCAGGCTCAACGTCAGCGGCAATTGACCTCGCACATACGCGGTACTGAGATAGGGGTTCTCCTGCGCTGCCTCCAACTTGATAACACGGCTCTCGATCAAGATCCGGTGAGCCTCGCGGTATCTGGAGGAGATGCAACCTATGAAACCACAGTCGGCCAGATATGGCGCGAATACGCGGCGGTCGTCGGAATTGCAGATTTCCACGAATGCACTGCGGAAGTCCTCAGCATCCTGGGGATTCCACCCTTGCCACAGACGCCAGGCAAAACAACGCGCGCGCGACCTTGCCCGCAGGAGCGGATCTTCCTGCCGGGCGCTAAGCTGCAAGGCGCGTTCCAGGACTTCCAGTGAACGCTGAGAACTAATCCACGACAACGGCCACGCCATTTCGATGAGCGAGCGCACCTCGACATCGATCAGGCCATCATGAGCCGCCCGCGCAGCCAGAGCTTCATAGGTTTCGACGGCACGATTGCTGTCGCCGAGCACCGAGTATATCGCGGCCAGCTTCTCCAGGATCTCGATTTCGACTGCCGTTCGTCCATCCTCAGGCAGTTTTCTCACCAGATCGAGAGCGTGCGTAAGAATCTCCGCCGCTTGCCGAGGTTCAGACCTTCGCCCGGCCGTATCCGCCGCCAGCCGCAGGTACTTGATGGCGCGCTGCCAATCGCCACCCTGCTCGAAGTGGCCCGCCAGTTCAGCCGCTACTTCGCTTTCATGCTTAGCGAAAAGCTCCTCCAGCCGCTCTCCGATGCGCAGGTGCAGCTTCGCCCGGCGTCCGGGCGTCTGCCGGTGGTAGAAGACCTCCCGGTACAATGCCTGCGCAAATTCGTAGCGCACCGAGACAATCCCGTTTGGGAACTGGCGCGACCCAGCCCAGCGGACCATGTGGTGACGGCGCGACAGCTCGTCGCAAAGTTCTTCAAACGTCTCCTCGTCCAGATTCGCGGGGATAGCATTGACGCTGGCCGAAAACAAAACACCGTTAACGCTAGCCACCTCCAACGTCCGCTGTTGTTCACTGGTAAGACACTCGATCTGGGCTTCGATTGTCTGACGCAGAGTTTCCGGCACCTCAAGATCGATCTTCTCGGGGGAGACTGCGAGGCGCCAGGTTCCGTTTTCAAACGAGATCCGGCCGTGCTCGATCAGGTGATCCAACGCGGCAATCATGCACAAGGGATTGCCCTCCGAATGCCGGTAGATCAGCTCGGCAAGACCGGCTGGCAGATCGCCTCCCAACGACTTCGCGTTCAGGTACTCGGCCACGTCCGCTTCCAGGAGCGGCGCGAGAGTAATTTCCTGACACAGGTGATGCACGAGCAGGTCCTGCTTGAGCTTCTTCAGCGGATGTTCGGGAGCTGCCATGTCCACGGGCCGCATCGTGATGATCCCCATGGCCTTCGCCGCCTTCCGCTGGCGGGCAAGAGCGGAGATGAGGTCGACGGACGAGAGATCCACCCATTGCAGATCCTCGAATACCCACAGCAATGGCCCTTCCAAGTTCAGTGTGTCCAACGCCTCCCGGATCTCGCGCAGCATGCGGTCTCGCGTCGCTCCCAGGATCTCCTGCTGCAGTGCCTGACGTTGTTCGTGCTTCACAAGTGACGGAAACTGCACCAGCCAGGTGGGTGCCTGCGCGGCCAGAATCTCAACCACCCGATTCCCCCCCGGACCATGGCACAATTGCCCCAACGCGTCCAGCATCGGGTAATATGGTTCCGCGCCTCCGTACCCTTCCACGCATTGTCCCCGGGCGAAGCGGAGGGTCGGTGCCTCGGCGTGGGCGAGGCGCTGAAACTCATCGACCAGAGCAGTTTTTCCGATTCCCGGCTCCCCCGTGACGAAAACGATCTGGAGCTCTCCGTGCAAGGCCCTTTGGAGGCAGGCTCGCAACGCGTCAAGCTCGCGGTCTCTGCCCACCAGCCTGCCGCGATCCGCGCTCGCCGGCGCCATGGCTCCTGCAGACTCGCTCTCCGTCACTGCGGCAATAAACCGATATCCTCGGCGGGGAAGCGTCTCAATAAAGAGAGGATTCCTCGCGCGGTCTCCCAGCGTGCCCCGGATGTCGGCAATCTGATACTTGAGGACCTCTGGTTGGACGAACGTGTCGGGCCATACCGCCTCCAGGAGTTCATCCTGGGTCACCAGGCGGCCGGCATGTTCGACAAGACAGCGCAAAACTGCAAACGCTTTGGGCGTCAACAGAATGCGTTCTTCGCCTCCCGCATCTCCGCGGCGCAACAGGCATTGGTTGATGGTGTCCAGCCGGAATGGATGAAATTCCTTCATGCTGCCCGCCCAGCCAGGATTTCCTTTTGACACGTTGGTATACTGTTCAATTCTACTCCGAGCCTATCCTTTTTTTGAGGTTCCTGCGCGTTGGATTCTTCTCGAGCCGGCAGCAACCCATTCGGCTACGCGACCTCCGGTGGCGGCTGGAGGCTGAAGTGCCCATCTGGTAGTGCCCCCCAAATAACACCCTTGAAATCAATTGGATAATCCCTGCTTCTCCGGCGTCCAGCGCAGCCAAAGGCACTTGGGGAACTGCTTGATTGACAGGCTGTTGCGCCTGCAGTCAGACATCAGACATCAATCTGACATCATTCTCGTCCTAAAATACCCCTACCTATGGACAACGCTGAACTTGATCGTCGCCGACAAGCCTACAAGGACGCAGTTGACAAGTGGGTCGTGGCTATTCGCGAAGAAGAGGAGCTCGCTACTCCGGATCACTCAGTCCACGCATGGGATCTCTGGGAGAACGCTGGTTTCGCGGAGGAGAAGGCCAGGGAGGCGGCCCTGGACGCCAAGAAGAAGTACGAGGACGCGCTCCGCGAAGCCGACTACGGAATCCTGGAAACCGACGAGTGAGGATCCGGCGCGAGGGCGTGTGCGGATAGACGGAACCGATCGTTCTTTCGTTCATCCCGAACGTGCCCAGAGCTCCATTTAAGCGATAGGGCGCCGGTCGGCGTGTGCTCCATGAGGTAGCGCCAGCACGGCAAACGCTATGGCCGCCAATGAGATGCGCTTGTCGCACACCCGCATCTCTGCAGTGTTACAGTCGCTGGCCGACGCTCTCCAACCGACATTGAGGAGACTCCCTCACGTCATCGGCGCTGGAATCTCCGCCTCCCGCTGGCAGCGTCTTCGAATACCTTAAACGGTACACAAGCGTTCTTTCCACCAAAACCTGACCGCAAGCTCACGACTGCAATTCCGAATTCCCCTACTCTCATATCAGGAGAAGGAGATACAATGTCACAAACCACCAATAATCCACTCGCTGCCGGCCTGGAGGAGGTTCGCGGGTCTTGGGGCTGGTTCCTGGCCCTCGGGATCTTGCTTGTTGCCTTCGGCGTGGCCTGCATCGTCTATAACGTAACCGCGACCTTCACTACCGTGTTGGTCTTCGGCTGGTTGCTTCTGATCAGCGGAGTCTTCGCGTTGGTTCAGTCGTTCACTGTCGGGTCTTGGAGCGGATTCTTCCTCAATCTGCTCAGTGCGCTATTGCGCGGATTCACCGGCTATTTGCTCGTTCGTTACCCGCTCATCGGAGCCGAGAGCCTGACTATGGTGCTCGCTTCGTTCTTCATTGTGGGAGGACTGTTCCGCGCAATCGGCTCCGGAATGGTGAAGTTCCCACGCTGGGGGTGGGCCGTCTTCTCCGGCATCGTCTCGGTGGCGCTGGGGATCATGCTGTTCTGGCAGATACCAATTGCCGGCATCTGGTTCATCGGATTCGCCCTCGGCGTTGATCTCATCGTAGACGGCGTCGCGGTGTCCGGTTTCGCCACTGCCATACACAGTTTGCCCAAGGGGACGGCTTTTGAAGCCGCCTAGACAGCCTTTTAAGCGTTAAAGGAGACATCACATGGAACGGATGCTGGCAGTTGTTTTCGACGACGAGTCGAAGGCCTACGAAGGATCGCATGCCCTTAAGCAACTCGATGGCGAAGGCACCATCGCGATTCACGCCGAAGCAGTCATCAAGAAGAACGCCGATGGCACGGTTACGATCAAGCAGTCGGAAGACGAGTTCCCCATCCGCACGGTCGGCGGAACGGCGCTGGGCTGTCTGATTGGACTGCTCGAAGGCCCCGTGGGCGCGGGGGTTGGCGCTGTGGCTGGCTGGCTGGCTGGCAGCATCGGCGACCTGCGCGTGGCTGGAATCGACGCGGATTTCCTCGAGGAGGTTGCCACCGAACTCACAGCCGGCAAGTGCGCGGTGGTTGCAGAAGTCAGCGAGGAATGGGTCACTCCGGTGGACACACAAATGGAGACACTGGGGGGAACCGTAATTCGCACGACCAAAAAGAGTGTCGAGGACAGCCAGCGGGCCAAAGACGTGGCGGCGCTTCGGGCGGAAATCGATCAGTTGAAAGTTGAGCTCACGCGGGTACGGGGCGAACGTAAGGCCAAGCTCCAGGCCAAAATCGACAAGCTCAACGCCAAGTTGCAAGCCAAGTTGGACCAGGCGAAGCAGCGGTCTGAACAAATCAAGAGCGAGACCGAAGCGAAGGTGCAGGCTCTGCAGAAAAAGGCCGAAAAAGCTCAGGGTGAAATCAAGGCCACGCTGGATGCGCGCGTGAAACAGATACGCGAAGAGTACGCGCAGTCCGAAGCAAAGATGAAGCACTTGCTGGCCGGGCAGTTGAAGGAAGCGGCTGCAAAACTGGAGAGGTGAGAACGCCGGCACTCGGTTCGCGCAAGTTCCCGGGCGGCCGAGCGAGCTGGCGCATCAGCCGGCCGAGCACACGAAGGGGGACTATTTGTCCGCCGCATAGAGGCCTTCTCGCTGCCGCTGCGAGGCTATGGGAGGGGACTTAGTTCGGCAGGGTGCTGAAAGGGGTCTACTGGCCAGCGACCGCCAGGGAGCGAGCCCCCGGCATCCTGCCAGAGGGGAGTTGGCGATGTGTGTTGGAAGCGAAGTGCGAAGAGATCAAAGCTAACAAAGGGAGATTAGCAATGTCGCAACTGACTGTGGTCGGATTCAAAAAGGATATGTACCGGGCTTCAGAAGTCCTCAACAAGCTCTGTGCAATCGACGATGATTGGGTGGTCGATCTTCGCGACGCCGTCGCCGTCTACCGGGACTATAACGGCAAGCTGCGGGTAGACCAGAGTTACCAGATGACGACAGGCCAAGGCGCCGCCTGGGGTGCTTTGTGGGGTTCCCTGATTGCGGCGACGCTTGCGATCCCGTTCACAGCCGGGGGCAGCGCCGCAGCCGTCGCAGGAACCCTGGCCGCCGCGGCTCTGGGCGGGAGCGCGCTCGGCGCGGCGGGCGGTGCGATCGACGCGAACTGGTGGAAGGACGAGTTCGGCATTCCGCAGGAGTTCGTGAAAGGCACGGGAGCCATGGTCCAGCCTGGCGATTCCGCGATTCTTGCTCTGTTACGCGCGGTCGACCCCGTTCGTGTGGCCGAGGAGTTCCGCGGCTACGGCGGCACGGTCCTTCAGACGACGCTCACCAAAGAGCAGTCCGCCAAAGTGCAGTCTGTTCTGGATGGCAGCGAACGCCGGCTCGCGAAAGCGGGGTAGCGTCCTGCCGCCGGTGGGGCCCGGCGATCTCACCGGCGGCGCCCCGGCTCGGATGGGATTTCGCGGACGCCATTTCAGAGCGTCCGCAATGCGAGGACAAAAATGGCGAGAGAATCTGCACAGCAACATGTAAGACAAAGCGAGAATTCGGCCGGCGCCGAGCGCTCCGAGCCAGTTCTGCATCAGCATACCAGGGAGATTCAGCCGTTTGGAAGGATCGCCAAGCTGCCGATCGCTCTGGCGGAAAAGACCTGCCTGGATAGCATCGAACTGCTCAACCAAATCCTGGCGGATTCGATGACCCTGCGAGATCTGTACAAGAAGCATCATTGGCAAGCGGCAGGGGGCACCTTCTATCAGCTCCATCTGCTTTTCGATAAGCACTTCAACGAGCAACTGGAGCTGGTGGATGCCATCGCCGAGCGTATCCAGCTTCTGGGCGGCATCAGTATTGCAATGGCCGCTGACGTTGCCGAAACCACGATGATCCCCCGTCCGCCGCGTGGCCGGGAGGAGGCTCCCGCGCAACTCTCCCGGTTGCTCGAGGCCCACGAAATCGTCTTGAAGGAACTTCGCACTGCAGCCCGGCTGACGGCCGAAGCGGAAGATTATGGCACCAACGATCTATTGGTAAGCCAGGCGATTCGCACCAACGAACTGCAAGTGTGGTTCATTGCCGAGCATTTGGTCGACGTCCCACTGGCGCGTGTGGATTCGGGAACGGTTTCCGCGCGGTAATCGGTGCCGAAGTGCCTAGCGATCTCCATGCCGCCGCCGGAGGTTCCGAGTTGGGAGACAAAATCGCCATCCACGGCCGGATCACCATCGCAACGTCGGGCGAGATGCGCAAAATGCTATCCGACGCCTTGCGTGCAAAGCCGGCCAAGGTGTCCGTCGATCTGTCGGATGTTTCGTACCTCGACACCTCCGGATTAGCCACGCTGCTGGAGGCGCTCCGGACTGCACGCAAGCAAGGCACGCGGCTGATCCTGGACGGGATCCACGATCAGCCGCGTTACCTTTTCGAGATCACCCATCTCGATAGCCTGTTCGACATGGCCAAACAGGAGGCAAGCACGTGAACGTACTGGAAGCCACCGGCGATGCCGCCATCCGCGGACTTGGCTACATTGGCGAACTTACCATTCAGTTCTGGTCGGGTCTGTGCGTCTCTCCCCACGTGCTGCCGATCATAGGGAAGCATGGGCGCTGGCGAGCGGCGGTCCGCCAGATGGCGGTTATCGGAGTGGATGCGCTGCCCATGGTCGGAATCATGTCTGTATGCGCCGGATTCATCCTGGCGATGCAAACCGGGGCCGAGTTGCGGAGGTTCGGCGCGCTCCAGTATGTCATGGACGTGGTGGCGGTCGGCTTCACGCGCGAGCTGGGCCCGCTATTGACAGCCTTCGTTGTGAGCGGCCGGTCGGGGTCGGCGTTCTCGGCCGAAATCGGAACCATGGTCGTGACCAGCGAGATCGACGCGCTCCGGACCATGGCTCTCGATCCCATCGAGTTTGTGCTGGCCCCGAAGTACGTCGCCACTATGATCATGATCCCTTGCCTGACCATCATGAGCAACGCCTTTGGCATCCTGGCCGGCGCCGGGTTCATGTACATCAGCACCAAGATCACGCTCGGCATGTACTTGCGATATATCTTCAACTCGATCGAACTGCGCGACGTTGTCACCGGGCTGCTGAAGAGCCTGGTGTTCGCGGCCATTATCGTCAACGTCGGCTGCCTGGAAGGTTTCAGAACGCGAGGGGGACCGGATGCGGTGGGGCGGTCGGCGACTTCCGCCGTGGTCTGGTCCACCTTTCTCGTGATCCTGGCGGACGTGTTTTTCACGGCAATTTTCTATTTGCTGCATCAGGTATAGCGTATGGCGGACCCCGTGATCTCAGTCGATAGTTTGACGGTTCAATATGGGGACCATCGTGTGCTGAATGGCGTGAGCCTGGACATCCAGCCGGGCGAAGTGATGGCGCTGCTCGGGGGCAGCGGCTCCGGCAAAACCACCATGCTGCGGCATATCATCGGGCTCGAGCGGCCCACCTCCGGGACGGTGCGGATCAGGGGCGTCGATATCAATCGCTGCTCCCCGAAAGAGCTTAAGGACATCCGCTGCACCATGGGCGTAGCTTTCCAGGAGTGCGCGTTATTCAATTCGATGTCCATCGAGGAAAACGTTAGCCTTCCCCTGCGCGAATTGACGAATCTGGCCGATCCCGTCATTGAGATCATGACATACATGAAACTCGTCGCCGTGGGTTTGGGTCAAGCCGCCAAACAGATGCCCCAGGAATTGTCCGGGGGCATGAAAAAGCGCGCGGCAGTCGCGCGGGCGACCGCGCTCGACCCCGAGATTTTGGTCTTCGATGAACCGTCGGCGGGCCTGGATCCCATTGTCGCGGCCGGGTTGGACGAAGTGATCCTGGCATTGAAGCGCGCCTTCCACATGACCATCCTGGTCGTGACGCATGAGTTGGCGAGTGCCTTCCGCGTCGCCGACCGTCTGGCCCTCCTGTACCAGGGCTCACTGGTCGACGTAGGCACCAAGGATGAGTTCCGGGCGAGCACTCATCCGCGTATCCGGCAGTTTCTCGACCGTGTTCCCGATCCCATTGCGGAAGGCACGGCTGTGCGGGACCACTTTCTAGAATTGGCGGGAATGGCGGGAGGGCGAAAATGAAAACAGAAGCCAAAGTCGGCGCCTTCGTTTTAATCTGCGCGGCGCTATGCCTCATAACCATCTATCAAGTGAGCAATGCGGCGATGAAGGGCGCACATGTTTCCTATAGGACGTACTTGCGGTATGCGGGGGGGTTGGAGCCGGGAGCGGACGTCCTGTTTGGCGGCATCAAGGTGGGCGCCGTGACGGCCGTGCGGCCTGACTCTCAAGACCCCACCCGAATTGAGATTCTGTTGGATGTGAAGCAGGGCACCCCGGTGAACGCCAAGTCCGTGGCTAAGCTCGGATCGGTAACCGTGATTACGAGTCCGGTAATCTCCATCAGCATGGGATCGAACGACGCTCCCCGGTTGCCGCCGAATAGCGTTATTGCATCGCTGGAAACCATAAGCCTGGACGACGACGAGCGCAAGATAGTGGGTCTCGCCGATTCGGCGCAGGGCCTGCTTGAGTCGGTGCGTACGGATGCGGACGATCTCACGCATGAAGCGCAGCAATTGATTGCGAATCTGAACGAGATGACGGGTAAGCCGAATCAGCAGCACTTGGCGGAGATTCTGGCGAACGCGGATGCGATGGTAACCCACGTGGCGCCGAAAATCGACCGGATCAGCGACCAGGTTGAAAAGTTGACTGACGATGCGAACGGCCTCATGGCGAAGGCGGGGCCGACCGTGGACAATGTGAACGCAACCGTCTCCAACGCGAACGAGACCATCACCAAGCTCCGCGAGCCGACTCAGGCGAACCTCGCAGAATTGAGGAAGACGCTCGAACAGGCTCGGAGCCTGATCGCGGATCTGCAGGCGGCCATGCATGCCAAAGATCAAGACATTACCAGTACGCTTGAGAACGTTCGCATGGCTACCGACAACCTGAACGATCTGACGGAGTCCGTGAAGGAGCGTCCGTGGAGTCTGGTGCGGATCAAGCAAGCGAAGGACCGGAAAGTTCCCCAGTGACGAGGCTCCTATGACGACGAAGACTATGGTCAGCACGATCGCCTGCGTGGCAACGCTAATGGCAGGTTGCGGAGGCAAAATCCTGTATCCGGACTACTACACGCTGGATATTGCTCCGGCGCCAAGACCCGCGGCGAGCCGCCTGCCGGTCACCGTAGCCGTGCGCCGCTTTGAAACTCCGGCGTACCTGCGCCAGGGACGGATCGTATATCGGCAAGCTCCGGAAAAAATCGGTTTTTACGACTATCATAGGTGGGCTGCCGATCCCTCCGAGACAGTCACCACGGCAGTGATTGAATCGCTTCGCTCCTCGCGGCTGTTCTCGTTCGTAAAACCATACGACGGCCAGGGAAAGCAAGACTATCTCCTGGGCGGCCGGCTCGAGCGGCTGGAAGAGATCGATTACAGCGGCGGTGTCCGGGTGCACGCCAAGCTATCGGCCGAGCTGATCGATCTGCGAACCGGCGCCACAGTGTGGACTGGCGATGCAGACGAAACACAGGGAGTCGAAACGCGCAACGTAAACTCGGTGGTTGAGGAAATGAGTCATGCTGTCGAAAAAAGCATTGACCGGCTGGTGGCCAGCTTGGACCAGCAACTCCTTACGATGAGGTGACGCGATGACCACTCAAATCCCGGTCCAGCCGGCTGACCAAACGGCGAGCTCTCCGGCGGCGGCCAACGGATTGACTTCGCAGGAAGCCGAGGCACGGCTCGGCCAGTTCGGTCCCAATGATCCCGCTCCTCGCAAGCGCCACTCACCAGTCCTCGATTTTCTGCGTCTTTTCTTGAATCCACTGGTGTTGATATTACTGATCGCTGCCGCCGTTTCCGCCTTTCTTGGCGAAGCGATGGACGCGGGGATCATCTTCGCCATCGTCCTGCTCAGCACCGCGCTCGATTTCACGCAAAACTACAAGTCCCAGCAAGCTGTCCAGGAGTTGCGGCAACAGGTCGCACCAACCGCCACCGTGCTGCGCGATGGGAGGTGGCAGGAAATTCGGCGGAGCGACGTGGTGCCCGGTGACGTGGTGCGGCTGTCGGCCGGAGACCTGGTCCCAGCCGATGCGCGCCTTCTGGAGTCCCGCGATCTCTACATTCAGCAGGCGGCATTGACGGGCGAGTCGTTGCCGGTCGAGAAGCAGGCGCGTGGCGAGGCGGTCGCCACCCGGCCCGATGCGGAGAACATGGTCTTCCTGGGCACCTCCGTCGTCAGCGGCGTTGCGAGTGCTCTGGTCGTCGCCACCGGTGCCAGAACCGCCTTCGGCGACATCGCCGCCCGCCTGGCCACGCGCCCCGAGCAGAACGCGTTCGACCGCGGTCTGAAGGATTTCAGTCTCCTTCTCACCAGGACGGTCCTTTTCCTGGTCATCTTTCTGGTCGTGGTCAGTGTGGCCAAGCACCGCGACCCTTTGCAGTCGCTCTTGTTTGCAGTTGCATTAGCGGTTGGCTTAACCCCTGAATTCCTTCCCATGATTGTCTCCGTGACGCTCTCCAAGGGCGCCAGGGCAATGGCTCGGAAAAAGGTCATCGTCAAACATCTCTCCGCGATTCAGAACTTCGGCAGCATTGACGTGCTGTGCAGCGACAAGACGGGTACTCTCACCAGTGGCAATATGACCCTCGACCAGCCACTCGATCCCTTTGGGAATCCATCGCAACGGGCGTTGACGCTGGCCTATCTCAACAGCAAGTTCGAAACGGGAATTCGAAGTCCGCTCGACACGGCCATTCTGCAAAGCCCTGAGCCGGCAGAGGCGGCGGGCTATGAAAAGCGGGACGAGATTCCATACGATTTCGAACGCCGCCGGCTCTCGATCGTGGCGGAGCGGCAGTCACGCCGGCTTTTGATCACCAAGGGCGCGCCAGAGGGAATCCTGGCACGCTCGGTCTCTTATGAATCCGACGGCCGCGCGGCTCTTTTGGATGCGGCCACGCTCGAGCGCTGCCGGAAGACATACGAACGGCTGAGCCGGCAGGGATTTCGCGCGCTCGCAGTTGCCTACGCCGAAGTCGAAGCTCGCCCCAACTATTCCGCCGAGGACGAAGCAAACCTCATTTTGGCAGGTTTTCTAGCTTTTTCCGACCCGGCTCTGCCGGACGCCGCCGAGGCTTTGGCCGCGCTGCGGCGGGACGGTGTGGAAGTGAAGATCATCACTGGCGACGGCGACCTCGTCACCACCCACGTTTGCAGCCAGGTTGGGCTCGATCCTGGCAAGATCGTCCTTGGCGATGAACTCGAACGTATGACCGACGCTGCGTTGGAGCACGTCGCTGAGACCACTACCGTTTTTGCACGAGTGTCGCCGGCGCAGAAAAACCGCATTATCATGGCGCTCAAGCACCGGAGCCACGTCGTTGGATTCATGGGAGACGGAATCAATGATGCGCCATCGCTCCATGCTGCCGATGTGGGCATTTCCGTCTCGTCGGCCGTCGACGTCGCCCGCGAAGCTGCCGACATCATTCTCGTCGAGCCCGGCCTCGGCGTTCTCAATAGCGGCATCATCGAAGGACGCAAGGCCTTTGGGAACGTGATGAAGTACCTGCTGATGGGCACCAGTTCGAACTTCGGCAACATGTTCAGCATGGCGGGCGCATCCGTATTCCTCCCGTTTCTCCCCATGCTGCCCACGCAAATCCTTTTGAACAACTTCATGTACGACCTGTCGCAACTCACCATCCCGACCGACAATGTCGACGACGAATACCTCCGAAAGCCACAGCATTGGGACATTAGTCTGATCCGGAATTTCATGGTGTTCATCGGGCCGATCAGCTCGATTTTTGATTTTCTGACTTTCTACGTGCTGCTGCATTACTTCCACGCAAATCAAGTGTTTTTTCACACGGGTTGGTTCATCGAGTCGTTGGCGACGCAAACGCTGGTGCTCTTCGTCATTCGCACTTCACAGAATCCGCTGCGGAGCCGCCCGAGCCGGCCGCTGATGGCAACCACACTGACCATCGTCGCAGCGGGCATTCTACTGCCTTTCAGTCCGCTGGCGGGTCCGCTCGGCTTCTCACGGCTGCCGGGAAGCTACTTCCTATATTTGGCTGCAGCAACGTCGGTGTATCTGGTGCTCGTGGAGTTCGGGAAGCGCCTCCTTCTCGGCCGCAATTCGAGACAACGCTGAGCGACGAATGATTACGAGCGGCGCCGGTGCCACCGCAAGAAGCAGGAGGCGAAATAGGGCGCTCTGGTTGAGTGGCACGGGCTCGGTCGGAGGGCAGCCGCAACGGAATCACAGAAGCGTCTGCTCAATTTGCCGTGCGGCTATCTCACATGGAATCAGTGGGATTCGGGGAGCTGATTCGGTTCCGGGAGGCGCGGAGCCAGTTGTCGCCTCCTCATCGCAATTGGCCCCATTATTGTTACAAACAGGAGAGGCCGCCTGGTTCTTCGGGTCACGATCGTGCCTCCGCTTCTTGCAGTGCGCAAAGTAACCCACAAACCCGGCGTAAGCGCTTCTTCCACCAAAACCTGACTTCAATCTCACGACTATAATCTCCGAGTCCGTTAAGCTCACTTCATAGAGACTCGTACCCAGGTGAAATGCGAACAACCTGAAGACTTGTCCGCAAGGCACCGGGATGAGGCCTTATTGAAGGAATGAGGATATCGAGATGAGTTGCAACAACGTCATCGTATTGGATGAGCGGGAGGCGAACTCGTTTTCCCGACCTTCGCGTCGCTATGCGGCGCTGCCGTCCAAGGCAACATCCGGGGACCGCTCGGCCTTTTCGATTCAGCCGCTCGTTGCGCCAGATCGCTCCGCAACCACGAAGCCAGACAGTTTTGAAGGCATCGTGGGATCGAGCGCGGCGCTGAGCCGAGTGCTGGAGCAACTTCAAATCGTGGCCCCGACCGACTCTGCAGTTCTTATCGAAGGAGAGACCGGTACTGGCAAGGAGCTGGTGGCCCGCGCAATTCACGCTCAAAGTAGCCGGCGGGCGGGCGCCTTCGTGCAAATGAACTGCGCCGCCATTCCTCGTGAACTAATTGAGAGTGAGATATTCGGACACGAGAAAGGCGCCTTCACGGGGGCCGCAACGCGAAGAATCGGGCGCTTCGAGGCGGCCGACCGAGGCACGTTGTTTCTCGATGAGATCGGCGATATGCCGCTCGAGATGCAGGCCAAGCTATTGCGAGTCTTGCAGGAGCAGGAGTTTCAAAGACTCGGGAGCACATGCACGCAGCACGTCAGCGTGCGCGTCGTGGCCGCCACAAATCAAGATCTCGAGCGTATGGTACTCGAAAAGCGGTTCCGGAGCGACCTTTACTACCGGCTGAAAGTGTTTCCCGTGTTCATCCCGCCCCTGCGCGATCGGCGCGATGACATTCCGTTGCTGGTGGCGCATTTCGTGAGCACCTTTGCTCTGCGGATGAACAAGCATATTGACAAGATCCCCTCGGAAGCCATGGAAGCGCTGCTTCAGTACGATTGGCCGGGAAATATCCGCGAACTCCAGAACTTCATCGAGCGCTCAGTCATTCTGACCGCTGACCGCGTTTTGAATCCACCGGTATCGGAACTACTCAAGAGAAGAAGCGTCTCCGGACCGGCCACGATGAAAGAATGCGAGCGCGAACACATTCTGAAGGCCGTTCAGGCAACCAATTGGGTGATCGCCGGACCGCACGGCGCGGCCGCGCGCCTCGGACTTAAGCGGTCGACACTCATGTACCGGATGCGAAAACTCGCTATCATCAACGAGCGACCCGTGCCCGCTGCATACAATTGGGCGGCGGACAACAGATCACCTGCTTGAGATGGAGGAGTGCGCCGCGTCTGGCCGTCGGAGAGCGAACAGATACTGAAGCGCGGCAAAGTCCGCTTCACATCACGCCGATGCCGCCACATCGCGGCGGCGTTAACATGTTTCGACTGCCGTTTTACAAGGCCAGCTCGGATTCAACTTCATACCGTTCGTGAATCGCCCTTACCAGTTCGCCTTGCAGGCTCTCAACGTATCCGAGGCGATATCGCTGCTCTACTTTGCGAACATCCGACGCGAGAGGATGATCGTGGAACACCTCCGCAATCCATCGAGAGAAATCCCCTCGACGTACGTGGCCGTCCAGCACCTCAGTGGAAACACTCCCCAGCGACGAAACGAACTCTTGTAATGTTTTGCTCGGCGGCCCAACCGGCTTGCCACCTGCCGTGAATATGAATTCACGTCCACTCTGTATCGGTACATCTAGATACTTGGACCTATGTCGGACGTGTGCGGTCAAGCGCGGTCTCAATGAGCAGCGCTGCAACTTCCCGAGTGCTTCTTGCGCCCCTGGCAAAAGTGCTGCTTCGCCATCGGCCAATCCCGCAAGGGTACCGCTCCAGTCGCCAGTGCCGTTGCCAAACATAGTCTGCATCGCGCGGGCTTCTTGGGGATCCGCGATGCGCGTTGCGCACACGACTTCCATGGCTTTGCGAACATCGGGGTGAAGATCGGAGGGCCGGTACGTGACAAGCGTGTACGCGCCCAAGTCAAGGTCCAACAACTCTCGGACGTTCGAGTCGTAGAGAAAGTAGTGAGCTTCATCGATGACGATCCTGTGCGGCAGGCCCGTGTTTCTCCTGAGAGAGGCGAGCATGGGCAGGAGCGATTTCAGATAATCGACCTTTTCCTTGTATTGCACGTGGGAAAGGTTGATGACCACACTCATGTCTGGGTGCCTCAGCATCCGGGCGAGATCTGGCAGTGATGGCAGCGGGTCGATACCTCCCCATGCGACGACGCGGGGCAGGGCTTCCAGTTGCTCATAATCGCCTTCCGGGTCGATCACGCAAGTGCAGTAGTCGTGCAACATGAGCTGTTCGCAGAAGAGCCCAGTGACCCAGGATTTTCCGGAGCGTGGATCACCCGCAATAAGGACGTTGCGGCCGCGGATCGCGAATCCGAGGGGCTCGCCGTTCTCGGTCACGCCCAGGACGATCTTGTCCCTGCCAACCCGATCTGGAGGCAACCGCATCGTTTTTGAGGCCTGCCGGATGTATGGAGCAACGGCGCTCGGACCATCACCGCGCACAATCTCCTCCGCAGTCCTCTGCAGAGCTGAACTTCCCCAACTGACTGCTACACCGATCTCGCAAGCCGCGAGAAGCTCGTTGTCGTTCTCCGCATCGCCGATAGCGATGGCGTTGTGAGCTGACAGGCGCAGCGCGGTGAGGGCTTGGCGAAGCCCAGTGGCCTTACTAATTCCCTGGGGAAGAATCATGACCCGGCCGCGGTTGAACAATAGCACAAGGGGCAGCTCGAGCTCGCGGATCACAGCCAAGATCCGGGGAGCCAATGCCGCGTCCGCCTCCACTATGCATTGGCCGGAGGCGAAGTCAATCGCGCGACGACGGAGCTCATCGAGGAACGCTGGCGGTGGAGGATGGCCGATCAACCAGGAATGACCGTTCGGAAAGGCCAGCAATGCCCCGTTTTCCGCCACGACGGCGTCAACGAACTGGAGATCTCCCGCTGCCCGCTTCAGGTCCGGGAGAATGCGGCCCGTCACGATGACGACTATGATTCCGCGCGCGCGCGCCTCTGTGATAGCTGTCTTCACATCAAGATCTAGCACTCCATCGCGCGCGATAGTACCATCGTAGTCGAGTGCCAGTACACCGAACTTCAACGATCCTCCTTCGTTCCGTTATCTACGACCGGACCCACCGAAATATACCACAGAGGGCCTCCGGTATTCGTCACCGTAAGATGTTGTGGCGATGAAACAGGAACGCCGAAAACGTCACGCTTATGCCTTCAATTCTGCGCGGGTCTGAAACAATTGAAGTACCTGGCCGCGCGACACTGCGCCACGCAGGCGGCCATTTTCAAGGACGGGCAGTTGGTTCAGGTCATTAGTTGTCATCAGTTCGAGCGCGTCTTTGAGCGACGTATCGGGCGTCACCGTGCGCAAACGAGCGGCCGGCAGCATGATGCGGCTGAGTGTAGTCAATGGCCACTTGTTCCGGTCGACGTGGTTGATTTCGTTGGGCGTGACCAAACCGGCGAAGTCGCCATTCTCCTCCACGAAGAAGCAGCGTTTCCCGCTGCGGAGCATTTCTTCATCGACGAAGTGCTGAACATCCATGTGTCCATCCACGGTTGGACAGTCGATTGACATCAAGTCGGCCACGTGATGGCGCGTGAGAAATGGCGCGAGTTCCACTTCGCGGTAGCTTTCCGCCGCCGCCTGAATCAAGAACCAGCCAATGAAAGCGATCCAAATGCCGTTCAAGCCTGCTCCGCCGAATACTCTCATGACGCCGGCGGCGATGAACGCGATTCCGACACCTTCGCCGATTCGTGCGGCGACCCGTGTGGATTGGTCGGCGTTGCCGGTTTTCCACCATATGATGGCCCGCAGCACGCGGCCCCCGTCCAATGGGTAGCCCGGAATCAGGTTGAAAAGCCCGAGACCCAGATTGATATAGCCGAGCCACACAAGCACGGCGGCGACTGGCGCGGTCGGACTCGCACCAGGAGTCCAGCCGCACCACCGTGCGGCGCCCAGACACAGGCAGCCGATTGTGCAACTGGTAATGGGGCCGACGATCGCCATCCAAAACTCGGTTCCTGCGTCGGCAGGGTTCTTCTCAATCTGAGACACGCCTCCCAGCGCGAACAGCGTTATGGAACGGACGGATAGATGCCGCGATTGTGCGACAAGCGAGTGCGCAAGCTCATGCAGCAGCAGCGACAAGAAGAACAACAGCGCCGTGCCAACAGCAAGGGACCAGATCAACGCCGGGCTCCAGCCCTTGTGTGCGGCGCTGAATTCGTCCGCAACCGACAGTACGATCAGAAAAGCAATCAGGAACCAGCTGTAGTGCAATCCGATCTGGATGCCGCGGACGCGGCCGAGTTTTATGTCCGTTCGCATTTCACGCCTCCTCCAGGAGCAGGTTCAGTCCATGCGGAGGTGCAATCGGGATGCCAAAGATTCGAAGAACTTGCCGTTCTGTCTGGCTCACGCAACAGTATCTGCCGCCAGGCAAGTTTCTTTTCATTACGATCGCTCCAACGAGTTCTACAAGCAGTTCCTCGATTCGCGTATGGTCTATTCCTGTGCATACTTTCGGAATGCCGGCGTCGCTTTAGAGGAAGCGCAACCGGCGAAGCTCGATCACATCTGTCGCAAATTGAACGTCCAGTCGACTGAGCGCTTTTTAGATATTGGCTGCGGCTGGGGTGGTCTCTTGATCCATTGCGCTGAGCGTTACGGAGCACAAGCGACAGGCTGCACGTTGAGTTCCTGCCAGGCGCAATATGCACAGGACTTGATCAACTCTCACGGATTGCAGACAACGATCTCCGTGCGGGTTGCCGATTACAGGGATATCACAGGGCAGTATGACAAGATTGCATCGGTGGGCGTGTTCGAGCATGCGGGCAGACATCAATTGGCCCGGTATTTCAGGCAAGTGCGTGCTCTACTCCAAGACGACGGACTATTTCTAAACCACGGGATTGTCCGGCCTGAGGGCGTGGAAGACGGGCCAGAAACGCTGTTCCTGCGGCGCGAGGTGTTCCCTGGCGGCGACCTTGCTCATTTGTCGGATGTGGTGCGTGAAGCCGGCGAGGCCGGCTTTGAAGTCCTCGACGCCGAGAACCTTCGCCCTCATTACGCCCTCACCTGCCGCGCGTGGGAGCAACGGTTGCGGAAAAACGCCGACCGCTGTCGCCGATTGATTGGCGAGGCCGCCTATCGAACATGGCTGCTGTATATCAGTGCGTCAGCCTTGAGTTTTGAAGAGGGGGGGACCGATGTCTTCCAGATCCTGCTGGCGAAGCGCCGGCGCCACGCGAAACGGACCCTCACCCGCGATTACATTTACTCTTAATGATCTTTCTTTTCCAATTCTGCACGGCCCGACAATTCTGCACCGCAAGGCAGGCAGTAGGGGCGACTGGCGAGAATCCATCGAAGCGGGCTGGCAATGCCTTCTCTTGAGTGGCGGCTCCCATCTGCAGTTGGATATACAATCGAAAGTTGAGGTTACTTATGAAAGTCCATGAACTGATGGCTCCTGCGGTCATTACAGTAGGCCCCAAGACGCCCTTGCGCAAGATCCTGCCGCTCATGCTTCGCTACCATCTGAACGATGTTTTGATCGTAGACAACCAGCAGCACCTTGTAGGCATTATCACATATGCCGATCTGAGTCGTAAATTGCTGCCGAGTGAGATGGAACTAATGGAACATGAGGAGTATCTGACGACTCCTCAATCAATGGAAGATCGCTTCAGCGACATTGCAGGCCTTCCAGCGGACGAGATCATGACGCGAAACGTCCTAACTGTATCCCCCGATCTCGAAGTGCTCAAGGCGGGTGCGACACTGATTGCCCACCGCGTCAAGCAACTGCCGGTTGTCCGAGACCATAAGATTGTTGGAATAATCAGTCACACAGACATTGGCTGGGGCCTGATGATGCAATACGTTGAATGCATGAAGGGCTAGCGTTTTCAACCGTGTCCGGGATGATCGAGCGCTGCTCAAAGTGCGGCCGTGCGCGACTCCGGTGCAAATTGCCGAGGTCGGTCCTTTGGGGGGCCCATATCCACGCTCCGCTAGATGCTTAGTACAGGGCAGGGCGACTCGCGAGCAATCGTGAAGGAAGTTGTGCGCGCAACGCCGACGTCATTTGCCTTGGGGCTGCGGCCGATCACGAGAAGATCGGCATGTAGCTCCTTGGCCCGCCGGCAGATGGCTTCCGGGACGTCGCCACCCGCAAGAATAGTTTGGTCCTGAGTTCCTAGTCTCTTCTCGATGTCGCGGATCGCTTCTCGGTCCGCTTGGCTAAGCCATTCGTCCGGGAACTGCAGCCCCATCGTCGGCTCAAGGCTTGGGAATATATGCACCACGAAGAGACGGGCCATAAATGCAGCAGCGAATTGCGCGGCCGCATCGACGACGCTCGGGCCGGTAGGGTCAAAATCCGCCGCGCAGAGGATATTGCGAAACCTCGGCGGGGGGCCTTGTTGCGCGTGGGCGTCAATCCAGACGGGGCAGTTTGCTTCTCGCAGAACTTCTGCCGCCACGGAACCCATAAGAAAGCTATAGAACGGGCTGAAGCCGTGGCTGGCCATCACGATGAGATCCATATGGTTAGCCGTCGTGAAGTCCAGAATTGTTTGTGCGGGATCACCATCGCGCATGATCTCTGTGATGGAGGCTCGCGTGGAGTAGCCGGCGAGTAATGTTCCGAACTCGTGCACCCTCGCCCCACCAGGCTCGAAGTGGCCGTAGTTTTGTTCCTGCGGGTCGACCACATGCAATACCGTGACCTTGGAATGGAAATGGTGGGCCAGAGTTTCCACCTGGTACGCGGCGGCCATCGATCGGTCGGAGAAGTCTACAGGCACGAGAATGTTCTCGAATGGGACCATCGAAGACCTCATCTGACGCCCGCGGACGACGCCTTGCTCTCGGGTTTCCGCGCTTGCGCCACACTATCTGCGGCGATTCGCCAAGCATTACTCAATACCCAAATCAACTCGGACTCTCGAAATGGCTTAGCCAAAACGTCGTGACCGCCGAGGTTCAGCACCTCGGACCAGAGATACTCGTCAGCGAGCCGGTCAGTGACTATCAGCAGCGGCGGATGGAACAGGTGCCGGATGGCTGCCAATAGGTCTGTCCAGTCTCCTAACGGCAAGTTGCGTTCGGTAATCACGACCGGAATCACATTGTCGCGCAGGAAAGCCAGCGCTGATCCGAGGTTTTTTCTTTTGTAGAGCGTCCAACCTTGCTGCGAGAAGACACGACCGACGAACTCATGGTCCTCTTCGACACCGCTGACCAGTAGGGCTGATCTGGCTGTGATCGAAGAACTCCGCCAGCAGGGTTCGGACAAGCGGGCAATCTGGGCCGACTCGAGCTCCACGCCTTCGTCGCAAAATGATCGCACTCTCATGCTGGCCGTGTCCTTAGCCGCGAGTTGTGGTTTCCCAGGCGTTTGATACAGCGTCCATTAACGCTTTCTTGGTGGATTTGCACCGTTCAGCTCCTTGCCCTGGCCGGGTTGACGCAATACAGTCCAACTCTGTTGCATCTTCCTATGCTCTAGAGCAAATTGCAGGCCAAACACGTGTGACCGATCGCGGCTCAAGCGGGTGTCCACAACGAGGTATTGCCTGACAGCATTCGCGAGTGCCGTTGGCTGTGATATGCAGGGTGAACCAACTCTGGACTCGGTGTCCAACACTTCGTCACTTCAAGAACCCGCCCGCACGGGGGTTGTTCTGCAAGTCCGCGCGGTGTTTACATTAACTCAGTGCCGGCGTCCTCGGCTGAGCACCACGTTCACCAACCCGAAGCCGCCGATCGCAATCCCTCCCACGCGGTCCATCCAACGCATAGTGCGATCGGTGATCTTGCTGCGTAGCAGGTTCACACCACTGGCCAGAATGGTCCACCAGGTCATCGAGCCGCAGAAAATGCCGACCACCAGAAGCGAGGTCTGCCACAGCGGTCGCGGTTTTCCCAGTCCGAGCGTGGCCAACACGGCCAGAAAAGAGAGCACAGTAGTAGGGTTGGTCACGTTCAGCAGGAGCGCTGAGACAAAGTCCGAGTTGGCAGACGACTCGTCCACGCCTGAATGCGGCAATCGCGGCGGCTTACGATAGTACACCACTCCGACACCCGTTAAGAGGACTCCGCCAATCAGCCGGATCCAAGACTGTTCTCGAACCAGAAACTGAACCACCAAGGTTAGGCTGAAGCCGGCCACGGCGCCGTACAACGTGTCCGCGAGGGCCGCGCCCAAACCTGAGACCATGCCCGATCTCCAGCCCTTCTCGAGAGTGCGCCGAATGCAAAGAAGGTTGACCGGGCCGACTGGGGCTGCGATGATCAGACCTGCGACCAGGCCGCGGATTGGCAACTCTGCGTCCATCACCTTAGACAGTTAGATTCAGGTCAACAAGCCCGCCGAGACCCCCACCAATTCCCAGCTTCCCATTTGTGTTCGTCGCTCAGTAAGCTGCCACGGCACATGCGAATGATTGCCTCAACGAATCTCAACAAACCGGGAATACGTGATCCGCAGTTCGCCAAAAACATTGTCTGTCCCCCAATCGCAGGGCAATCTTCCTTCCAAGAGCCCGCAGAGGGGTGACCGTGGGTTTGTAGACGTAAGCCCCTGCCCAATATCTAGGCACCTTACTCACGATTCAGCCACATCCTCTGAGGGACTGCCTCGCGGAGGGTCATGACTCCGAGTCGGCAATGCCGCTCAGGGCGCCTCGGTGGTCGGCCTTCGGATTGCATAAGTAATCATGCTTGCGCCCGTCGATTGGTTGGCGAAGCAGAGATTCGAATACGATAGGAGATTACGTATGAAGAACGATGAACAATTGCAGTCCGACGTCGAACAGGAGTTGCGTTGGGAGCCTAGCGTTCATGCCGACCAGATCGGCGTCTCGGTGAAGAACGGTGTTGTGGAACTCGACGGTCACGTCGACAGCTACTATGAGAAATGGGCTGCCGAACGCGCGGCAATGCGCGTTTCCAAGGTTAAGGCGGTCGCGAGCGAGATCGAAGTCGAGTTGCCCGATTCGGCGGTCCGAACCGATGAAGACATTGCGCGTACTGCCGTGAACCACCTGGAATGGAACTTTCTGGTGCCCAATACCGTGAAGGTGCAGGTCACCGACGGATGGGTGACGCTTAAAGGCACAGCCGAATGGCAATATCAGCGGGAAGAGGCGGAGAGGGCAGTTCGACCGCTCAAGGGCGTCAAGGGGGTTTTCAATGAGATCATCGTCACACCGAAGGTCAGCGCCATCGACGTGAAGATGAAAATCGAAAACGCGCTGAAACGCAATGCGGAGACCGATGCCAGCCACATTACGGTCGAGACATCCGGCGGCAAAGTGACTCTGCGCGGTTACGTTCGCTCCTGGGCCGAGAAGGACGAAGCCGAGCATGCTGCTTGGGCGGCTCCGGGCGTTGCCACGGTTGAAGACCTCGTCACGATCAGCTAGTTCCGGAACCACGAAGATCCCGTCACTGAGGCGCGGTCCGCAGGCATAGCCGGAACCGCGCCTTTCTTTTCGTCCGGTCAGACAACAAATGACGGAGGCTGCCGTGCCACGCACTCTCTGCCCCTGGCTTTGCATATGACTTGCTTCGCCCTCCTCACGATAGCCGGCTCGGCGTGGAAGTGGATTCGCCGCCTGGGGGGACCTGGGTTGATCCTGCTTGGCATCGCCGACAACACGCCTTTTATCTCCGCCCCAGCGGGAAGCGTTGATGTCCTCGTTATCCTTGTCTCGGCACACCATCGCGAATGGTGGGCCTACTATGCTTTCATGGCTACGATCGGGGAGGTGATTGGGGGCTATCTGGCCTACCGGCTGGCCGAAAAGGGGGGCCAGCAGACCCTAGAAAAGAAGGTGGGAAAACCGCGGGCAGAAAGAATCTACAGACATTTTGAGAAACACGGTGGCATAACGGTGTTCGCAGGCTCAGTCCTGCCGCCCCCGTTTCCTTTCACCTCTGTACTGATGGCCGCCGGCGTCATGCAATACCCGCGCAAGAAGTTCTTCTCTGCGCTGACGGCGGGGCGTGCTCTCCGTTTCTTTACCGTGGCTTATCTGGGCAGTGTCTTTGGCCGGCGACTGATCGGCTTCTTCTCGATGTGTTACCAGCCGGTGCTGTATGTCTTGATCGCGCTGGCAGTGGCCGCTGGTATCGGTGCTTTGATCTACTTCAGCCGGCGCCGATCCCGAATACGGTGATGGAGCCTAACGGCATGGTGATACTAAAGAAACAGGCGAGGACCGTCTTGCTAAACAAGAGAACCCACAAAGCGCCTGCCGCCACACTCACAGCCTATTGAGTAATCGGACGGCGTCTTTTAGCGACTGGCGGTTCTCGAAGAACCCACTCCAGGGGTCGGCGCGATTGATTCGCTCTGCAAAATTACTCATGTTGAACCCGGAAGGGATCAGCGTCGGTTTGACCTCCGACCAGCTCAATGGGGTCGAAATGGGCGCCTCCTCCCGCCGCCGGACGGAATAGGGTGCTACCACGGTCTGGCCAAAACCGTTCCGAAATGGATCCAGATAGACGCGTCCCCGCCGCGCCGCGATCGAATGCTCGACAGTCAGTTGATCCGGGTGTGCTGCGGCCACGCGCGCGACGAACGACTCAGCGAATGCAAGGACTTCGTCCACGTCCGGCCCCGTGCGGATTGGCACCAGGACGTGTATCCCCCGGCTGCCCGACGTCTTAGCGAAGGACGCCAGATTCAAAAGGTCCAGGGCTGCTTTGACCTGCCGTCCCGCACGCGCCGCGTCTCCGAAATCTCCGGACTCGGGATCTATGTCGAAACACACCCAGTCCGGCTGCCGCGGGGACACCGCGCGGCTCGCCATGATGTGCACCGCAATGCAACCCAGGTTCGCAAGCGCGAGCTGCGTGGTTAAGGAGCCGCCGACCACATAATCCGTGAACTTGCCGGCCCCGGTTGCGTGCGCGATCCGGATGGTTGGCGTTCCAGGAGGCATGCTTTTGGGCTTCTGTTTTTGAAAGAAGCACTCTCCTCGCATCCCATCGGGACAGCGCTCGAGAGATAATATGCGATCCTTCACGTACGGTGAGAGGCAGGGGAAGATCGCGTTGTAATACTCAATCAGGCCCAGCTTCGTATAGCCCTCCTTGGGCCAGAACACCTTGTCGGGGTGCGATACTGTAATCGGCAAATGCTCAAACACAGATGGGGCGTGGTCAATTTCAGTTTTCTTCATTCGTGCGTCTCCGGCAGCAGCACGTCTTGAGGTCGCTTGTCGTCGCGCAATCCGAGAAACACCGGTTGGCGGAGCTTCCTATCGGCGGTCCATTCCTGAAACGAGATCTGGGCGATAAGCCGTGGAGTGAGAAAGACCACGCCTTTCGCGCGAGGCGGGTCAACTAGCGCGGATCGTGATCGGACAAACCGTTGGAACTTCTGATAGAGCGTCGCGAGAGTGTTCTGATCGAATCCAGTTCCGACTTTCCCGACGTAGTGTAGCCCCGTTTCGTCATAAGCGCCAAGGAGAAGGGCGCCAAAGTACTGCCGCGAGCCGGCCGGCTCGGCGTATCCGGCAATCACGAACTCATCTTCCTGGTGAACCTTCACCTTCAGCCACTTGGCTGACCGCCCTTCCACGTATGGAGAGGAAAGATCTTTCGCGACCAATCCTTCATATCCCCGGCGCAGCGCTGTGCGAAAAGCCTCGATACCATTGGTTGCGAGTCTGTGAGATGGCAACAGCATCTTGCTCGATCCAATCAATTTCTCCATCGTGGCGCGACGCGCAGAAAGCGGTTTACGCCGCAGGTCTTCGCTTTCACGAAAAAGGCAATCAAAAACGGCATACACCGGCTCACCTTTGTCTTGCTGTAGAAGCTGGAACCGGGAGACACCCTTCCTGTCAAACACAACCACCTCGCCATCGAGAAGCAGGGTTGCGGGCTGGAGAAGTTGGATAGCCGCTGCAATGCGAGGAAAGCTGTCCGTACGGTCCTTTCCATTCCTGGATACCAGCCGGACCCGATTTCCTTCTTTGTACGCGAGGAACCTGTCGCCGTCGTACTTCTCCTCATAAATCCAACCGGGCTTGTCAAAGGGCTCCGGAGCGAGGGTGGCCAGCATGGGCTGCACACGAAATGGAATCTGCGTTGACAAACTGGCCTCATCAGTCTTTTCCGCCGTGTGCGCTCCTGAGCGCTGGCGCTGACTTCGTTCTCGTTCCGGGTCGCCCCTTGCCAGCCGGATCGCCCTTCGAAGCTCTGTCGATGTCGCCCCCTTCGTCCCGCGCGATGCCCGCCAGAAGACGCTTGGTCGATACGGAGCGTGGCTTTTCCTGTGTTATGTCCATCTCGGATGCGTACTGATCGCGATGCTTGATCAGGAGCCATGCGGCTCGAAGAGGGTTATCCGCGAAGCCACGAGTGCGAATCAAGATCCAAAAACCTCGTAGCTTCTTTCCCTGAAGCGTGAATATTATTTCTCCCCGGCGCAAAGAGGTGCCCACATCGGCGGTTTCCGGTTCCCAAGTTCCTCGATCCCACAGCATTACCGTTCCCCCGCCATATTGACCGGCTGGAATCACTCCCTCGAAGTCGGCATACTCGATAGGGTGATCTTCCGTCTGCACCGCGAGGCGCTTCACCTCCGGGTCAAGTGAGGGACCCTTCGGCACTGCCCAAGAGAGGAGAACACCGTGCCATTCCAGACGCAAATCATAATGCAGACGCGAGGCCATGTGCTTCTGTATAGCGTAAATGAGCGGTCCATTCCCTTGCTCGGCGGTGCCTGCGCCTTGCGGCTCTGGTGTCACACTAAAATGACGTTTCTTTCGATAGTCTTCGAGCTTCATATCGGTTGACCCGCACGGCACTTCTTCACAAGCAGGCTCATCGCAAATAGGAGCACGGAAACGATAACGACTGTCGGGCCAACCGTCGAGGTTTCGAAAACCAGCGTACTGACCAAAAAGCCCACAACGACGGATACCAAACTTATGGCGGATGCGGCAACTATAAACTGGGTCATTTTGCCCGTAAGCTGGCGCGCGGTTGCGGCCGGGATGATTATCAAGGCGCTGGAAAGCAACGCTCCCATGAAACGCAAGCCGACCAGTACCGTGAGGCTGAACACAAGTAGGAACCCGAGGTCCAGACGAGCAACATTTACGCCGGTTGCCGCAGCCAGCTCGGGGGAGAAAAGATCCAGGACTAGTCGATCCTTCAGGCCAACAAGGAAAGCGACAACTAGAAAGACGGCAGCCGTCCCAAGGAGGAAACCGGCTAGAGACAGCTTCTGGAAGTTGCCGAAGAGGGCTTCCAGCAGATCCTCTTGTGGGGTGACGAGCGCGCCGATTCCGAGACATGCGGCGAATACCACGCCAATCGCCGCGTCTGTCGCGAGTTCCGTCTTCTTTTGAAGCTGCCACACGAGGAGCGTTCCCAGGAATAGGGTTGCTCCCCCGCCGACCAGTGGGTTGCCTTTGAGAAGAAAGGCTATTCCGAGTCCGGGAAGCGCCAGGTGCGAAATAACATCACTCGCGAGCACCATTCGCTTCATCAATGCAACAGATCCGATAAGGCCAGCCGCAATGGCAAAAAGCGCGGCAAGCAATACTGCGTAATCGTGGTTCGCGTCCATAGTAAATGCGCTTCTCCTTTCGCGACCGAGCCGCCGAGCCTCGTTCAATGTTCCTGGATGTGGCGATAGAATTTGGGCGGGGCCCCATACAGCTCCTCGAGCATCTCAGGCGTCATGATTTCCTTAGGTGATCCCATGCAGACCTTGTCGTTGCTCAAACACAAAACCCGACTTGCGTAGCGATACACGACGCTCAGGTCGTGCGACACCAGAATCAGGGTAATTCCTTGCTGGCTTTGCAACTGGTGAACCAATTCGTAGATGCGCTCTTCCGCGAGCTCGTCAAGACTCGCCGTGGGCTCGTCGAAGAGGAGCACGTTGGGATGCCCCAGCAATGCAAAGGCTATCAGAGCTTTCTGAAACTGGCCCCCTGAGAGAGTCCCTATTCCTGCGGCCATAAATTCGGGCTTCAGATTCAATTCGGAAGAGACCTGTTCCATCTCCTGGTCCGCCAGATGCAGGAATCGAGCCTTTGCTGCCAGCAGTTCTCCGACTCGCAGGGGAAGCTGCCGGTCCGCAGCAATACTCTGGGGAACATACCCAAGATGTGCCGTTTGGCTCCAGAGTATCTCTCCCTGGTGTGGGACCAGCTGCTGCAACGCCTTCAGCAACAAGGTCTTGCCAGATCCGTTCGGTCCAATGATCGCGAGGCAATCCCCGGAATACACCTCAAAACTCAATTCTCGAAGAACCACACGGTTCCCGAATGCAACGCGAAGCCCTCGAACCGAAAGTAAACGGTCTGATAACGATCCAATCTGGGTAGGCGGAATCATCAACGGATGAACTGTGCAAGCACATCACCACTCGATCACAGGAGCGACGTGAAACGCAGGAGACCGCCAGAAGAAAGTCTTGAGTGCTTGACACGGTTAGACCAGGCTAGCTTCCTACAAAATAGTTGGGCCTCGTTTTGAATCACGCCCGCCGCCACGAGACTGGATGTTTTCAAAGACTACCATCGGAGTTTGGCACTCCATCTGCTCCATCTGGAGAGTCTGATTCGACATGCGGGGGTCGCGAACCCGCTTGACGCTATGGCTCCCCTTAGGGTTGCATAGCCAAGACGTTGCACTTCCACACGCAGTGGTCCTGCTTCGAAATGCTGCAACGGCGCGAGGAGCCCGGGTGCCCAAGTGGCTGGGCCGTCCTCGTTTCTCGAGACGAGCGTCGGAGGTTGTCAAACGCCTTCTTGCGGGCGGGACAGATAGCGGATCGAAGCACTCTACGTTGGCCAATTGTTCCAGATCGCCAAAGCCTCCGGCAAGGTTGGGGTTGTTGCTCGGCGAAGAACACCATCGACGGCTAAATTACACGCTAACTACAGGACACGGCGAATCGCGGATGATTGCATATGCACAGCTAGGCAGCCGGCCGGATGACCCGGACGCCGCGCTGCGGCCGGTGACCAGCAGGTCGGCCTGTAGGGCTTGTACCGCGGAACAGACCGCTTTGTGGACATCCCCAACCTCCAAATGAATCTCGGCGCTAGTGCCGAGACCAGTCTGCAGTGTTTCAATGTCTGCCTTCGCGCATTCGATCATCTGCTCATGCCACTCCGGGGAGAAGTAGTACGTTTCCGTTCGGGGATCAAGCGAGGCTATGACATGAACGAGGCTCAAGCGGGCTTTGAACTCCGCTGCGATTCGCGAAGCCCAATCCAACACCAAAGCGCTCTGCGGGCCAAGATCGACCGCACAGGCAACGTGATTCAAGCGGGCCGGCTCAGTAGGTGGGCCGCTCTCCGTATGCACGCCCGTCCATACGGGGCAATCAGCATCGTGCAAGACTTTCGCGGTGACCGAGCCGAGCAGCAGCCGGCGGAATGGGCCGTAGCCGTGGGTCGGCATCATGATCAAACCGATATTACCGGCGCGGGCATACTCGACAATTCTCGTTGCCGGATCACCTGCCTCGAGGACGCGGGCCACCGGCAGGTTGCGCAACTCGGCCCCGAGAAAGGCTTCCAAATCGGCCTTGGCGCGCTCGTGCCTGCCCCCGGGAGTATCGTCCGGAGTTTTGCCAACCTCCAGTTCATGATATGCAGCCTGCGGAGAGAGCACATGCAACACGGTGATCTCGGAGTTGAAGTGCTTCGCGAGCGGTACCACGTAACGCGCTTCGCCGGCGCAACGATCAGACAGATCTACCGGCAGAAGGATTTTAGCTAGTGTTAGCATCTGTTTCTCCCTTTCGTTTCGGCGACACGCCCAGAGCATGGCTGGACACAAATCGAATCACCCGCAGGGCCGCGTCTTGGCGCCAGCGTCATGTTGAAATGCAATGCAGTTGAATGGCCATGTTGCCGCCATCCACTCCAACGGGCACGCGTCGCGGCGCTCTATCTCCGCCATTGTCAATTGGTTCTCTTCATCCCGCCGATTTGACGTTTCCGCTGACGGGAAGGGTGCGGATCACTCCAGCACGCTTCTGGCCAGATGGTCAGATGGTTGCTACGTATGAAGGTTGGCTATGACAAAGACGGCATGTTTCGAAAACTCGATTAGCCAGAGCCCGGGAGGCAAGGCATGTTCTCATTAAAAACCGTTCTCCTGCCGACGGACTTTTCACCGTGCGCAAAAGACGTGGCTGCACATGCTACCGAGTTGGCCCGGCATTTCCACGCGAAACTCGCACTGCTTTATGTCTTTCCGCCTCTGAATCCAGCCTGGGCCGCCATGGGCGGAGGTGGCACTGTGCTCGACGAGGTGCTTGACAATCAGAGGGACCTGGCACGGAAGCAACTGGATTCCTTTCTCCAGCCGGAGCTCGACGGCTTCAATGTCAGTCGCGTTCTATTGGAAGGCGATCCGGCGGACGCGATAGTCCAGTACGCACATGCGAACGATGTTTCCTTGATCATGATGCCAACACGCGGGTGCGGGCCACTCCGCCGGCTGATATTAGGATCGGTCACTGAAAAGGTCCTTCACCACGCAAAATGCCCGGTGTGGACCGGCGTGCACATTGTGGAACCTGCGGCTGGCGTCCCGTTCGGCGTGCGGAGAGTCGTCTGCGCCGTGGGTGTCACCCCGCGGAGTGCCGTCTTATTACGGCGTGCAGCGGAGTTCGCGGAAGAGTCTCAAGCCCGGTTGATTGTGGTTCATGCCATACCGGCGTTTGACCTCCATCCTGCCACCTATTACTCCGACGCCGATATGCGGAAAAGAACTGCCGCTGAGGCTCGAGCCGAGATTGCCAGAATGCTCGAAGATTGTGGCCCCCAAAATGCCGAGATTCGAATTGAGAGCGGCAGCGTACCGAGCGTCGTCCATTCGATAACCGAAAGTCAGCGGGCCGACCTCCTCGTCATGGGCAGGGCCTCGACGCCAGGCCTGTTCGAGTGGCTGCGGACAAACTCATATGCGATCGTTCGCGAGTCGCCCTGTCCGGTAGTAAGCATGTAACGCAGAAAGGACAACACCATGGCACGCGGACTGTTTGAAAAGGAAGTCTACATTCGCTTTGCCGAAGAACCGATGGCCTTCGTTTGCACAATAAAGTACGGCGGATTCACCGTTAAGTCAACGCGACTCACGGTCTCGAGGCCAGGCCGGCGATCGGCTGCCGCCCATGGGCCACTCGGCGACGCGTGGAGTATGGTCAAGCAGTTGCTAGGTAGACCGCGCTCACGGGTGACTACGCAGGGCCGATATGGGCGCTGAGCTGCTCATTCCGGCCCGCTATCGCTATTGTTTTCCGCCAAGCGTCCAGTTGTCTTTTTGGCTCGATCTGACCGTTGGCCCCTTTATTGCCTAGTCCTGCATTGAAAGATGCGAGGAATACGCTCCATGAGAGACGAATCTCAATTCTTAAGAAGTGATGTCGAGCAGGAATTGACCTGGGCACCCTGTGTCAATGCCTCGGAGATCGGTGTCGCGGTAAAGGACGGTGTCGTCGAACTCACTGGCTACGTAAAGACCTATGCCGAAAAGTTGGCCGCCGAACGCGCCACTATGCGGGTTGCTAACGTCAGGGCGCTTGCCAACGAGATCAAAGTCAAGCTGCCGGCCTCGGGAGAGCGCACCGATGAGGATATCGCGAGGATGGCGAGGAGCACGCTTGATTGGAATGCCTCCATCCCTGATACTGTGCGAGTCGAGGTCAGCGACGGCTGGATTACCTTGCGGGGCTCCGTCGAATGGCTATACCAGAAGGATGAAGCCGAACGAGCTGTGCGAAATCTGATTGGCGTGAAAGGAATTACGAACGCGATCACGCTCAAGCCGACGACCACCCCCACGGGCACTAAAGCGAAAATCGAGGAGGCGCTCAAACGCAGCGCCGAAGTTGATGAGGGGCGTATCCAGGTCGAAACCGATGCGGACAAAGTTACGCTGCGGGGCACGGTTCAGACCCTCGCGGAGCGGATGGCTGCCGAGCGGATCGCCTCGGCGGCCCCAGGTGTTATACGCGTCGAGAACCTCCTCGCGGTTGGCTAAAGGAACTTCGAGGCAGTTCAGGCTACACGGATCGGTGAAGCACATGGGTTTTACACGCTCATCGTTCCCGCAAGGAATCGCGTTGCCGATACTGGTAATGTGCGTCTGCGAACAGGCACCGGCGCAGTGTAAGTCAGAAAACGTGTGCGACATCGTCCAACGCGCAACAATCGCGATGCAATCGGACTGGGGTGCGTTTCCTCAATTCGCATTTGTGGAGCGCGATGCGGAGACATCGAAGGGTGTGATGGTGGTCAAAACCCACCGCGTCTTTATGATCGACGGCACGGACTACTACATGCCGATCGCGTTCAACGATAAGCCCTACACGCCAGAACAACTGGCCCAAGAACATGAGAAGCTGCTGCAGGAGATCGACCGGCGGAATCGCGAGACCGAAAGAGGAAGGCAAGACCGGTCCAACCGCTATTGGAAGGAACGGAACCAGACCCGGATACTGCTGGAACAATATGTCAAAGCGTTCGAGTTCACCCTGGTTGGCGATGACGTCATAAACGGCCATTCCGCATGTGTTCTCGACGCGAAGCCCCGGCGCGATTATCGGCCGCCGAATCGCGAGGCTAAAATCCTTACCGGCATGCAGGGCCGTTTGTGGATCGATCGCCACGACTTCCATTGGTTGAAGGCAGAGGCCGACGTGCTCAAGCCCGTATCGATTCTCGGGATTGCCGTGCGCGTCATCCCCGGCACACATATGGAGTTGGAAATGGCTCCGATCAGCCCGGCCCTGTGGCTGGTGAGCCGCTTCACGGTTGCATTGAGAGCCTCGGTTTTTTGGATTTCCGCGGAACATGCCAATGTGACCACCTGGAGCGAGTACCGGCCGGCGCCCGAAGCGCTGGCCGCTGAACTTGCAAAATAGAGCATGTGATCCTGTGTTGCCTGATCACTCGAAAGCGTCTTGCTGGTTCAGGAAGATCACGGGTGTCCAAAGTGCCTAACACGGTGTCGGCCTGCGGTCACCAACATCGACTTCCCTTTGTTTCCGGGCACGCACATTGTTTGGTTCCAAACCTGCGCGATGAAGTGTGAAGCAACTGAACAGGGGAAAGGTGTGTTCTTCAGGGACCTCGCGGTGGCATCGGATCCCTGGCCGCGGCCGCCTTCATGGTCCGCGACGGCGACGTGCCTGGCGGGAATATTTCGATCCTGGAAGCGGCGCCCGTCATGGGCGGAAGCCTGGATGGCGCCGGAGATCCGGCGGTCGGATGTTTACCTTTGACAACTACGAATGTACCTGGGAGCTTTACAAGTCGATTCCCTCACTGAACAAGCTAAGTACGCCATTTCGCAATTACGATAAGGTATTATCGTGCGACTCGCGGGCGAGGCATGCATCGCCCCTGCAGCGCCCAACCGCAGGCCGTAGGGGCCGGGCATGCCCGGCCCTCCCCGCCGCAAAGCGCTGGACCCGAAGGAAATACGTCATTGCGTTTACGAATGCGTGTGCTAAGTGATGTCGGCGTGAGGCCGCCGTCGCGCAGCGGGCCGACCCGCCACCTTAAGCTACGACGCCTGGCTGTGACGGTGACAACAACCGGTCCAGCGCACTGCGGTCCAGCGTCTCCTTGCTGATCAGTTCTGCGGCTACTCGATCCAGCTCCGCCCGCCGCCGGGCCAGGATCGCCTTCGCCCGCGCATAGATTTCACCGATGATGCGCCGCGCTTCGTCATCGATCATCTGCGCGGTGTGCTCGCTGTAATTGCGCTGCTCGACCCCGAACGGAGTCTGCAGAAAGCGCGACTGCGCCGGCACGCCCCAGGTCAGCGGGCCGAGCTCCGTGCTCATGCCGAACCTCATCACCACCTGCCGCACCAGTTCGGAAGCGCGGTCCAAATCGTTGGATGCGCCGGTCGAGATGACTCCCTTGTAGACGATCTCCTCGGCCGCCCGCCCGCCCAGCATCACCGTGAGCTGGTCCTCGATCTCCGGCTGGGTCATCAGATATTTCTCGTGCAGCGGCAGCTGCAGCGTGTAGCCGAGAGCACCGATGGTCCGCGGAATGATCGACACTCTGTGTACCGGGTCGGCGTGCTTGACGGAAAGTGCCACCAAGGTGTGGCCGGTCTCGTGGTATGCCACGCGTTCTTTCTCGTCTGCGCTCATGACTTGTTTTTTCTTTTCCAGCCCCAGCATTACCCGGTCGATGGCTTCGTCGAAGTCCTTCATTTCCACTTCGGCCGCCCCACGCCGCGCCGCCAACAACGCTGCCTCATTCACAATCGTCGCAAGGTCCGAACCCACCATGCCCGGTGTCCGCGAGGCGATGGTACTCAAATCCACGTTCGCCTGCACCTTGACTTTGCGCGTATGCACCTTCAGAATTGCCTCTCGTCCTGCCACGTCCGGCCGATTGAGAATTACCTGGCGGTCAAACCGCCCGCCGCGCAGCAGCGCTGGATCCAACACCTCAGGCGTGTTGGTCGCGGCCATGATAATAACGCCTTCCGACGTGTCAAAACCGTCCATCTCCACCAGCAACTGGTTCAACGTCTGCTCTCGCTCGTCATTGCTGAGCAGCACGCCCCCGGCTGAGCGAGACTTGCCGATCGCATCCAGCTCGTCAATGAAGATGATGCACGGCGCCTTGCCCTTGGCCTGTTCGAATAGGTCTCGCACCCTGGCCGCCCCCACCCCGACGAACATCTCAACGAACTCCGAGCCCGAAATCGAGAAGAACGAAACTCCGGCTTCGCCTGCCACCGCCTTGGCTAGCAGCGTTTTACCCGCGCCGGGCGGCCCAACCAACAGTACGCCCTTGGGAATCCGTCCGCCCAGCGCCTGGTACTTCTTCGGATGCTTCAGAAAATCCACCACCTCAACCAGTTCGCCTTTGGCTTCGTCCACACCCGCCACGTCATCGAAGGTAACCTTGTTCTGCGACGATTCATCATGGATCTTGGCGCGGTTCTTGCCGAACATTAGCGGACCGCCCGCCTGCCCCATCTTCTTCATGCCCACCCGGTAAATCCATACAAAGAACAACAGGGGCAACACCCAAGAGGCCAACGCATACAGCCACGCGAAGTTGCTCTGCGTTTTCCCGGAGAATTTCACGCCGTGGGCTTCCAATTCTTTTATAACCGCGGTCTCATCCATCGCCGGCAGCCGCGAAGTTGTCAGCAGTTGTGGCTCGGAGGGTTTTCCGGAGGCCGTCTGGTTTCCCTTCAGTGTTCCGACAAGCTTGTTCTCGGTGATCTGAACCTCTGAAAGATGCCCAGCTTGCACCTGGGCCAGGAACTCGCTATATGCAACTTCCTTTGAAGTTGGTCCGGTGAAAGTCCCGCTGAGCAGGTAAATCACGACCGCGGCCGTCAGCAGATTGGCAGCCGTATATAACCACTGATTCCTTTTCGTCTTGTCCATGTCAGACCTTCCGCTGGATTGAATAATCCTTGTTCAAGCCATCTTCCCAATTGCGAGGGGCAACCCTCATCCAAAATGAACGACCGGCCGCAGGCACCTGGGCGATCGGAGCCTCAGGCGGCGAATACTTTCCTAGCGGCACCGGCCTCGTTATTCCTCTGTTGTGCCTTTTTCGCGACGATTTCGAGCTTCTGGTGCCGCAGTTTCGCATCCACATGGTTAGGGTCGATCGGGCAAGGCAGTTCCATCTGTGCCACTAAGGCGCAGGTTTCCTCCTCATGGTCACGTGTCTCAGGCTGCTCATGCTCGCCGACAATGCTGATTGAATCCGGCAGCACGCCGATCTGGAGCTCCTTTGCGCTGAAGCCAGGGGCATCCACAGAAAGGCGCAAATCCTGGTCGGTCTCCGTCAGCTCGATCGGGGGATGCCCCAGCAACTGGTTTTCAGCATCGAGCCAGTCATCGAGCGAGTGGCCATCTGTTCGTCCTCGATGCTCAAACAGCTCATAAGCGCGGGTTCGCACGCGATCCCTGATACGCTCGATTGCTGATTTCAGTCCGCTTTCTTCCTGCACTTTGCAAATCCTCACCTGTGACATTGGATGTTCCTTTCCTGCTGATCCATAGGCAAGCCAAGGGCCAACCATACCGTGGAAGCGCGGCGCAAGGAATTGACTCGAGGCGCGAATCGGTTGCGGTGATGCGCGCCGCGGACAGGATGCGAACGCCAGCGGAAGCCCAGTTGCTAAGGCAGATGGAAGGAGACCATGTGCCTGATCCATCGACAGTAAACGCAACGATCTTGGTGTTGGGTTCCGAGCCTGTTGTGCGCTTGGTCCTTAAGGAAACCCTGGAGAGCGGGGGATATACCGTTCTCGCGACAGAAGACGTAGGAAAGGCTGCGGACCTGCTAAATCAGTCTTTGCCCGATCTGCTCATAGTCCATCCCTATGTTGAGGGCCTGCCTGGACTCGAAGCAGCTAAATATCTGAAGACAAAGTGCCCCACAATGAATGTTCTGATGTTGGCGGGCCTGATCGACGATGACCGCATTGAAAATCCAGCCGCACTGCAGGGTTTTCGGGTGTTTCCGAGGCCATTTACGGCCGCTCAACTGCATGCGGAGATTAAGGAAGTGCTGAATGCGGATCCGCCGCAAAACGCGCACGGACCAATCGGATAATCCTCTGTGACGAGTGGACGACACGAGGCAACGAGTTTTTGCGGGAGACGACATCATGCCTATTCGGTTCAGATATGATCCGGAACTCAAAATGCTGTTGACCACCGCTGAAGGCTTGGTGTCTTTTGAGGAAATCCAGGAGCATCTCGATCAGGAAGCCGAAAGGCGGCAACTGGCGCGGCGGGAGATCATCGACGCCGCGGCCGCTTCGACTGACCTGACACCCGAGGATGTCAGGAAGATCGTGGGACGCGTGCAGGCGATGATGCGCAGCAGCCCATTTGGTCCGACGGCCATCGTTACCACCAATGACATGGCGTTCGGGATGGCCAGGATGTTCGCGATATTGTGCGAACTGCGGGGAGGGCCAGCGGTTGAGGTTTTCCATAGTGTTAGCGAGGGCCGGAGTTGGCTCGTTAGCGCGTCGCCGCAATGATGGAGGTTTTGACACACGGCCGAGGTTGCCCTTTTGTCGTTGATTGTTTGGGACCCGGTTGCTCATCGGCGCTGTGGCCTGGTTGTCGTGGGCAGGCCCTTGAGTGCAGGCAGTAAGGAGAGACAGTTATGGCGAGCATGGTCGTCCGGGAAGATGCCACGCAGGATGTGGTTACGCTGGCCGATGTGAAGGCACTGGCGGGGGCCGCGGGCCCCTGTATAACTCTGTTAATGTCCGTTACGAGTCCGCCCGAGCTGGCGGCCCGCCTGAAGAGCATCCTCCACTCGGCACGAAAGCAACTAGCGGGACACCACACCGACGCAGAAACGGCCGCCGGACTCCTCGTCCCAATCGAGCAACTGGCGCCCGACTTGGAGACGGCCCATACGAGGGCCAATTCGCTGATCGTGTTCCGATCGCCAGGCGCCTTCCGGCATTACTGGATGCGCGAGCGGCTGAAGGACGTGGCCGTGGTGGGCGAACGATTCGAGATCCGCCCGTTGCTAGCAGCGTTGGCCCGGGAACAGCGCTTTTATTTGCTGGCGATCGGCCGGCATCACGTTCGCCTCTTCCGCTCGACGCCGCACATCGCGGAAGAAGTGCGGCTCGAAGGGATGGCGCCGCAGTATCTGCTGGAGTGGCTTCATATCCGGCAACCCGATCACCTGCTGGCAGACCGGAGCGCCGCCGGCCCCTCAGTCGGATCGATGAAAGGAGTTGTCTTCGGCACCGGCTCCGAGAGCGAAAAGGAGCAGGATCGCTTCAGGCACTTCCTGGTAGAGGCGGAAAGAGGTGTCACCCGACTCTTGCGCCGGGACTCCGAGCCGCTGATCTTGGCGGCCGAGGAGCGCGACATGGCGATCTACCGTCAACTCAACACCTATCCTCGTTTGCTGGAGCAGGCGATCCACGGCTCGCCGGACGGCCAGACCGCGCAGAATCTCCATGAGCGCGCCTGGGAGATTGTGAGCCAATGTCCGTCTGAGCCGTTGCAGAAGGCCTTGGCGGATTATCGGAAACAGGCTGGCGCGGCTCTCGTGCTGGGTGACGTGAGTGCGATCGGGAAGGCCGCTGCCGAAGGCCGTGTGGCCGGCCTCTTTTTATCGGAAAACGCAGGCGCCGGCCAGCCCGGCGATCCATTGAACATAGCCGCTCTCGAAACCGTGCTCCACGGCGGCTGGGCGTTCGAGTTGAGCTCGACCGATATGCCGGCGAATGATTTCGCCACGGCGCTATTGCGGTTCTAAATCCGCGGGGCGTCACAAACCTCGGTTTTAACCGGGACGACTAGGCTCTGGGGCCTTTCGATCACTCACGATAAATCCTGCCCTCACGCATCCCGCGGATCTTCCAGCCCGCGGACGGCCGCACCGGCCAACCCGGCATGACTGATAACCGCATGGATCGGGATACGCTCCATCAATTCAGAAAAGCGGCCTTTTCGCGTAAAGAACCGCATGAAGCTCGCCTTCTGCAAGGCGGGCAGCGCGTGCACAACGACTCCGCCGGCAAGGTATACGCCGCCCGTTGCGAGTACCTTCAGGGCAAGATTGCCTGCCTCGCTTGCGAGAATCGCGAAGAACGTTGCAATCGTTGCGACACACAGCTCGCTCAGGTTTTCCGAATCCAAGGCGTGATTGACGATCACGGCCGTCGCATCGTCTGCGGAAGCAATCCGTGTCGCGACTGAGGCGTCTTCCCGTATATGTTCAACATCGCGAAGATATTTGTAAATGTGCGGAATTCCGATTCCGGAACATACTTGCTCAAAGCTCACGTGATCGTATTTCCTGAACAAGTGTTCGAGGAGGCGGATCTGTCTTTCATCGGTTGGAGCGAAGTCGGCGTGCCCGCCTTCGGAGCTATGCGCCAGATAACGGGAGCCATCCCAGGTCAGAAAGGATTCTCCCAGACCCGTGCCCGGCGCGATGATGCCAATGGCTCCTCGGGGAACGGGCGTTCCGGAATTGATGGTCTGCACGTCGCTGGGCCGCAGAGTCGGAACTGCCCGGGCGATTGCCTCCAGATCGTTGATCAGGTGAACACGTTTCAGATTCAGATGCAGCTCCTGCGCAAGGGAGGCCTCTTCGATCACCCAAGGCAGGTTGGTAGCCTTGACCCGCCCGCCGATCACCGGGCCTGCAATCGCAAAGCAGGCACGGTCGACCGGTTCCTTAGCGGTTGCCAGGAACTCCTTGACAATGGACTCCAAGCTAGCATAGTCGGCGCTGCGGACCCGGGTTTGCGTCAGGGGCCTATGGGGCCCTGCCTCATTCGAAAAGAGCCCCAGCTCCGTCTTCGTTCCGCCGATATCGCCGGCAATGAGCATCGCCGTTCTCCCGTTTGCATCCATAGGTAGCAGATCGCTGGACTGCTGTCCAATATCCGGACAGGTTCGCAACGCGATTGTCGAACTCCCTGTAAGGTATAGTCAGGTTCTAGCCCTCCGCGATCTCGAGGAACTCAGCACGCGAGAAACGGCTCGGAGGCTTCGGTCGACCATTTCAGCCGTGAAAACCCGGCATTTCCGGGCGCGAACTATGCTCGTGGCAGCGCTCCAGGGATCGAGAACTCGAACATTGCCAAGTGCATCGCGTAAGCGGAAGCGAGCGGCGTGAAGGCCTCCGGTGTGCGTTTGACGTCGAATCCGAGTTGGCACCGTAAGTTCGTCGTCGCTGATCTTGTCAGAACTGCGGCCGGTGGGCCGGTTGCGCTGGGCTGGTCACCGATTTTGTTACAGCGGATTGAGGCCGCCATTCCCTAGATCAGCGGCGGTACTTGCGCGGATATCGGAACCGCCAGCACTGTCGGCCTGGATTTGCTCCAGGCCGCGACCGCCGACTTCCTGATCGCGTCAAGATCGTCGAGGCGGGCAGCATCGCACCCGTACCCCTTCGGCCAGGAAGGGCCTACTGCGACATCGTTTCAGCGGTCCCCTAGCTGCATTTTCGCCGGTGCGCGACGTGTGCGCCGATCTCATCGGTTGCGGAGTGTGCCATTCGAGGGAAACTATGAATGAGGAGGCGGGCTGTTCAATGTCGTCACAGGCCCCAAGCTGGAAGCTGGCACTCCGGGCCATCTTCCAAGCGCTCACTTTCCTACTGCCATTTGCTTTCGCGGGCCGCCTGGATTGGAGGCGCGGCTGGCTTTTCGTCGGCTCATTGCTGCTAATCGCCGGGGTGAGCTTCGCCGTATTGCGGCGCAAGAACCCGGACCTGATGCGCCGTCGGCTGGAGGGGCAACCGGGCGCCAAGCGATTCGACAAACTCGTGCTCGCCGCGGCGAGCGTCGGCTTCCTCAGCTTTTACGCGGTGGCCGGCCTCGACGCCCGCTACGGCTGGTCGCAACTCAGCGCGGCCTGGATATGGCCCGGCATCGCGCTGGAGTTGCTGGGATTCGTACCCATTTACCTGGCGCTCGCCGAGAATCCCTTCCTCGAAAGGCAGGTCCGCGTGCAGACCGAGCTCGGTCATCGCGTCATCACCACGGGACCGTACCGCGTAGTGCGTCACCCCATGTATTCCGGGCTGACGTTGTTGCTGCCGGGGTGCGCGCTGGTTCTCGGCTCGGCATGGGGTTTTGCGCCGATCACGATGCTGATGGCCACCTTCGTTGTCCGTACGGTGCTGGAAGACGGCGCCCTGCGCCGCGAGTTGCCGGGCTACGAGGAGTACTGCACCCGGACACGCTACCGGCTGGTTCCGGGTGTGTGGTAAGGTCGGACGAGCTTCTCCACGACGCCGTTGGTCGCATCCGTCGCGGTCGAGCAGCCGCTGAGGTCGGACGTGCGGCGGGGCCTTCCTTCAAGACGGCGTGCACGGCCCTTTCCAGCGCCGGCGCCGCAGTCTGCCGCTGCCCCGCTGCCATTCACTGATTCACACAGTAGCCTGAAACGGCGATGTGGGGAGGTGCACGCCGCCGGCAATTGCTCCAATCGGCCCGTTAATGGCGCGCTGATATCAGACTCTAAGGTCCTGATATACTCCAGGCATGGTGAAGCAAATTGCCTGTCTCTGTGTCAGTCTCTTGCTCGCCTGCGGCCTGCAGGCCCAATCCGACCGGTTCGGCACCGATCCGCGCGTGGAGCTGATGAGCATCATCTTCCGCCTTGCCGGAAACCCGGAATACACGCAATGCGGCGTTCCCGCCTACGCCGCCGCGATTGACCGCCACTTTGCGCGCTTTCGCGACCACGAAGCAATTCGTCTGGCGCGCGAACTCCGGGAGAGCGATGGCGTCTCCTATGATGCGGTGATGAACCTGGCCGTCCATGTGAGCGATGCCGAGTCGCTGGCCGAACGCGTCCCCTTCGATCGGGCGACGTCACTCGACGCGCGCTGGCACGGCGCCAAGGCGCGGCGCTTTCTGGAAGCGGCGCGCAAGTTCGTAGCCGATTCCGATTTCGCCGGCTTCACGAAATCCCAGCAACAGCTCTATGATCTGGCGGACTCGCGACTGCGCGCTTTTATCGCCAAGAATGCGGACCTGCCATGGTTCGACCGCTTCTTTGGAGCGCGCGCACACGCTCCATACCATGTCATCCCTGGGCTCGCCAATGGCGGTTCGAGCTACGGCGTCCACGTCGCGCTCGCGAGCGGCCCCGAGGAAATCTACGCGATTCCCGGCGTCTGGAAGGTGAGCTCGGACGGGATGCCGGACTTCGATCCGCAGTGGACTTCGATCCTAGTTCACGAGTTCGCCCACTCCTATGTGGGACCGCTGATCGACAAGTTCGCAGCGCAGCTCGAGAAGTCCGGCGACCATCTGTTTGAGGCGGTGAATGCCGATATGAGTCGCCAGGCGTACACAAACGGGAAGACGGTCTTGAATGAGTCGATGGTCCGGGCCGCGACCGCCCGTTATGCCTTCGAGCACCAGGGACCGGAGGCGGCAACGGCCGCCGTGAACGAGGAGCGGAGTCGCGGCTTCCTCTGGACCGGTGAATTGCTCGCGCTGCTCGGGAAGTACGCGCAGGATCGCGAGCGGTATCCCACGCTCGATGCTTTCATGCCCCAAGTGGTCGAGTTCTTTGACGATGTGGCCTCACGCGTGGACCGGATGGTCCGCGACGAAGACGCAGGCCGGCCGAAGATCGTTTCCCTGAGCATCGTCAACGGCGCCCAGGACGTGGACCCGGCGCTGAAGGAAATCGTTGTCCACTTTGACCGGCCGATGATGAAGGATCGCTACGCGGTGATGCGCACCAGCGCCGTGGCGCAGCCCAAGTTCGGCAAGGCCTCGTTCGATGGGACCGGGCGCGTGTTCACGATTCCGGTCACGCTGGAACCGGACAAGGAGTACGCCTTCAGCTTGAACTGGCCCGGGGGAGGGTCCTTCCAGTCGGTCGAGGGTGTCCTGCTGAAGCCTGTCGAAGTGAAGTTTCGAACCAGGCAGGCGCCATAGATCGCCGGGCCCGCGGATCTGCTTCTCTCGTGCCTCCACCAGCGGGAGATTTCGTTCCGCCGCGGACCAGGCTTCCGCCGGCCCCAGTTACACTTCCATTTTTCTGAGATCGCTTCACCCTCGGCGACAAGGCGGATTGACGCTCTCATGCAGATGACGCACGTGGCGCGTTCGGTTACCAGAAGTATTGGCGTACGACCCGCGGCGAGCTGGGCGCGCCTGAGATCACCTTCACGTGCAGGACGAGTTGCAGATTCTTTTTCTGCCAATCGGGCGGAGCCCCGCGCAATGCTTCGGCCATCAGGTCCGGATTCGTCACCAGGTCAGCCGCGGCGTCGGTACCGTATTGGGTGATACCGGCGAGTTCAACCAACATTGCGTGCGTGTCGGGATGGAAGACGCGCGAGACGATGGCGTAGTCTTCGGTGGCGTGACGGTCGCGGGGGAGCTCAGGGAGCACCCACTCCGTGGCTTTGCCGTCGTCGGTGATTCCAGCCGGACGGCGGTAGCCGTCGACAAAAAAACGCATCTGATTGCTGATCTGCTTCCACCTCGTGTACGAGAACCCTACCAGGATGGCGGGGCCGGAACGGAGATCGGCGAAGGAGACGTCGTTGCCGAGCTTGACACGATAGGGACGGCCAAGCCGGGTGAGCATGGCTGCCAGGCGGGAAGTGGCGATGAGGTCCCCGCCGCCGACGAACTGGTCGGTCAAAAGCGTGAAGTCTTCGACGCGCGATGGCGGCGTGATGGACGGGTCGATATCGACACCATACACGGGCACGTAGGCGGCGCACAACTGCAGGGGCGACGATCCGTTCAGGACGGGTGCCCAGAACTGATTGAGCGGCGTGACCGCCGGGCGGGTCAAGACCCAGACCAGAGCGGCGATGGCGACCAGGACCATCGCGGCGAGGGCGGCGCGGCGGGGAGCCAAGGCGGATTGACGCCAGGGTGCCCCGGCCGGAAGCGGCGTGGCGGCCGGCGCCGCGTCGGGAGGGAAAACGGGTTGCGGCGAAGGGGGGTAGTTCACCAGGTGGAACTCGGGGATGTAGGTGCCGGATGGCAATTCGATGCGTAACGGGTTACCAGATCCCTGATCGGAATAATAGAGGCCCAGCCGTTTGCGAACTTCACCGGCTTTGACGCGGACGGTGGCATCGTCGCTGGGATCGTAACTGGTGGGCCGGCCGAAAACTTCGATGCCGATCGTGCGCTCCTTGAGCATATCGCCATGGCCCTGAAGCGTGTTTTCGACCACGTAGCGGAGGAAGTCCTGGCTGCGCTTGCTGGCACGAAATTCGTGACAGGCGAGGATGCGGCTCAATTCCTCGCGGACCTGCTCCTCGGTCACGGACGCGGCCTGCCCGGCGTCCGGCGCCGACCTTGAAGAAACCCCCGGAGAATGTCCCTGCGACATGGGCCCACTCGACTCTACGTTGCTTGCTGGTCCGATTTTACCAGATTCACCAAAATACACCGGAAACGCTGAAAACAGTGGTGTTCGGTTGTGGTAACGAACCAGCCACAACAGCTTCGCAACCGTTCGGTACTGGACATTAAGACTCCGGCGGCTCAGATTGAAACTTGAGCACCATGTCAAAGATGCTGGAAGAGACACGCCAGCAGCCGGAAGCGCTGTCGAACACGTTGGAGGACGGAGCCATTCGGTTGCGCGAACTGCGCCGCCACCTGGAAGCCAACCGGCCGCGGCTGGTGATTCTGGTGGCGCGCGGCACCTCGGACAACGCGGCACAGTTCGGCCGGTATCTGATCGAGATCACCACCCGCATCCCCGTCTCGCTGGCAGCACCGTCCGTACTCACCCTGTATGCCAGTCCGCTGGATTTCAACGGCGTGCTGGTGGTGGGGATTTCGCAATCGGGCGAATCGACCGACACCAACGCGGTGCTGGCGGACGCGCGCAGCCGGGGAGCGACTACCTTGGGGATCACCAACGAACCCAACAGCACGATGGCGGAGATTTCGGAGTACACGCTGCTGGCGCGAGCCGGCCAGGAAGAGAGCGTGGCTGCGACCAAAACCTACACATGCCAACTCCTGGCGCTGTACCTGGTGGCGTATGCGCTGGGCGGCGCGGTGTCATTCGACGCGCTACGCCAGTTGCCGCAGTGGATGGAAGACGTGCTGCAGATCGAGGAACGTGTGGGTGAGGTCGCCGAGCGTTACCTGTACATGTCGCGGGCGGTGACCGTGGGCCGCGGCTTGAACTACGCCAACGCGCTGGAGTTCGGCTTGAAGCTGATGGAGACGTGCTACGTGGTGACAGAGCGGCTTTCCTCGGCGGACCTGATGCACGGGCCGATTGCCCTGGTGGAACACGCGTTTCCGGTTTTTGTGTTCGCTCCGGCGGGGGTCACGTGGCAGTCCATTTCCGCCGTGTTGGACATGCTGGAGGAAGTGAAGGCCGAGACGTTGGTAATCACCGACGAGAGTAACTGCGAGGCCTGCGCCAAGCCCGCGCGGCTGATCCGGCTGCCGCATCCAACCGGCAATTGGGATGGCCCGCAGGATTTGTACACGCCCATTCCCTACATCGTGCCGGCGCAATTGTTCGCGGCGCAGTTGGCCGAGATCAAAGGGTTGAACCCGGATCGGCCGAGGATGCTGCACAAGATCACGCGGACGATGTAGAGGCCCTGCCGCATCGGAGCCGCGACTAGGGGGAGCGGTTAGCCGCTCTTGGATGGCGACACCCCTTCCGGTGACTTGCGAGAGCCACAGTCTCCAATGCTGGGAAGCGTCGCCGCAGCCACTGCCTGCCCGAGGCGTTTCTCCTTTTCGCCGGGCACATGCAGACGCAGGCCCTCCTGCGCTGCCGGGAATTCCCGCCGCAAAACCCGGCGCGCGGTCGAAAGGATGACGCCGCCTCCTTCTCCGGTCATCACCCGGCCCAGCACCAGCACGTGACGAAGCTCATAGAACGCGGCGTACTGAGCGATCGCATAACCCAGATACACGCCGATGGACTCGTAGATTCTCCGGGCGCGCTCGTCGCCCGCGGCCATCAGTTCCTGAGTCGCGGCCAGCTTCCCGGCCAGCGGCATGCCGGGATCGAGCGCGATGCCCGCGGCCGGCAAAAGCCGGTTGACGGCCTGTTGCGAAAAGTATTGCACGCCGGCGCCGCCGTCTCGCGACCACTCGTCTAGCGGAGCGTTCTGCCTGTAGTCGACCGGCGCAAACGCCAACTCGTTCAGCCAGTCCGTGATGTTGCCCTGCGGATTGACGTACCCGGCGGCCAGGCTGGTGCCCATCGATATGCCCAGGACGGCCGTATCTCCCAGCGCCATCGAAGCCGCCAGA
>Ga0181521_10000187_pt1 | contig 73769 bp, 69 predicted proteins | sample PEATcosm2014_Bin_32_FD_119764 | JGI IMG/M metagenome (GOLD analysis project Ga0181521, IMG submission 119764) | Peatland microbial communities from MTU Mesocosm Facility, Houghton, MI, USA - PEATcosm2014_Bin02_60_metaG | ecosystem: Environmental > Terrestrial > Soil > Wetlands > Peat | place... | reverse complement strand
GCGCGGCGGCGTACGCCGCCGAGATGGAACTCGTTCGCCGGAGCCTGCAGCAGACGGCTGGCTCGCACTGGCGCGAATTTCTCGCCGCTTGGGGCCCCGATGACGACGCGTTGGAATAGTCCTGGTGCCGACGCCTCGCATTGCGCGCCTTGGCCGGGAGCCGAGCGCCGCGACTGAGCCGCAGATCGCCGAGGTGGAGTCGCTCGACCTGGAGGGCCGCGGCGTGGCTCGAATCGACGGCAAGGTGGCGTTCATCGAGGGGGCCTTGCCCGGCGAGCGGGTGCTCTGGCAGCGCAGCCGTTCCAAGGCCCGGTTCGACACGGGAATTGCCGTGAAAGTGCTACGGCCGAGCAGTTTGCGCACGGCACCGCGCTGCCCGCATTTTGGCTTGGCGCCCGGCAGTTGTGGCGGCTGTTCCATGCAGCACCTGGACGCGCGCGCCCAGGTTTCGATGAAGCAGCGCATGCTCGAGGAGACGCTCGGGCGCATCGGGCATGTTCGGCCCGAGATGATCTTGCGGCCGGTTTGCGGTCTGACCTGGCACTACCGGCACCGTGCCCGCCTAACGGTGCGCTACATCGAACGCAAGGGCGGCGTGCTGGTGGGCTTTCACGAGCGCGCCAGCAGCTACGTGGCGGACATGCGTCAATGCGCGGTCCTGGCCCCATCCGTGTCCTGTCTGCTTGTGCCGCTGCGCGCACTTGTAGGGAGCCTGTCGATCCGCGATCGCCTACCGCAAATCGAGGTGGCGGTTGCCCAGGATACAACCGTGCTGGTACTGCGTACCCTGGCGCCGCTCACGGAGGCGGACCGCGTGTTGCTCGCGGAATTTTCGCGCCAGCACGCAGTTTCCTTATGGATCCAGACCGCCGGCCCGGACAGTGCCGAACCGCTCGATCCGCAATGCGCGGACGAGCTATCGCTACCCCTACCCGAGTTCGGCTTGTCCCTGCCATTTCGGCCAACCGATTTCACCCAGGTCAATCATCGTACCAACGAAGTGCTGGTGCGCCGCGCCGTGGCACTGCTTGCTCCCGAGGCCGACGAGGTCCTTGCCGACTTCTTTTGCGGCATGGGAAATTTCACGCTGCCTCTGGCAACCCGCGCTCGTCTCGTGCTGGGTCTGGAAGGCAGCGCGCCGCTGTTGCTGCGTGCCGCCAGCGCGGCAAACGTTGCCGGCCTGGGGCAAAAGACACGCTTTGCAATTCGCAACCTGTTTGCCTGGACTGCCGCTGATTGGGTCGACCTGTGCCGGGCAGCGGGAGGAGTCATCCACCGTGTTCTATTGGATCCGCCGCGCGACGGTGCGCTGGCCGTGATCCAGGCCCTGGCCGGCGACGTACCGCCGCCACGGCGCCTTGTGTACGTGTCCTGCAATCCTGCGACCTTGGCGCGCGATTGCGGCTGGCTCGTGCACCAGGCAAATTGGCAGCTACGTGCCGCCGGCGTCGTCAATATGTTTCCCCATACGTCCCACGTCGAGTCCATTGCGGTACTCGAGCCTGGCGGATCGGAGTCTGCTGTGTGATCTTGTGAAATGCAGCCCGTTTCGGCCTTCGCTTTGCCTGCCGATCGCGCTGGCGCAAGGCCCCACGTGCTACAATTCGCTCCGAAATTTTCTCGCAAGTTATTAATTTTTCAAGATATTTTTCAAATGGGATCCGCCTTGGCGGAGATTCTGCATGGCAATTGAGACCACCTTGTCCATCCTTAAGCCTGACGCCGTTCGCAAGAACGTGATCGGTCAGATCGTGGCGCGTTTTGAATCGGCAGGTTTGCAGGTTGTCGCGGCGCGCATGCTGCACCTGTCGCGGCGCGAGGCGGAGGCGTTCTATGCGGTTCATCGTGAGCGTCCTTTCTTCAAGGATCTGGTCGAGTTCATGATTTCCGGGCCAATTTTTGTCCAGGCACTCCAAGGCGAAGGAGCCATCGCACGCAACCGCGATCTCATGGGAGCTACCGACCCGAAAAAAGCGGCTGCGGGCACGATACGGGCCGATTTTGCCGACAGCATCGACGCGAACGCGGTGCATGGCTCCGATGGTGCCGACACCGCCCGGGCCGAGGTCGCTTTCTTTTTTCCGACCCTGGCAATACACCGGCGCTGACCATCGCCGGCGACCCGACTCCGACCACAGGCACTGACGACCGTTGCGGCAATGATGGGCGACGTTAATCTGTTGAATTTCGACCGCGACGGCATGACCTCGTGGTTCGAAACGCTGGGCGAGAGGCCCTTTCGCGCGCGCCAGGTTATGCGCTGGATCCACCGCCGCGGGGCGGCTGAGTTCGGCCAGATGAGCGACATTGCGCGCAGCCTGCGCGAGAAACTTGCGAGGGGCGCGTGCGTTCGGGCGGCACCGGTACTGCGCAGCGGCGCTTCTCCCGACGGCACACGCAAGTGGCTGTTGGATGTCGGGCAGGGCGAAGCCGTCGAAGCCGTCTACATCCCGGAGCCCGATCGTGCGACCTTGTGCATCTCGACCCAGGCCGGTTGCGCCGTGAATTGTCGCTTCTGCGCCACTGGCATGCAGGGGTTCAGCCGCAACCTCACGACCGCGCAGATCATTGGACAGCTCTGGATGGCCGAGCGCGAATTGCGCCCGCGGGCCGACGGGCAGCCGACGAACGTTGGACATGCCGGGCCGGAAAGCGCGACACGCGCCATCAGCAATGTCGTGCTCATGGGCATGGGCGAGCCGTTGCAAAATTATGATGCGGTGCTGCCCGCCCTGCGCCTCATGCTCGACGACGACGCCTACGGTCTTTCGCGGCGCCGCGTTACGGTATCGACCTCTGGCATGGTGCCGATGATCGACCGACTTGCGCGTGACTGCCCGGTCGCCCTGGCCGTTTCGCTGCATGCACCCAACGATGCCCTGCGCAGTGAACTCGTTCCCATGAACCGCAAATACCCTCTGCCCGAGCTATTGGCGGCGTGCGTGCGTTATCTGCGGCACGCGCCCCGCGACTTCATCACATTCGAATACATCATGCTTGCGGGCGTCAACGACAGCGACCGCCACGCGCGCGAACTCATCAAGCGCGTCGGCGACATTTCGTGCAAGTTCAACCTGATACCGTTCAATCCGTTTCCGGGTTCGGACCTGCGACGCTCGGATGCGCAGCGGGTGCGCGATTTTGCCGGCATCCTTACCGAAGGCGGCATCGTGACGACGGTGCGACGCACGCGCGGTGAGGACATCGATGCCGCCTGCGGACAGCTTGCCGGTGCGGTGCGCGATCGTACGGACGTGGCTGCGCGCCGCGCGTCCATTCCTCTGGTACCGGCCGTGTCGACGGCAGCATGAGCATCGCTGTGCACCCGGCAAGACAGGCCGAGCCAGAAGGGTCTTCGCCCGCGTGCTGGAGCCGGTGGTGCCCCCCGTGGTCCGTGCGTGCAAGCCTCTTCTGTATTGCGCTAGTGATGCTCACCGCCTGCCGCACGACCACGACTGTCAACGGTACGCAGGTTCCTCCGGGTACCGCCATTCCAGGCGTATCGGAAGGCGACGCAAAAAAACGCGCTGCCGTCCGGCTGCAGCTCGCCGCGAATTACTACCAAAGCGGCCAGCTGCAGATCGCGATCGAGACGGCGCGCGGCGCGATCGACCTCGACCCCAACTCGGCCGTCGCCTACGGTCTGCTCGGCCTGATGCTGATGGATCTGGGCCAGGTGTCCCAGGCCGAGACCAGCTTTCAGCGGGCATTGTCGATCGATCGCGACAATCCGGATTTGAACAACAACTACGGCTGGTTCTTGTGCCAGACCGGCCACGAGCGCGATTCCATCAAATATTTTGACCGGGCGGCCTCGAATCGTCTCTACGAGAGCCCGGCGCGCGCGCTGCAAAACGCCGGACTGTGCTTGCTGCGCATCCACGACGACACCGATGCCGAGAAATACCTGCTGCGCGCATTGGCAGCCGATGCGACCAGCCCGGTGGCGAAGTTCCAGCTCGCGCAGATGTATTTGCATGAGCGTCGCTTCGATCGTTGTGACTTCTACTTCAATCTTTTGGTGAACTCGACCGAGCCCAACGCCGAAGTCCTATGGCTGGGCGCGCGCATTGCCCACGCAAAAAAGGATGTGGCCACCGAGCGGCGTTACGCCGAGCAGCTGCAGACGCGCTTCCCCGACTCGCCGCAGGCCGATTCCATGCACCATGCGCGCTACGATGAATGAGCCGACGCCACCCGGCGCGGTGCCGCCCGCCCCGGCCCAAGATGGGCCGGTGGGAAGTTTCGGCGCGGCAGTGCGCGCGGCGCGGGAAAAAGCCGGCATGAGCGTGCCGGACCTGGCCGCACGCCTGCGTCTGCACGTCAAGCAGGTCGAGGCGCTGGAGCGCTGCGATCTGCAGGCCTTGCCCACGCTGATCTATGTTCGCGGCTTCCTTCGCAGCTGCGCGCGCGAATTGAAGCTCGACCCGGGACCTTTGCTCGAGGATCTGAATCGACGCTCCGGCGTGGGTCCGAGCACTCTCGAGGGGCCAACCGTCGGTTCATTCCGGCTGGCGCGCTTCGGCGATGGCTCCAAGTCCATCATCGGCTTTGCGATCCTGGCCTTGGTGCTCGCCGGTCTAGTGGGAATCCTGGTACCGCGGCGGCAATCGGCGCCGGCCGCGCCGGTGGTGCCGGCCGCACCGGTGGTGCCGGAAACGCCGGCATCGGCCCCCAATGCCCTGGAGAAACCGACCGCGGCCCCGGCGGCGCCGGTAGCGGATGCCACCTCTGGCCCTGCTCCCGCCCCGGTCGTCGCGCTTGAGGCGGTCCCGCGCAGTGGCGCACCGCAGGAGTCCGCCGCTACGCCCGAAATGATGACCGGCGGTGCAGCGACGAGTGCCGTGGGAATTACCACAGCAGCGCCCACGTCGGCTTCCCGGCCGGTGGCTGAGGCGCCCGGCAAGACGCCCAATGAGGAACAATTGCCGGCGCCAACATCCCCTACGGCGGGTCCCGCGGCATTGGTTCTGCGAATCCGCTCCGAGGCCTGGATTGAGGTCGTCCAGTCCGATGGAGCCACCTTGCTGTCGCAGATTTGCGCAGCCGGTACGGTGCAGACCATCAAGGGTACGGCACCCCTGCGTGTTGTCGTCGGCAATTCGGCGGGCGTAGAGGTACAGTTTCGCGGTGCAGCAGTCGATCTGGGCCGATATACCAACCCCAACGGCGTTGCACGATTGACGCTGGAATGACAGCATCGAAAACAGCAGGGGGTCGCTCCGACGTGAGCCAGGTTGTGCGTATTGCGGTTCCTAATCCGGCCGGCGGTATCGCGGTCGGTGCGACGGGATCGGGCAGGGCACCCGGGCCGCTGCTGCGCCGGCAAACGCGACAAATGGAGGTGGCTTGGGGGACACGACGCGTCGCCATTGGTGGTTCGAGTCCGGTGGCGGTTCAATCGATGACCAACACCGATACGGCGGACATCGACGGCACGGCTGCCCAGGTCACGGAGCTAGCGCTTGCCGGATCCGAACTGGTACGCATCACCGTCAATACGATGGAAGCGGCGCGCGCAGTGGCCGCGATCCGCGAACGACTCGATGCGCGTGGCGTCGATGTTCCACTAATCGGCGACTTCCACTACAACGGCCACCGTCTGCTGGTGCAGGTTCCCGAGTGTGCCGCCGCCCTATCGAAATACCGCATCAATCCGGGCAATGTCGGAACCGGATCGCGCCGCGAGGACAACTTCGCGCAGTTGATCGAGCTCGCTTGTCGCTACGATAAGCCGGTGCGCATCGGTGTGAACTGGGGCAGCCTGGACCAGGACCTGCTCGCCTCGCTAATGGATGCCAACTCGCAGTTGGCAGAACCGCAAGATGCCGGTGCGGTGCTGCGCGAGGCGCTGGTGCGCTCGGCGATCGACAGCGCCGAGCGCGCGGTGGCCCTGGGTCTGGCGGCCGATCGGATCTGCCTCTCGGCCAAAGTAAGCGGGGTCCAGGACCTCGTTGCGGTCTACCGTGAACTGGCAAAGCGTTGCGCCTTTCCGCTCCACGTGGGCTTGACCGAAGCCGGTATGGGCAGCAAGGGCATCGTCTCCTCGACCGCGGCGCTGGCCGTCCTGCTGCAGGAAGGAATCGGCGACACGATTCGAGTGTCGCTTACGCCGCAGCCGGGAGAGTCGCGCACGCGCGAGGTCGTCGTTGCGCAGGAAATCCTGCAATCGCTGGGCTTGCGGGCGTTTTCGCCCATGGTGGCAGCCTGCCCGGGCTGCGGGCGCACGACCAGCACCGTGTTCCAGGAACTTGCCGAGAAGATCCAAACGCATCTGCGGGTGCAGATGCCGCTGTGGCGTACCCGGTACCAAGGCGTGGAAGCGATGAAAGTCGCCGTGATGGGATGCGTGGTCAACGGCCCCGGGGAAAGCCGGCACGCCGACATCGGCATCAGCCTGCCGGGCACGGGCGAGACCCCGGTTGCACCGGTATACGTCGATGGCCGGCATGCCGTAACACTCAAAGGCGAGGGCATCGCGGAACAGTTCCAGGCATTGGTCGACGAGTATGTTCAATCGCGATACGGCCAGGCCTGCTCGGGGTCGGTGCCGGCGCGCGCCGACTAACCGACACTTTTTTCTTTTCCCATGCGCCATTCCAAGATCAGCGCCGTGCGCGGCATGAACGATTTGCTGCCGTCCTCGGCCCCGACGCTGGAGAGATTCCAGGGCCTAGCGATCGCGGCATTGCGCAGTTACGGCTATTGCTACATCCGCACACCGGTCGTCGAGCCGACGGCGGTTTTCCGCCGCAGCCTCGGCGAGGTCACGGACATCGTCGAAAAGGAGATGTATACCTTCGTCGACGCGCTCAATGGTGATTCGCTGACGCTACGACCGGAGAATACGGCCGGGGTGGTACGAGCCGCCATCGAGCACACTTTGCTGCACGACGGACCATGCCGGCTCTGGTACTACGGACCGATGTTTCGCCACGAACGTCCGCAGCGCGGCCGCTACCGCGAGTTCTATCAGATCGGCGCCGAGGCATTGGGGTTTGCCGGCCCGGAGGTGGAGGTCGAGCAGATGCTATTGCTGCAGCGCCTGTGGAAAACGCTCGAACTCGGTCCCGTGCGCCTGCAGCTCAATACCCTGGGCGAGGCGGCCGAACGCATGCGCCACCGCCAGGACCTCATCGCTTATTTGCAGGCGCATCGTTCGGAACTCGACGCCGACGCGCAGCGCCGGGTCGAGACCAATCCCCTGCGCGTTCTTGACTCCAAGCATCCCGGTACGCAGGCGGTACTGGAGCATGCGCCGCGCCTGATGGATTACCTAGACACTCAATCGCTGGCGCATTTCGAGCGCGTGCAGCAGTTGCTGCGCCAGGAAAACATCGCTTTCGAGATCAACCCCCGCCTGGTGCGGGGCATGGACTATTACAATCTTACGGTGTTCGAGTGGGTTACCGATCGCCTAGGCGCGCAGGGAACCATCTGCGGCGGCGGCCGCTATGATGGGCTGTTCGAATTGCTCGGAGGCCGGCCCACGCCTGCCTGCGGTTTCTCGATTGGCGTCGAACGGGTGCTCGAACTCATGGGCGCGGCCGAGGATGCCGGGGCGGTGTGCGACGTCTACGTCTTGCACCAAGGCGGCGGCACATACGACGCCGCTCTGCGCGCCGCCGAGCAGATACGGGACGCGGGCGTGGACGTAATACTCCACGCGGGCGAGGCGAGCTTGAAATCCCAGATGAAAAAGGCCGATGCCAGCGGTGCCGAATTTGCGGTGATCCTGGGCGCCGAAGAAGTGGCCGAATCCGCGGCCACGGTCAAGGCCTTGCGTCCGGCCAATGAATCTGCGCCCTTTGCGCGCCAGGCGCGTGTGTCCGCGGACCAATTGGCGCAGCGTCTGGTCGATGCACTGTGTGCGGAAGACGATCTTTCCGAGCAATAAAGCGCGGTCCGGCGCGGATGTCGGGCGACAAATGACGGGGAACCATTGCGATGGCGTACGACGTAGAGCAGCAGGAATCGATTTCGGCCTTGAAGGCGTGGTTCGAGCAGTACGCGAACTGGCTGATCGGCGTCTCGTTACTGGCGTTGGCTGTAGTTGCCGGCAATTGGGGCTGGCGCTGGTACGAGCAGCGTGAGTCCACTGCGGCCTCGATCCTGTACGAGCAGTACCAGCAGGCGGTCGCGGCGCAGGACAGCTCCAAGGCCCGGGACCTCGCCGGTACGCTGGTACAGCGGTACGGTTCGAGCGCCTATGCCGGCCTGGTTGCTCTGGCGCAGGCGCGTGCGAGCCTGGCGACGGGCGACAGCGCTGCGGCCAAGGCGCAACTGCATTGGGTCATCGACAAGTCCGGCAACCGGGAGTGGGCGGCGCTGGCGCGCCTGCGCCTGGCCGGCATACTGCTCGATGAGAAGGCCTACGAGGAGGCGCTTGCGCTGCTGCAGGCCGACGTGCCGGCGGCAATGGCAGCCGAATTTTCCGATCGTCGCGGCGATCTGCTGCTGGCGCAAGGTAAGACGGCCGAGGCCCGCGCCGCCTATGCGAAGGCTCTAGAGCAGGCTGGCGCGCAAAGCCAGCTGCGACCCATGATCCAGTCCAAGTTCGATGCCTTGCCGGCGGCAGGTTGAAATGCGGCTGTCCTTTGGTCCCTGGCCGGCAGGCCTTGGCCGGGTCGCGATTTTGCCGCTAATCGGCAGTCTCATGCTACTGGCGGCCTGTTCGTCGAGTTCCCAGGCGGTGAACAAGCCGACGGCCCTGACGCCGATCGCCGCACCGATCCAGATCCAGCGCAACTGGGAAATTGACCTGGGCGACTCGGCGGGCACGTTCCTGCGTCCCTGCGTGCTCGAGCACACGATTTTTGCCGCCTCCCGGGGCAAGCTCGTACGGTTGGATCCGTCCTCGGGCAAGGAGCTTTGGCGTGTCCCGGTCGAGGGGGGCATCGCGGCAGGCGTAGGTAGCGACGGGCTGACGGTTGCCGTCGCCGGTCCGCGCGGCAATGTCGTCGCCCTCGACGCCGAAGGCAAGCAGCTGTGGCAGGCACAGGCGCCTAGCGATGTCATCGCGCCGCCCCTGGTGGGACATGGTCTCGTGCTGGTGCGATCGACCGACCAGCGCATCACGGCCTACGAGGCTGCCACCGGCAAGCGCCGCTGGGTCTTTCAAAAGCAGCCACCGTCCTTGTCCCTGCGCGTGGAGGCGGACATTGTCTTTTCCGGTGAAAGCGTGCTGGTGGGTTTCGCCGGCGGCCGCTTGGGAGCCATCGCCTTGGACAACGGCGCGGCTCGCTGGGAAGCTGCGGTTTCCGAGCCCAAGGGCGCGACCGAGGTGGAACGGCTTGCCGACGTAATAGGCCTGCCCGGCCTTGTGGACAATGATGTCTGTACCGCTTCGGCCCAGGGGCGCATCGGCTGCTTTGATTCGCGCAACGGCGACCTGCACTGGGCGCGCGAATTTTCCGCGGGCGCCGGCGTCGCGGTTTCCGCGGATGCCGTCTTCGGTGTCGACGCGAGTTCGCATGTGAGTGCGTTCCAGCGCAGTTCGGGCGCGGGCATGTGGCAGACTGCCGCGCTCGCAAACCGTGGCCTCAGCGCACCGGTCGTCATCGGCAAACAGCTGGCTATGGGTGATTTCGAGGGCAAGATCCTCTTCTTGGGCACCGAGGACGGCAAGCTTGTCGGACGCTTCGACGCCGGTGCGGGTCCCGTGATCAGTACACCGCAGGCATGGAACGGCGGGGCCGTGTTCCAGACGGCGCGCGGACACCTGCTCTTGCTTACGCCGGGCGGCAGTTAGGAAATTGAACATCGCCACCGTGAAACCCGTTGTCGCGATCGTCGGTCGGCCCAACGTCGGCAAATCGACGCTTTTCAATCGTTTGACGCGTTCGCGCGCTGCCCTGGTGGCGGATGCGCCGGGGCTCACACGCGACCGCCACTACGGTGAGGCCAGGATCGGCCCGGTTGCCAGCACCGTCATAGATACCGGGGGATTTGACCCGGCCGACAGCAGCGGTATGCAACAAGCGGTCAACCAGCAGGCCGAACAGGCCATTGCGGAGAGCGATGTGCTGCTGTTCGTAATGGACGCGCGCACTGGATTGACCGCACACGATCGCAGGATCGCCGAACGCCTGCGTGTTACCGGCCGGCGCATCCTGCCCGTCGTCAACAAGGCGGAAGGGCTAAGCGAAGCGGCGCTGGCCGAGTTCTTTGAGCTCGGGCTCGGTCCGCCACATCCAATTGCGGCGGCACACGGCGAAGGCGTCCAGTCCCTGATGGAAGCGGCGCTGGCGCCGCACGTCGTGGCCACTTCGGCGGAGCCGCAATTGCCGCCGGGCACCGACACCACGCGCCCGCGCAACCGGGTCGCCATCGTCGGCCGTCCCAACGTCGGCAAGTCGACCCTGGTCAATGCGTTACTCGGGGAAAACCGCATGATCGCCTACGACACGCCGGGCACCACGCGCGACGCGATCGAGGTCGAGTTCGAATATGCCGGGCAGGACTTTGTTCTTATCGATACCGCCGGGCTGCGGCGCAAGGGAAAGGTGTTTGAGACCATTGAGAAGTTTTCAGTGGTCAAAACCCTGCAGGCGATCGACCAGGCCAACGTCGTAGTCCTGCTGCTGGATGCGGCCTCCGAGATTTCCGAGCAAGATGCGCATATCGCAGGGTATATTCTCGAGAGCGGCCGAGCGCTGGTGCTGGGTATCAACAAGTGGGACGGGCTCAATCCGGAGCAACGCGAACGGATTCGACGAGAGTTGGACCGCAAGCTGCATTTCCTCAATTGGGCCCGGATTCACCAGATCTCGGCGTTGCGCGGAACCGGGCTGGGGGCCCTGATGAGCTCGGTGGTGGCCGCCGAGCGGGCGGCCTTTGCCAAGTTGGCGACGCCCAAGCTGACGCGGGCATTGCGGGCTGCCGTAGAGCGGCAGGAGCCGGCACGTTCCGGCTTGTCACGACCCAAGATGCGCTATGCGCATCAGGGCGGCTCGAATCCGCCCTTGATCATCGTGCATGGCAATTCGCTGTCCCACGTTCCGGACAACTACCGCCGCTACCTGGAAGGATGGTTTCGCAAGGAGTTTGAATTGCTGGGCACGCCGTTGCGCATCGAGTTTCGCAGCAGCACCAACCCCTTTGTCCAATCGCGCGTCCGCTCGGGCAAAGGGCGCGCTGGCAAAGGACGCGCTTTTCCAGTAGATTGAATCAGCGGCCGCGGTTTTCATCCACCGTCGGCCGGTATTTGCACCCGTACGATCGGGCGCATAACAAGGGGCGTGCGTGCTCGCCGTCCCCGACATTTGACCGGAGCTAGCATGAGCAATAAGGGCCAACTTCTACAAGACCCGTTCCTCAACGCGTTGCGCAAGGAACATGTGCCTGTGTCGATCTACCTGGTCAACGGAATCAAGTTGCAGGGCCAGATTGAATCGTTCGACCAGTACGTTGTCCTGCTGCGCAACACCGTGACGCAGATGGTATACAAGCACGCGGTTTCCACCGTCGTGCCTGCGCGCCCGGTGAACTTGAACGCGGAGACCGAAGCCTGAGCAGCGATCGCGCGTCCGGCGCGGCCGTGCCGCCGCGCGCCTTGCTGGTGCAGGTCGCCTTGCGCGGTGGGCCGTTTGATCCCGAGGCGCAGGAGGAATTGCAGCAACTGGTCCAGAGCGCCGGGATGACGGTCACGGAGCTCGTCCAGGCGCGCCGCGACCGCCCGGATCCGGCGTTTTACCTGGGCAGCGGGAAAGTCAAGGAACTGCACCAGCGTGCGGCCGATCTGGGGGCCTCGGCCCTGGTCATCGACGCCCAGCTTTCCCCGGTGCAGCAGCGCAATCTTGAGCGCGAACTTGCCCTGCCGGTGCTCGATCGCACCGCCCTGATCCTGGACATTTTTTCCCGCCGGGCGCAGAGCCGAGAGGGCAAACTCCAGGTCGAGCTGGCACAACTCGACTACCTTTCGACGCGCCTGGTGCGCGGCTGGACCCACCTGGAGCGCCAACGCGGCGGTATCGGCCTGCGCGGTGGCCCCGGTGAAAAGCAGATAGAGTTGGACCGACGCATGATTGCCGTGCGCGTGCGTCAGCTACGGACAAAGCTGCGCATACTCGAGCGCCAGCGCGGCACCCAGCGGCGTGCACGAATGCGCGGTGGCGTATATCGGGTCTCGCTGGTCGGCTATACCAACGCCGGCAAATCGACCCTGTTCAACGCGCTCACCCACGCCGATGCGTATTGCGCGGACCAATTATTTGCAACCCTGGACACGACGTCGCGGCGCTGCGTCGCGGCTCCCGGCGTTGCCTTCGTCCTGTCGGACACGGTCGGATTTGTCCGTGCGTTGCCGCACACCCTGGTGGAAGCATTCCGCTCGACGCTCGATGAAACGGCACACGCCGACTTGCTGCTCCACGTGATCGACGCCGCCAGCCCGGCACGCGCCGAGCAGGCCCAGGAAGTCGAACGTGTTCTCGAGGAGATCGGCGCGCAGCAGGTTCCGCGGCTGCAGGTTTACAACAAGGTGGATCGGCTCGCACGCGCCGCCGGCGTCGAGCGCGATGCCTGTGGTAGCATCGATCAAGTTTGGTTAAGTGCGCATAATGGCGATGGAATCGATTTGCTGCGCAAGGTGATCGCTGACCGGATTGCCGAACGAATGCGCGGTCGCGGCGGGGAGGCGATGGCCGCAGAGCATGACCCAGGTCTTGACCCGGAGATGGCACCGGCGGCCAGCCCGTCCCACGCTAATGGCCCGTCGACCGATGCCCAAAGTGATCTGCACCGCTCCCCATTGGAACGCAGCAACATCTTCGATGCATTCTGATCGTGCGATGGCGATGTCCATGAACGAACCACCATGGGGGCGAAGCGACGGCGGAAGCAACTCCGAAGGGCCGCGCTCGCCGCGACGCCCTGGCGGCTCGGATGGGCCTCCCGATCTGGATGAACTCTGGCGCGACTTCAACCAGCGATTGACTCGATTGTTCGGCCGCGGCGGTGACGGCGCCGGTGGCGGTTCGCCCCACGACTCGCGTCAGGCCGGGATCGGCGTGACCGTGGTATTGGCGGCGGCGTTCCTGATCTGGATGTGCACCGGGATCTACACGGTGCAGGAAGGTCAGGTCGGAGTGGTATCGACCTTCGGTCGCTACGACTCGACCACGCTACCAGGACTGCGCTGGCGCGCCCCGTGGCCGATCCAGGCAAACGAGATCGTCGATGTATTTACCCAGCGCAAGGTTGACATTGGCATGCGCGGTGGCCAGGACCGGCTCAAGGAAGCGCTCATGCTAACCGACGACGAGAACATCGTCGACATGCAGTTTGAGGTGCAGTACCGCGTCAAGGACGGTCCGGATGGGGCACGGGACTACGTCTATGGCAGCCGTTTCACCAAAGACGCGCACGATGGCGATCCAAGCCAGGTGGTACTGCAGACCGCGGAGTCCTCGATGCGCGAGGTTGTCGCGCGGCGCACCATGGACGAAGTGCTGTTCGGATCGCGCCAGCAGATCGCCGATGAGGTGCGCGTGGGAATGCAGGCTATGTTGGACCGGTACAGCACCGGGCTGCTGATTTCGGCCGTGGCAATCCAGAATGCCCAGCCGCCGGACCAGGTCCAGGCGGCCTTTGACGATGCCTCCAAGGCAGTGCAGGACAAGGAGCGCCAGATCAACGAAGGGCAGGCATATGCCAACGACGTCGTTCCGCGTGCGCGTGGCAATGCCGCGCGTCTGATCCAGGAATCCGAAGGATATCGGGTCAAGGTCGTGGAAACCGCCCAAGGCGATGCGTCGCGCTTCCGCCAGGTGTTGACGGAGTACGCCAAGGCGCCGGCTGTCATGCGCGAGCGCATGTATCTGGACACGATGCAGCAGATTTTCAGCAGTACCACCAAACTGCTGGTCGATACGCACAACAATTCACAATTGCTGTACCTGCCGCTCGATCACCTGCTGCAACAAGGCGCGGCCGATGGCGGGCAACATGCGCCGGTCGCCGCGACGCCGGCCCCGGCGGGCAGCACGGATTCGACGGCGGTGACCGATCACAACCGGGACACATCGCGTAGTCGCGATCGGGAAGGGCGGTGAATCGATGAATCGCGTTGTCGTTGCCGCCATCGTCCTGGCGATCGTCTTGGTCATATTCCGCCTATCGGTCTTCATCGTCGACCAGCGCCAGTTCGCGATCGTGTTCGAGCTCGGCCACATCGTGCGGGTGATCAGCGATCCGGGACTGCACTTCAAGATGCCCCCTCCGTTTCAGAACATCGAAACGGTGGACAAGCGCATTCTTACCATCGACTCGGCAGCCACGGATCGCGTCCAGACCTCGGAGAAAAAGAACCTGTTGATCGATTCCTTTGTGAAGTGGCGCGTGACCGATGCGAGCGCGTATTGGATCAGCTTTCAGGGCAGCGAGCGCGCTGCCGAGGACCGCATGTCCACGCTGGTGCGCGACGCTATGAACCAGGCGGTGAACAAGCGCACGGTCGTTGAAATCCTGTCGCGCGATCGCGACAAGGCGATGGAGGAAATCCGCCTCGCGGTTCAGGATCGGGTCAAGGATCTGGGCGTGAAAATCGTCGACGTGCGTCTTCGTCACGTCGATTTCGTGCCGGAAATCATGAGTGAATCGGTCTATCCGCGCATGGTTGCCGAACGCAAGCGCGTGGCCAACGAACAGCGCTCGATCGGGGCCGCCGAGGCCGAAAAGATCAAGGCCGACGCCGACCGGCAGCGCGAAGTGCTGCTGGCCGAGGCGTATCGTGACGCGCAACGCGTCAAAGGCGAGGGCGATGCCAAGGCCGCCGCGATCTATGCGGGCGCATTTGGCGCCAATCCGGAGTTTTACGCCTTTTACCGCAGTCTTGATGCCTATCGACAGAGCTTCAAGAGCCGATCGGACATGCTGGTCGTCGACCCGTCGTCGGAGTTCTTCAAGTACATGAAGGGTTCCGGCAGTGCGGGCGCGACGCACTGATGGCGGCAGCCGTCTTTGCCAGCGCTTGATCGTTCGCCGGGGCCCCATGCAGACCGTTGTCGCCGCCATAGCACTGATGCTGGTATTCGAGGGGCTTTTGCCCTTCTTCTCGCCGTCGTCGTGGCGCTCGGTCGTGCGGCGCATCGGCAGCCTGGCCGACGGCCAGATTCGTTTTTTCGGCATGGCGTCGATCCTTGTCGGTGTGGCGCTGCTGTTGCTGTTTTTTGACTGATCGAACACCCGACAGATCGCCGCGCGATCGATCACCTCATTGGAAGCCTCGCACCGTGGCCCGCTGGTTGCTGCCTGAAAACATTTCGGATGTGCTTCCGGAGGAGGCACGGTCCGTGGAGAGGCTGCGCCGCTCGCTGCTGGATCTGTTCCGTGGCTACGGCTACGAACTGGTGATTCCACCATTGCTCGAGCATCTGGAATCGCTGCTCACGGGCAGCGGCCACGACCTGGGGCTTACCACTCTCAAGCTGGTCGATCAGCTCAGCGGCCGTACGCTGGGCCTGCGCGCCGACACCACGCCACAGGTGGCGCGCATCGATTCGCACATTCTGAACCGTGCCGGTGTGGCGCGTCTTTGCTATGCAGGGTCGACCCTGCACGCCCGGCCAATGCATCCGCTGGCCAGCCGCGAGCCGATGCAGATCGGTGCCGAGATCTACGGTGATGCCGATTTTGGCGCCGATATCGAGGTTCTCGAGCTGGCGGTGCGCTCGGCCCGGGTGATCGGAAACACGCACGTGCAGATCGACCTGGGCCATACCGGGGTGGTGCGGGCGCTGCTGGGCAATTTGCTGCAGGCAAGCGCCGGCGTCGAAGATGTGCTGGCGGCACTCACGGGCAAGGACCCGGCGGCACTGCATGCCGCGAGCCAGGAATTCGAGCCCCAAACGCAGCGTGCCCTTCATTCCTTGATGGAACTCAACGGTGGCCGGGAGGTCCTGGAGCAGGCGCAGCGCGAGCTGCCGCGCTCGGCTGCGTTAGATGCCGCACTCGAGGAATTGGCCCAATTGGCGCAGGCCTGCGGTGCCGACGAGGTCAGCATCGATCTGGCCGACCTGCACGGATTTCGCTACCACACCGGGGCCACGTTCGCCGCTTATGTTACGGGTCTGTCGGGCCCGCTGCTGCGGGGCGGGCGCTACGACGACATCGGCCAGGCGTTTGGCCGCGCGCGACCGGCAACCGGGTTTTCGCTACTCGATCTGCGGGAGGCGGCGCAACTGGCGGCGCCGTGCCGGGTGCGCGCGATCCGTGCCCCGCGCGCCGCGGATCCGAAACTCGACGCGATCGTCGAGGAGCTGCGAACGCGCGGGGAGGTGGTAATCCGTGCCGGCGCGGTCGGTGATTTGGGGGTCGCGCTGACCGTTGACCGCGAACTCGTCTGGCACAACGGTACCTGGAGCGTGCGCGAGTTGCCGTGCGCGCCGGGAGTGAAGATGGATCAACCGGGGTAATAGTCGCGATGGCCCGTAATGTGGTGGTGGTAGGCACCCAATGGGGTGATGAAGGCAAGGGCAAGATCGTCGATTGGCTCACCGAGCAGGCCGATGGTGTCGTGCGCTTTCAAGGCGGGCACAATGCCGGCCATACGCTCGTGATCGACGGCCGCAAGACCATATTGCGCCTCATACCATCGGGAATCCTACGACCTACGATTGCCTGCTACGTCGGAGCGGGGGTCGTGCTCTCGCCCCAGGCGCTATTGGCCGAGATCGATGAGCTTGCCACCGCTGGCGTCGACGTGGCCTCCCGCCTGGCAATCAGCGGCAGTTGCCCGTTGATTCTCGACTACCACGTCGCAATCGACAGGGCACGCGAGCTCCGCCGGGGCAACGCCAAGATCGGCACGACCGGCCGCGGAATCGGTCCCGCCTACGAAGACAAGGTGGCTCGGCGCGCGGTGCGCGCGCAGGATCTGTTTGATCCCAAGCGATTCGGGGAGCTCGTTCGCGAAGTGCTCGACCTGCATAACTTCGTGCTTGCCCAATACCTGCACGCGCCTACCGTGGATGCCGAGGAGGTAATCGCATCGACCCTGCGCCTTGCCGAGCGCATTACGCCGATGATCACGGACGTATCCCATCGCCTGCACGTGGCGATGAGCCGCGGGGACCGCCTGCTGTTCGAGGGCGCGCAGGGCACCTTGCTCGACGTGGACCACGGCACGTATCCGTACGTGACATCCAGCAATACCCTGGCGGGTGCGGCAGCCACCGGCGCCGGTGTCGCGCCGCAGCGCCTGCACTACGTATTGGGAATCACCAAGGCATATGCGACGCGTGTCGGCTCCGGACCCTTCCCGACCGAGCTTCTTGACCCGACCGGGGAACGGCTGCGCGAAAAGGGCGGGGAGTATGGCTCCGTGACCGGGCGCCCGCGTCGATGCGGCTGGTTCGACGGCGCGGCGCTGCGTCGTTCCGTCCAGTTGAACGGCACGAGCGGGCTGTGCATCACAAAGCTCGACATACTCGACGGCTTGCCGGTCGTCCAGCTGTGCACCGGCTACCGCCATGGCGATACCGTAAGCGAGATCCTACCATTTGGCGCCGACGAGGTTGCGCGCTGCGAACCGGTGTACGAGGAGTTTCCCGGCTGGAGCACATCGACCTACGGCGCGCGCGAATGGGACGATCTGCCCCTGGGTGCGCGCCAATTCCTGCAGCGTCTGTCCGAGGTGGCGGGTGTGCCCATCGATCTCGTGTCCACCGGGCCCGAGCGCGACCAGACCATCGTGCTACGACATCCATTCCATGCGCCCCTGGTTTCCTGATATGGCGAGATCGGCCACCGGACCGCGGCGATGATAGAAGAGCCAGGCTCGGCAGCGGCTGCGTCACTGCATGTTGACTGGCCGGAATATCATCGCCTGATTGAACGTCTGGCGGTGATCATCTACGAATCGGGCTATGCGTTCGATTCGCTGCTGTGCCTGGCCCGAGGGGGAATGCGTGTGGGCGACGTGCTCTCCCGGATCTTCGAGGTACCTCTGGCTATTCTGGCGACCAGCTCCTACCGCGACGCCGGGGGAACCGTGGCTGGGGCCCTGGATATCGCCGAATTCATCACGACAACCGGTGGAGGCCTCTCGGGCCGCCTCCTGCTGGTCGATGACCTGGTCGATAGCGGAAACACGCTGCAACGCGTCGGAGATCACCTGCGGCAGCGCTTCGCGGCGATCCGGGAGATCCGAACGGCGGTCCTTTGGTACAAGGAGGCTTCATTCACGGCGCCGGACTATTTCGTCGAACGTCTTACGAACAACCCGTGGATCCACCAACCGTTCGAGCGCTACGATCATCTGCGGCCGGGGCAATTGGCCGAGCAACTGCGCGATGCCGCCCCACAAACCGATGACGATCTTTTACAGCGGTAGCGAGTCCAAGGCCTCGTAGGTCGCTTTTAACCAGGTCTTGACACGCTGGCGTTCAAGCAGGCCCAGGGCGTCGGGGCCAGAACGATTGTTAATGGCGGCCCAAAAGCTCGCGTTCTGCCGGTCGATCTTGCGCATGCCGGCTTCGTGCAGTTGCGCCAAGGTGATGACGCGGGCACCCAGGGCCAGCGCCTTTTTCAAGGCCGGCGATTCGTCCAGCTGGGAAAAATCCGAGCCGCGACCCTCGTTCTTGACCACAATGTAGTTCGGCCCAGCGCCGTAGGTGTTGATAAGCCGGTCCAGCAGGTCCACCGAATCCTTGCCCGCATCGGCCAAATGCCAGAAATTGACGCTGACGCCCATCTGCACCAGCAGCGAAAGCAGATCCGAGTCCTTGACCCAGCGCGCCAGCTGTGCGGCGGTCTGCGCGGCAAGATCCACGATCACGCTCTGTTGCCTGCCATCGAGTGGGGCCTGTTCGAATGCGCTGACGACCAGGTCCAGGCCCTCATAGCTGTCCACGATGACGGGTGATGCATAGTCGCCATAGAAGCGGGTGAACGACGTGTGCGAACGGTCGGTGTCATAGCCGGTGAACGGCCGGTCTTTGTCGATGAAATACTGTGCCAGGACCCGCGCAGCAACAGACTTGCCCACGCCGCCTTTTTCGCCGCCGATGAGATTCAGTGAGTTCACGTCCTGATCCTGTTTGGTGTTGGCACTGGAGCCGGAACGAATTGTATGCGCACTGCCCGCAAAGACCGCATTCCCAAATTTTTGCGCAACCGCCGCCAGCGGCAAGTACGCTGCGCAAGCCGGGCCCGGCTTGCGCAGCCTCGATCCTTGCCATCGTGGCCGAACCCGCGCGGGCAAAGCACCGGTGCCCAAATCCGCATCAGGCGCGCCCGGCGGGGATGCTTCTTGCATCCGGGCGTGCAAACCCGGTCCTTCTTTGTCCAAGGCGGAGAGGAGCAAAACCAAAAACAATCGCAACGGATGCCCGATCTGGCCCGAACCGCGCTGAGACAGAGTTGCCAGCTTTTGACCCTCGTCAGGGCTGGCATTTACGCCAAGGCTAGGCTAGGCGCATGCTCCTGTTCGCGCTCGGCGCAAGTCACGCCTTCGGTTCCTCTCTCGCCTCTGCCCTCGATCTCTCGCTCAGCCCCCACGAGGAGCGCGGGTTCGAGGACGGCGAGCACAAGGCCCGTCCCTTGGTCGACGTTCGCGGTGCCGACGTCTATGTCGTGCAGAGCCTGCATGGTGGCCCGGAACAGGAGTCGGCCGACAAACTGATACGACTACTCTTTTTCCTGGCGACGGTGCGCGACCACGGCGCTGCCCGCGTCACTGCCGTCGTACCGTACCTAGCGTACGCCCGCAAGGATCGGCGCACGCAGCCCTATGACCCCATCGGATCGCGCTACCTTGCGCAGCTATTTGAGTCGGTCGGGACGGACGTCCTGCTGACGTTGGAAGTGCACAATCCAGCCGCATTCGACAATTCCTTCCGCTGCCGCGCGGTCCACGTGAGCGCTCATCCGCTATTCGAGGAAGCCGCGACGCGCTGCGACGACGGCAGCGCCTTGGTTGTCGCGTCCCCGGATCCTGGCGGCGTGAAGCGCGTCCTGTTGTGGCGCGAGACATTGGAGCGGCGCATCGGACGGCCGCTAGGCCAGGCCTTTCTCGACAAGACCCGGCGCGAGGGTGTGGTCGGGGGGAGCACGATCGTGATTGGGGACGTCGCCGGCGCGACCGTGCTCATCTTGGACGACATCGTAAGTACCGGAACGACGATGGCACGGGCGGCCTCGGCGCTGGTGGCTGGCGGTGCACGCCGCATCTTTGCCTTCGCGGCCCATGGCCTGTTCGTCGGAGACGCGGCCACGGTACTGCGCACCGCACCGATCGAGCGGGTGTACGTCAGCGATTCGATACCTCCGTTTCGCCTCCCGCAGGACTGGATCGGGTCACGGGTGCAGGTGCTAGGGGCGGCTCCCCTGTTCGCGGCCGCGATCCGACGGCAGGCGGGAGCCGTGATCGACCCGCTCGCACGGTCCTAGCGACGCGTACCGGCAGCTACGGTGCTGCCATCGCGCTGACTGCGGCATGGCGAATCTGCTCGCGCACCTGGGACCCACGCGTTACCGTGTCGGCTCGGCGCGCCGACACAGCAGGCGTCAAATCCGCGTACCGCTTCCGGCAGCTGCACCGCGTGCCGGCCCCGAATCCGGGTACGATCCGCAGGCATGCGCTATGTCGATGTGTTCAACGGAGACGCGGACGGACTGTGCGCGCTGCATCAGCTGCGCCTCGCCGAACCCGTGGACGGCGAGCTTGTCACGGGCCTGAAGCGCGAAATCGACTTGCTCGATCGTGTACACGCGGATGCTCAGACCGTCGTGACCGTACTCGACCTGTCGCTGGATCGCAATCGTGCCGCGTTGCTTCGACTGCTGTCGCAGGGAGCGAACGTGCACTACGTCGATCACCATATCGCAACGCAGATCCCAACGCATCCCCGGCTGCGGGCCTGCATCGACACCTCACCGAGCGTCTGCACGAGCATATTGGTCGATCGCCAGTTGGGAGGCCGGTTTCGACCTTGGGCAATCGTGGCTGCATTCGGCGACGGCCTGCAGCGTCCCGCGCTGCAAATGGCCGGAGCAATGATGCTCGACGAGGAGCAGCAGGCAAACCTGCGTACCCTGGGCGAGGCCTTGAACTACAACGCGTACGGCGAGACCGAAGCCGACGTCGCCATCCACCCGCGCGCGCTCTATGGTCTCGTCCACAGGTACGTCGACCCGCTGGAGTTTGCCGCGCGCGAGCCGATCGTCGAGGTGCTGGTCAAGCAGATCGCTGCGGACCTCGAAGCCGCAATGCAGCTAGCGCCGATTCACGACGACGACCACTGCAGCGTTCGCCGGGTTCCCGACCTCGCCTGGGGCCGCAGGGTAATGGGCACTCTCGCGAACCGACTTGCCGACCAGGATCCTCGGCGCACCTGCGCTGTGCTGAAGGAAATCGACAATGCGAGCTTTCGCGTCAGTGTCCGCGTGCCACGCGCGTTCGATCCCAGCGCCGGGGACAACGCCGACCAGCTGTGCCGGACCTTCGGCGGTTTGGGCCGTGCGGGCGCCGCCGGGATCGAGCGGCTGCCCGCTGATCGACTCGATGAATTCGTGAGCGCGCTGTGCGCGGCGGCGCGGCGCTGGACACGCAGCTTGCAGCCGACGGGAAAATAGCGCAATGGGCGGACCGGAAGGGCCGGTGCGGAGCTGCGCGACCTTGTTCCTGTGCGGTGACGTGATGACCGGGCGCGGCGTCGACCAGATCCCGCCACACCCGAGCAATTCGCAGCTGTTCGAGCCGTACGTATCGTCGGCACGAACGTATGTCGAGTTGGCCGAGAAAGCCCACGGCCGCATCGCGCGGCCCGTCAGCTACGCATACATCTGGGGCGACGCGATCGACGAGATCGCATGCCAGCAGCCCGACGCGCGAATCATCAATCTCAAATCGGCCGTCACTGCGTCCGCCGACCCGTGTCAGAACAAGGGAATTCATTACTGAATGCAGCCGGCCAAGTTGCCTGCCTTACGGCGGCCGGAGTCGGCTGCTGCGCGCTGGCCAACAATCACGTCCTGGACTGGGGCTACCGTGGCCTTGCAGAGACGATTGCAGTATTGCAGCGCGCCGGAATCTAGACAGCCGGCGCAGGCGCCAATGCGGCCGATGCCGGCGCGCCCGCCCTGGTCGACCGGTGCGCATGGGTCAGCTGCGCATCGAACGTGCTGGCGAGACCGACGTCGATTGGCTGCTCACAATACTAAATCGTGAGGGGAGCGTGCTCGGCACGTCCTTTGCCCATTGCAGCGGCGGGCCCCTTGCCCTTAGGAGTTGCGGGCACGAACCCACACGTTCAAATGCAACGGGCGGGTGTGCCAACGTCGGTGGCGGATCGGCACCCTAGCATCGACTCCGTGCAAACCCCGGTGCGATCCATCCTCATGCACGCAGAACGGCCTTATCGTACAGGCCGAGTAGCCGGCCGGTCGGGTCATACTTCGCCTTCAGTGCCTCATACCGCGGTATGGCATAGGCCCGCGCGAACTCCTCGCGCGTGAAATAGCTGTCCGAGTACAGCGACTTGATGCCGCCGAGACGAATCGCCTCGCGCTCCACGAGGCGATTGAAGTGCCCGGGCTCGTGTGCCACGGCGCTATCAACGCTGTCCCAGAAGCCAAAATTCACGTACAGCGTTTGCGGATCGAGCGGATAAAGGGTGAAGCGCGCTTGACCATCGACGGCGCGCAGCGGGCAGATCCAGACCGGCAAGATACCAATCTCTCGCAGCAGGAAGGCGAGAAACTCCTCCGCGTGTTGCAGCGGAATGTCCACGTCTTGGATGACGGTCTCGGGATGGCGACCGCGCAGGCTAGCCAGGCGTCGCGTCAGGCCCCAGCGCGCGTTCCAGCGCATTGCGCGCAGGTAGGTCCGGGAGTTCAATCGCTCACGGCCCAGTATGCGCCGCACCAGGGGGTACTGCGCGCCGAAGTTCTTCGAACACCAGAACCAATCCGTATCCCAGCGCCAGAGATAGTCCCTCGTCGTCAGGTAGTCAAATGGCTTCTCGAGCAGCGAGCGGTAGTAGATCTGGTCGAAGGTGTAGTCACTGAGCCAGGGCGCGCGCTCAACAAAGCCAGCGACGTTGATCACGAGCGTCTGCGGCCCGAACGCCACCCCGTCGATGAAGTCGGCCGTGCCGACGCAGTGCTCGGCGAGCGCGGCAAAGAAGTCGCGCGGTGCCTCGAAGCGCAAGTGCTCGACCCGGACACAGGGCTTGACCGGTAGCGTGCGCTGCCGCAGGCGCAAGGCATAGCCCAGCGTGCCGTACGAATTCGGAAAGCCGTAGTACAGGTCGCGGTGTTCGTTGTGCGGCGTGCACAGCACAACCTCGCCGCCGGGCAAGAGCACTTCAAACTCGAGCAAGGTTTCGTGCACAAGGCCGTGGCGAAACGACGTGGCCTCAATGCCAACTCCGGCGGCCGCACCGCCGACGGTAATGGTCTTTAACTGCGGAACCACGGCCGGCATTACTCCGTGGGACAAGGTCGAGGCGACCAGATTCTCGTACGTCGTGAGTCCTTCGGCATCAACCCATTCGTGGTCCGTATCCACCTCGATGACGTGATGGAAGTCGTTCAAGTCCAGACGCTGCTTGCGGCCTTGGGCACGGTCGCGGAACAGGTTGGAGGTGCGTTTACCCAGGGCAACAGGCACACCGCCCTCGGACGTGCGCATGCATGCGAGCAGGTTCGCGCGGCGCTTGGCGTAGGCCAGCGCATCAGCTGGCATACATATGGGCCCGGCTCATCGGATAGCTATCGTTCGTGACGTTGCCCTTGCTGAAGAGAACCTGAAACAGGTGGGTGTAACCAGAGGGCGAGCGGAACATCTCGGCGCAAGCCACCAGGTATGTGCGCCAGACGCGCCGAAAACGCTCGTCAAAGCGCGCCGGATTCAGCGCGTGAATCTCGTCCCAGTGATCCTCGAAGCGCTGCGCCCAGGCATCCAGTGTCGGCGCATAGTGGCGCCGCAGGTTTTCCACGTCCAGCACCTCGAGCCCGCAGCGCTCCATTTCGACCAGCACATCGGCCAGGCTGGGAATCCAGCCGCCGTTGAAGACATGCTTGCGGATGAAGATTTCTGTGTCGAAGCGGCCCACATGGCCGATGAAATGCAGCATTCCCAAGCCACCAGGCTTCAAAAAGTCGGCATGCGCCTTGACGACTTCGGCCAGTTGGTTGCGGCCTGCATGCTCCAGCACGCCGATCGACACCACCTTGTCGTACTGCGCATCTACGTCGCGAAAGTCGGCCTCGCGCACGCTGATCTGCCGTTGCAGGCTGCGGCGCTCGATCTCGGTGCGCAGCCATTCCACCTGTTCGGTTGTCGTATTGAGGCCGGTTCCGAGGGCCCCCAAGGTCTCGCACGCGCGGAACAGAAAACCGCCAAATCCGCAGCCAAGGTCCACGAAGCGCTCGCCGCGCGCCAGCCGCAGCTTGCGGCACACGTGATCGATCTTGTTGCGCTGCGCCTGCTCCAGCGTTTTCGTGCCCTCGCTCCAGTACGCACAGGTGTACATCTTCAGCGGTTCATCGAGCCACAGGCGATAAAAGGCCTCGCCCAGGCCATAGTGCGCGCGCGCGTTGACCTTGGCCTGCGCTGCGCTGCGGTTCGAGTAGCGCAGCTCGTGCAGGTTGTTCTCTACGTCGCTCACGGCCTTGAACTGCAGGTCAAAACCGCTGGCCATGCCGGCAGCAAGGGCAGCGCCGAAGTCGCCCTCAACGTCGACCGCTTGGTCGAAGTAGGACTCGAGCAGACCGCTGTGCCCACGAAGGAATGTGGCCAGCAGCGCGGCCTCGGTTCGAAAGACGATACGAAAAGCCGGCTCGGCCGCGCCCGCGCGGTACACGGTACCGTCGGGCGTCACGATGGCGAACGGCACACCAGCACGGGTTCCCATCGCTGCCACAAAACCTTGTATTGGAAGGCGCATGCTGCTCTCTTCGCGTTGGCTGGACGGCATTTTGCGCCGCGCTCGCTGGCTCTCTTAGGTTGAGCGTTATCCACGCAGCCTTGTTTTGGATCGTACTCGCTATGGGCAAAGGCAACGCAGGGTGCCGCTGACCGGCACCTGCGGCGGACAGGACCGGGCAGTGGATTGTTGCGCTCGACAGCGCGCCGTGGAATGCTGCAGTCGTGTCGCAGGTTCAAAAATTTTGCCCAGACCGGAATGATCTGGCGTGCTATTCCCAATGCGGATCGGGCAGCAAAGCGACGCACGATCGGTGATGGCACCCGGATCGGGGAGGAGCGCGCGGTGGATCCGAAGGGGCAGGCCTAGGGCCGTCCCGGCCAGCATCCAAGCGAACGCCACACCGACTCTGGAAGAGAGAACGCTCGCTCCCCTGCAGGCCGATGTCGAGCGGTGCAATAGGGCGTTTGCGGGAAGCGCCTCGGCCGTGCCCATCGACAAGCTCGGCAGCGCGATCGGGCATTCGAAGCCACGCCGATCGCTCCAGCATCGCGCCTTGACCCGTTCCTCGCGGGCGGTGCCGACGCGCCCAGCGCGCAGGAGAAAAAAGGGGCTGTAGCGGCTTCATGGACTAGGGCAGCTCCGGTAGCCACCGACGCATCAAGGTTGGCGGCGAGGCGCAGCTTTCATCCAGGCTGATCGAGAAGAGAAATCAGCAAGGCAGCGCTGGACGGCGCTTGCGGGCCGAAATTCGATGGCCCTTGCCTGCCAGCATGCCTAGGGCCCTGGATCGATCAGACGGATGCCCCACTTTGCAGGCAGCTCCTGCATAGCATTTGCGCTGGGTCAAAGCAGCCGATGGGCGCGAGAGTATTTTCGGAGCTAGTGGCAGCGGCAGCTTGCGTGACAGCAAAAGCATGTTGGTCTCCATGCGTGGCTACTTATGGTGCCTCGACTCAAACATGGAGCACAATGGCCTGGTACGTGGCTACTCATGGTGCCTCGGATTGGTTGGTCATTGCCGCTGCCACCTCGCGCGCTTTTGTGACCGGCGTATTACCTGAGCCAAAAAGCGCTTGGCTGGCGCGCACTTGCGCCCTCTCGTCCGAAGACGCCAAGAAACTCTCGCTAACGGGAATTCGGTACGCGCCGATGCGTATATCTTCGTACGGCGTCATCGGGTAGGTTTTTACCAGCGGCAGCGCCTTGAGGGTCCTGTGCGCGAGGCCGTGGCTTCATGCGGTCACCGCGGACACGTTCGACGCACGCGGCCAAAAGCGCTGCCTGGGACGGGACTCAAATTATGGGAGAGATGCATCATGACGGACATCGCGCGCTCTTTAACCCCTTTCGTGAACTCGGCCGTTTTGAACCGTTCGGCCGCGAGATGGAAGACCTATTCAAGGGCTTTTTCGTGGCCCCGGTCCCGTTCAATCAGATTTCCGCCGGTCGGATTCCCATTGACGTGACCGAGGACGATAAGTCCTATCGAGTGCGCGCCGAACTCTCTGGCTTCAGCAGGGAAGAGATCGACGTTTCGGTCAATGGTGACCGGGTATCGATCAGCGCCGATTCAAAGAAGGAAAAACAGGAGAAACAGGGTGACCAGGTCGTCGTGCGCGAATGCTTTTTCGGCAGACAGTACCGCGCTTTTGCGTTACCGCAGGCGGTCGACGAGGCCGCAACCACGGCAAAGTATGCAGACGGGATACTTGAGCTCAGCTTGCCGAAGAAGGCAGCCGCTGCAAACAGGAAAATTGCGATCGCCTGAGTTCTGTTGCCGGATTGGTCCCGGCGGTGGGCCTTTGGACCGGGACCGAGCAGGCATATGTCTGCGGGTTCGTCGCGCCGGCCGATGCACGTATTGGACAAGTTTGCTGGCCGCTCTTGGGCATAAGCATGCGCCTGCGTGTCAGAGCGCTTTATAACTTTTGTAAAATTGGAGACTCGCTCTGGAGCGATCTGCAGACATGGCCCAGGTTCCGTCGATGAAGGATTCTTCCTGGACGGTGGGTCCGCTCAGCAGCAAGGGTGAGAAAATCGGAGGTGTAGCGTGAACAATTCGCAAACAGTTGTCGCAAAAGCAAGGACGGTTCTCAAGAGAGTCAAGACCAGTGCGGAAGCCAGATCGCAAACGGGCGCAAACCTCACAAGTCCGAAGGAGTTGCATCAAGCCATTATGCTTGCGGCCTATTACCTGGCGGAAGCTCGCAATTTCGAGGCCGGCCACGAACTGGAAGACTGGCTCAATGCCGAGGCGCAGATAATGGCGGAGCTCGAGGGCTTGAAAGGTTTCCCGGCCTGAGTCCGTTGCTTGTGACGGAAACTTCCTGGGGTGGGTCGCCGCCGGCATCGGCTGGTCAAACCGCTGTAGCCGGTGGATTGCGCGCGAGGTGAGGGATCATGTCTAGCGAGTACCGGTACGTCCGCCTTTTCAAGGACATCGGCATCAAGGATGTCGCGTCCGTGGGAGGAAAAAATGCATCCCTAGGCGAAATGTACCGCGAGCTCGTGCCAAAGGGGGTGCTCGTTCCCAATGGCTTTGCCGTTACTACGCAGGCCTACTGGTATGTGCTCGAGCATGCCGGTATCACGAACGCACTGCGCACCTCGCTGGAGGGTCTGAATCCCGACGACGTTGAAGACCTAGCGCGACGCGGCCGGCGCGCGCGCGCGCTCGTGTACGGGGCGCGCTTGCCGGAGGATCTGCAGAAGGAAATCCTCCAGGCCTACCGGTCGCTGCAAGAGGAATACGGTCCGCGGTTCAGTCTTGCCGTGCGCTCCTCGGCCACCGCTGAGGACCTGCCCGACGTGAGTTTTGCCGGTGCGCACGAGACATATCTCAATATCCAGGGCGACGAGCACCTGCTGGATGCGTGCCGGCGGTGCTTTGCCAGCCTGTTCACCGATCGCGCCATCCATTACCGAATCGACCAGGGATTCGATCACTTCAAAGTCGCGCTCTCCATCGGCGTTATGAAAATGGTGCGTTCGGATCTAGCCGCAAGCGGCGTGATCTTTAGCCTCGACACCGAGTCGGGTTTCCGCGACGTCGTGTTCATCACGGGCTCGTATGGCCTGGGAGAAAACGTTGTGCAGGGGGCCGTGGACCCGGACGAGTTTTACGTGTTCAAGCCGACCTTCGAATCCGATCATAGGGCCGTGCTGCGCCGCGCGATGGGGAGCAAGAAAATCAAGATGGTCTACGCCTCCGGGGGCGGGCGCGAGACCACGCGCAACGTACCGACGCCAAATGCGGACCGGGCGCGCTTTTGCATCGACGACGCGGAAGTACTTGTGCTTGCCGATTACGCAATCGCGGTAGAAAAGCATTACAGCGCCAAGGCCGGATCGCCCCGACCGATGGATATGGAGTGGGCGAAAGACGGCAATGATGGACAGCTTTACCTGGTGCAAGCACGCCCCGAGACCGTAGCCTCCCAGCGGCACGCGAACATGTTGGAAACGTACAGCTTGAAGGGATCGGGTGCGGTGCTGGTCTTGGGTCGGTCTGTCGGGGAGAAGATCGTCTCGGGGACCGTGCGCATCATCGCCGGTCCCGCGCATCTGTTGGAGTTCCGACCTGGCGAGGTGCTGGTGGCCGATACGACGACGCCGGATTGGGAGCCGGTGATGAAGTCCGCGGGCGGCATCGTCACCAATCGCGGCGGCCGTACCTGTCATGCCGCCATCGTGGCGCGCGAGTTGGGCATCCCGGCCGTGGTCGGGGCGGACAACGCGACGTCCACGCTCCGGGCTGGTGAAACCGTAACCGTGTCCTGCGCTGAGGGAGACATCGGCAAGGTGTACCGCGGAGCGATCCCATTTGAGGTGCAGCGCACCAACCTGGAAGACCTGCGCCGGCCCGCAACTCACATCATGATCAACTTGGGAAATCCGGACCTTGCCTTCAAGACCAGCTTTCTGCCCAACGACGGCGTTGGTTTGGCGCGCATGGAGTTCATTATCAGCGAGGTCATCAAGGTCCACCCGATGGCGCTGGTGCATCCCGACAAGGTTCAGGATGCCGGGGAGCGCGCGGTGATCGACCGGATGTGCGCCGGTTTTGCCAAGCCGACCGACTTTTTTATCCAGCGTCTAGCAGAAGGAGTCGGCACGATTGCCGCGGCCTTTTATCCCAAGCCGGTAGTCGTGCGCATGTCCGACTTCAAAAGCAACGAGTACGCCTCGCTTATCGGAGGAAAGTGGTTCGAGCCGAGCGAGCCCAACCCAATGCTGGGCTTTCGGGGTGCCTCGCGCTACGCCCATCCGGCCTACGCGGACGGATTCGCTCTTGAATGCGCCGCCATGCTGCGAGCGCGCGAGGTCATGGGTCTGACCAATATCAAGCTCATGATTCCGTTTTGCCGGCGCATCGCGGAAGCAGAGAAGGTTCTGCAGACCATGGGCAAGCTGGGTCTGGTGCGTGGCAAGAACGGCCTGGAAATCTACGTCATGTGCGAAATCCCAAACAACGTGATTCAGATCGATGCCTTTGCCAGGCACTTCGACGGTTTTTCTATCGGATCCAATGATCTCACTCAGCTGACCCTCGGAGTCGATCGGGACTCGGAGATCGTGGCGTTCGACTACGACGAGCGCGATGAGGGGATCAAGCAGATGATCCGGCTCGCGGTAGAGGGCTGCAAGCGCAACCATCGCCACTCAGGGATCTGCGGTCAGGCGCCGTCGGATTATCCCGAAATGGCCCAATTCCTGGTCGATATCGGCATCGACTCCATGAGCCTGAACCCGGACGCGGTGCTCAAGACCACGCTCAATGTGCTGGACATGGAGCGACGCTTGGGCCGGCCGCCGCGGTCCTGAGCCACGCGCTGGCCCAGCTCGTGGGCTTCACCCGGCAGCGCATCCGCGCCGACCAGCGAGGGCATTGCGATGCCGGCATTGACGCCGGTCGTGCGTGACGCCGCCATACGGTGGAAATTGGTTCCGCGGCGCGGTTCGTTGTTTCTCGCCGCTGGGCAATTCCACGGCCCGATCGATTCGCGGCCGACCTATCTGCGGGTCTCGTCCAAAGGTTTCCTTCGGGAGCCTGACGCTGGGCGTGCGCTAGCGTGGTCGGCGCTATCGCACATAGGCTTCGGCGGCGTAGCGGCGCATCATGCGATGGCTGTTGAAGTACGCGCCGTTTCTGCTTATTGCGCCTTTCATCAGGCGGATCCATTCGCTGTTGGCCTCCACCGACCGGTAATACAGCGGCAGCACCGTATGTTCGAGCTTTTCATACAGCGATCGAGCGTCTGCATCGGCATCATTGCCATTGCCATCGCCGATGGACCAACCCGTGACGTGCTCGATGCAGCCCTCGATCCACCAACCGTCGAGAACGGACAGACTGGGCACACCGTTTAGCGCCGCCTTCATGCCGCTGGTTCCCGACGCCTCCAGCGGAGGTAGCGGGGTGTTCAGCCACACGTCCGCGCCCGCGGTGAGTAAATGTGCAAGCGCCATGTCGTAGTCGGACAGATAGGCGATGCAAACCGATCCGGCGAGCGAGCGCGCCTGCGCCACCAACTGCTCGATGAGTTTCTTGCCTTCTGCGTCCCGGGGATGGGCCTTACCCGCGAGCACGATTTGGAATGGCTGATCGCGGGCAATTGCCTGCAGGCGCGCCGTGTCGGAGAACAACAGCTGCGGGCGCTTATACGCGGTCATGCGCCGCGCAAACCCCAGGATGGGAAGGCGCGGGTCCAGCGCTAGGCCGCAGCGATCGCGCACCGCATCGATCAGCCGCTGCTTGGCCATCAGATGTGCCTGCCAAATCTCCGCATCCGGGATGCAGCAATCTGCGCGTCCGAGCAATTCGGCCTCGTAACGCCAACCCGGAAGATAGCGGTCGTAGAGACCTCCAAACGCCTCGTCGGTCCAGGTATCTGGATGCACACCGTTGGTGATGGCATGCACGCGAAAGCCGGGATACATTTTCGCGGCAACTTCGGCGTGGCGCTTGGCTACCCCATTGACGTATTCGCTCAAGTTCAATGCGAGGCTTGTCATGTTCAGGCAATCTTCACCGGCCAGGCGGTGCAGCAGGGGCCGATCAACCAGGCGCTGTTGCGCCGGGTTCTCGGGATGGGCGTCGACCGACGGCCCGCCCGCTGGGGAATCCGGTTCATACCCGATGGAGCCTGCGGAGATTGACTTGACCAAGTCGTAACCGAAGCGGTCGCGACCGGCCTGCACCGGCGTGTGCGTGGTGAAGCAGCACAATTCGCGCACACGCGGGATGTCGTACACCGATTCCCCGGGCTGCAATCCCTCTGGCGCGTAGCTGTAGCTGCGTAGCAGCTCCAGTCCGAGCAAAGAAGAGTGGCCCTCGTTCATATGGTACTGCCGGATCTCGAATCCCAGCGCCCGCAGCAGCCGCACACCACCGATGCCAAGCACCATCTCCTGCTTGAGCCGGTAGGCATCGTCCCCGCCGTACAGGTAATGGGTTATTAGACGATCCTCGGGATCGTTGTCCTCGACGTCGGTGTCCAGGAGAAGCACCGGCTGCCGAGTACCGGTCTGTCCTTGGACCACGTACATCCAGACTCCGATCCATACCCGCCGATCTTCCATCGCGATTGCGACCTTGGCGCCGAGCGAACGCGCCCAGCGCGCCGGATCCCAGTGTGCGGGGTGCTCGACTTGACGACCCTGCTCGTCGATCTCCTGGCGAAAGTAACCGGCACGGCTGACCAAGGTTACCCCGACAAAAGGCAATCCCAGATCCGCCGCCGAGCGCATGGTATCGCCCGCCAGTATCCCCAAGCCGCCGGCATACGTCGGAATCTCGCTGCGCAGTGCCACTTCCATGGAAAAGTAGGCGATCCGCGGTTCATGAAGAAATTCCTCAATTGATTCCACGGTTGCATTCTTTCGCGCCGAGTTCTCCGGTCCACAGCCGCACCGTCCGCCGGTGCCTTGATGCATATCGTAGCCGGAGAATGGCAGATCAAGCAGCGGTGACAGGGTCAGACTACTGTGGTACCCGCTTGCAGGGGATTATCGAGTCTAGTAATCTGGTTCGAGTTGTGAGGCTGCCGAACCCATGAAAAATCTCTCAGATGAGCAATTACGCGGCATCGGCCTAGTAGCGGTTCTCTGGAACGAGATAATTTTTTCCACCGACTGCGCTCTGTACAGCGGCTTGGGGCTGCCGCGGGGAACGTGGATCGACATCGTGGGACAGATCCCCGAGACAACGAAGGGTGAGCTCTTGCAAAAGGCGGCGAGCGATTTGCGCCTGCCGTCCGAACTTCGCTCGGCAATCGACGCAAGCGTGCGCACGATGGGGCAGCTCAAGAAGCACCGTGACGCAGTCGTGCACTCGACGCCCTTCAATGTAACCCCCGGTCTGGGCCACGTGATCAGTCGCGGGCAGGCCTTTGAAATCCTGGGCGCGCCCGAAGCGCTCGAGAGCCTGATTCAGCATCTACAGGCATTGCAAAAGGAAATCGAGATCATCGGCACGCTTTTCGACCAATTGCGGGGCGCGCTCGCGGCGCAGTCGCGAGGTGCCCAGCTTGCCGACGGCGCCCAGCCCGGTGGAGCGGAATTCGCGGAAATTCTTGCGCAGCTACGTAGCCAGCAATGCGCAAGGGGAGCACTGCCGCACCTCGTAACGCTCCCGCAATAGCCCCGTCAATCGTTTTTGACCGAGAAGAAGATCCGATCGGACGGGGTCTTCGCCAAATTGCGTTGCCTTCCTCAATTTCGCGCTCGGCGGCCGGACGTATGCGGATCCGTGGCGCTTGCGCCGGCGCTTGGCATGCCTATTTCCGCAGGGCTAGCCCAGGGCGCGAGGCCAGGGTGCCTCTGGCTCGTGTTTTGGCAGCGCGCTCCGTTTGGATCCGGACGATTTGTAGTAGTCCCCGGCGATCGCCGGCCGCCGTGTGATACTTGCACATTTTGTGTGGTCGGGCGGTGGCAAGAATTGCCTGGCAACATCGCGGCTTTCTTGCCCGGCCCAGTGCTTTTTGTACCCGGATCTTGAAAATCAGGGCGATTTGCATGTGAGCTTTGAGCTCGCTGACAGATCGTGGAAGCTCAGCTGCAGCGATGGAACTCGCAGCCCGAATCGGTACTCGGTGAATGCGGGTGACCAGGCGGCGGTTTTGGACTGCAGGGTCAAGGCGCGGGCCCGTTGCGGCCTGGATCCGCAGGCCAAGGTGCATACCTGCTACGAAGCCGGCCGCGACGGCTGGTGGCGACCCCACGAGCGCCGCCTCACTGATTCGAGAATCACAAGGGGCTTGACAAAAGTCGTCAGAGAAGCCGCCGTTCAAATGTACGGTCTGCCGAGTCGGTGAAGGACAACTCCTGGCCGAAAGCGCCGCCGATCATTACATTTCAATCGAAAATTCGCCATGTCCGGTTCCGGTACCGTCGAAATTCCGGAGTCGACCCCTTACCGTCGTTTCGACTCGGCAGGGCCGATGTCAGTAAGCCAGCGGGAGCAGCCGGCCGTGGTCAAGCGTTGAATTGACGTTGCCGGACAGCAGTCGCCCGGCGGGCAGGACGACGGAAACGTCAACCTGCCTGCCTCGTTTGCGTCGGGGACAGGCGCTGCAGCGCTCGCTGCACGCGTAACACAGTGGCGTCCCCCGACACCGGCTTAACCTTGAAATGGAGCTTGCGCGCCAGTGCGAGCATGGGAGTGTTTTCGGCGATCACCAAACCTTCCATCGTGTCGTAGCCATCGCGCCGGGCGCGGCGCACCAGGCTCGCCAGCAACCGAGTGGCGAGCCCGCGGCGGCGCCAGTCTTCGGCCACGGTGACCGCAAACTCGCAAGTCTTGTCACCGCTGTCTTCCGCGCGCACGTACTGCGCCGCACCCACGATGTCGATGCCGTCGGCCGCTGGTGTCGTGGCCACGAACACGAAATCGCGTCCGGGCCGCGGGTGCACGCCGCGTTCGAGTGCCGCGTCATCGAGGTGCTCCTTGTGCTGCATGAAGCGGTAATAGCGCGATTCGCCCGACAGACGCTCGAAGGCCCGAACGATCTCAGCCTTGTCCGCCTCGACAATCGCGCGTAGCGTCACCTCGCGGCCATCGCGTAGGGTAACGCGGCGCGGACGATATGGTGACGGCATCGTCGCCACACGCACACTAGGCGGAGGCGACCGGCGGCTACGCCGCATTTGCCATTGCGACGGCATCGCGCAATTTTCGCCGCAGGATCTTGCCGATGTTGGACTTCGGCAGGGGCTCGCTGCGGAACTCGACGATCCTGGGCATCTTGTAGCCGGTCAGGTGTTGTCGGCAATGTTCGAGCAGGTCCTGTTCGGTGAGCGCCGCATCCTTCTTCACAACGACGATCTTGACGACCTCGCCGGACTTCTCATCCGGTGCGCCTATCGCCGCGACCTCGGCCACGCCCGGATGCAGCGCAACGACGTCTTCGATCTGGTTCGGGAAGACCTTGAAGCCGGAGACGACGATCATGTCCTTCTTGCGGTCCGTGATCCTGAAATAGCCGCGTTCATCCATATACCCCAGATCGCCAGTGCGAAACCAGCCCTCGCCGGTGAACGCCTTCTCGGTCTCGTCGGGGCGGTTCCAGTAGCGCGGCATGACCTGCGGGCCGCGCACGCAGATCTCTCCGACCTCGCCGACCGCGAGGTCGTTGTTTCCATCGTCGAGAATCGCGACCTCCGTCGACGGAACCGGGATGCCGATCGCTCCGGTCCACTCCTCGATGTCTAGCGGGTTGGAAATCACCACCGGCGAGGTCTCGGTCAGGCCGTAGCCTTCGATGATGGTCACGCCGGTGCGCTGCTTCCAGCGTTCGGCCACGACGCGCTGGACGGCCATGCCCCCGGCGCTGGTGAGCTTCAGGGCACTCGTGTCCACGTCTGCGAATTCGGGCGCATCGAGCAGCGCGCGGTACAGCGTGTTGACGCCGATGATGATCGTGAAGGGGTATTTCTTCAGGTCGTGGATGTAGGCATGCATGTCCCTCGGGTCCGTCACCAGGACTGTGTGCGCGCCGAGCTTCATGAACACGAGACTGGAGGTCAGCGCGTAGATGTGATACAGCGGCAACGGACAGACGAACACCTCCTTGCCATCCACTAGGTCACGCGCCATCCACGCCGCCATCTGCTGCACGTTCGCCACTAGGTTGCCGTGCGTCAACACGGCGCCCTTGGCCACTCCAGTCGTGCCGCCGGTGTACTGCAACATGGCCGTGTCGTCGTGGCTCAGCGGCACGTCCTCCACTTCCTGCCCATGCCCCAGGCGCAACGCCGCGTTGAATTCCGTTGCGCCCGCAATCCTCCATGCGGGCACCATGTGCTTTACGTACTTCACCACCACGTTGGTGAGAAGCTCCATGACCACCGGAAACATATCACCGACCTCGGTCGTGATGACCGCCAGGTTCAGCGTCGGGTTCCTTTCCAGCACCTCCTGCAGCGTGTGGGCGAAGTTCTCCAGCACCACGATGGCCACGGCGCCGGAGTCCTTGAGCTGGTGCTCCAGCTCGGGCACGGTGTACTGCGGATTGACGTTGACCACCACCAACCCGGCCCGCAGCACGCCGAACAGGGCCACCGGATACTGCAGCAGGTTGGGCGTCATGATCGCCACCCGGTCGCCCTTGCGTAGCCCCAGCGACTTTTGCAGGTAGGCGGCAAAGTCGCGGCTCGATCGGTCGAGTTCGGTATAGGTCATCGATGCCCCCATGTTGCTGTAGGCGGGCAATTCGGCGAAGCGATGGCAGCTGCGGACCAGCACATCCTTTAGCGAGGCGAACTCACGCACGTCGACCTCAGCCGGTATCCCGGACGGGTAGTGACTCAACCAAATTCGCTCCATGTCGACCTCCCGTTCGCCTTTCGGTTCGCCCACATTTTTACGGCGCCCATGCCCGCGACGGCGAGCAGGATGGTGCCGACCGCGATCGCTTGGCGTCGAGGTTGAGAGTCGCCGCCGTATCGGTATGCGACGTAGATTCCCACGGCCAGTGCGATCAGCGGGGCGACGAAAAAGCCGATCAACGTCGGGCCAACAATCTGCATCATGGGCGCTTCCTGCGTCTACTCATCATCCGCCCCCGGTTCCCGTTCCCAGAGCGCGCAGCCGCTCATTGTGGACCCGGCACCGCAGATCGCCCATACCCCGTGTACTAGCCTACGCCCTCAGCGTCGCGCTTCTTGCCACCGCGGGTGGCTCTACCGGGCGGTTGTCCATGCGAGTTTGGAGCGAAATTAGACCGACGGGGGACTGGGGCAGATAATTGATGGTTGCGGCACCCGGTTGCAAACGCGGGCCGTTTTCCGCAGGCGAAAGCGCATGTGTCCGTCGATGGGGATGATATGACTCGCCTTTCCTACTTTTCCGATCTTTCTCCCTGAACGGAAAAAAAACGGGCCGCTCCCGGATTGGAAGCGGCCCGCGCGTTTCACGATCGAACCATTGAGTTTACTTGCTCATATCGATGACGATGCCCTTCGCCTTCAATTCCGGGATCAACTTTTGCAGCGCGCGGAATTTATCAATTCCGAGACCCTCAAACACCTCGGATTGCAGCGGGCGCGGCGGATACTGTTTGAAGGTGTCGATTACATGCTTCATTTCCACACTGAAGAAGGGAATGGTCCAGGTGTTCTCGCACCCCGGTGCCATGAAGACGTCGAAGCGCTCCTCAGGATCTTCCCAGAGGTTGTAGATCGCGGGCACGACAGCGGCTTGCTTGCCTGGGCCCCGCCAGCCCAGTTCCGGGGACGGCGCCCGTTCGATGTGGCGGGGGCTGGATACGTGATCATGGCAGCCGGACTGAGGGCCACCGCGAAAGCCGTGGAACACCCACCGGAGCCTACCTTCGGCGCGCCAGTCCTCGACCCGACCGCTTCCCGGCGGTACAAGCTGTGCAGTAGGGAGGTTTGCAAAATCGCGCGTAGGATATACAATGTTCTTGTGTATATCCTACGCTCCGGGAGGGTGTCATGCAGGTCGCAAAGTGGGGCAACAGTTTGGCCGTACGCCTGCCCGCCGCTGTCGTCGAGGCCCTAACACTAAAGCAAGGCGACGATATTGAAATCCACGTCACCGGCGCGCGCACGTTCGAGGTTGCAAGGCGTCCGCAAGCTCGCGAATTGTTGATGCGATTGCGAAAATTCCGTGGGCGGCTCCCCGCTGACTTCAAGTTTGACCGCCTTGAAGCCCATGAGCGCGGTTGAGCAGTTCTTCGACACCAACGTTCTTTTATATTTGCTCTCGGGCGACGACATCAGGGCGGATCGCGCGGAACACGAGTTGAGTGCTGGCGGTGTCATCAGCGTCCAAGTGCTAAACGAGTTCGCATCGGTCGCTTGGCGCAAGCTCGGGATGCCGATGGCAGAAGTCCGTGAAATACTTGCGACGGTCCGAACCGTCTGCACAATCGTGCCGATCAGCGAGGAGACCCACGATGTGGGCTTGCAGATCGCCGAGAAATATCGGCTCTCGGTCTACGATGCGATGATTGTTGCGGCTGCGCTGCTTGCCGGATGCAAAACGCTATTGTCTGAAGACATGCGGCATGGCCAAATTCTCCAAGGATGCTTGGAGGTTCGAAACCCATTTCGCTGAGCCAACGCCAATGTAGAAGTGCGACCACAGCTCGACATCCAAGGGGCGCGCTGAAATTTCCCCGTAACGGTCATCAACAGCGCATGGAGGACGCGAAGTTGGAGTTGAAGTTCCGCACCACTACCATGGGATCCGTTTACAGTAGACTGATTCGCTGCAAATCCCAGCCTATGCCGGATGGCATGTGATACTCGGCATATTTGGCGAACGAGCGCGGGCAATGAAATTGGTGCCCGGATTTGCGTTTTTGGCGCCCAGTTTGAAATGCTGAGCGCGGAGCGGTTCTGTTGGATCAGGGATTTCGAGCGGTGACAAACCAGGTGCTCGACGGTGCCCACACTCCATCATCCCGCGCGTATCGCGCTAGGGTTTCCTGGAGCGCCGCGACGACCTCAGGCTTGCGTTTTTCGCCTTCCTGTCCGGCCAGACGGATGATCTCGCCGGCGGGGCCCAGTGCCACGGCAAATTCGATGGCTTCCGCCAGATCCCTGCCTATGCAAATGTCGGCGTCGAAGCGCTCAAAGGCGATGCGGTCGTAGCCCGCGCTGCAGAGCAGGGAATTCACCGTGTCCGGGCCTGCCATCGAAAATGGCCCTGGCCCGCAATGCACCTGATCCGTGTCGTCGTGGGATTCGACCGGGACAATATCCCGGACACGGAGCTCTGCGTCGTGGAGCCACGGGTTATCTTCGCGACGGCGCCAGACAATCATGATCAGTCCGCCACCGGGCTTGAGCGCCTTCCGAATATTGCGCATAGCGGCGCCATGCATCATGAAGAACAACGTCCCGAAGCGAGAGAACGCGAAGTCGTAGGGTCCGCGCAGGTCGTCCGTTTGTACGTCTGCCTCGAAGAACGAGACATTGCCTATGCCGGCACGGCGGGATTCCTGTGCGGCGACCGCAGCTCCACTGAGACGCGTTGCGCGTCGAGCGGCTCGAAAAAGAAGACGGTCCGCCTTTGGGTTTCGTTGGCGAGGCTCGAACCGATCCTTCCCGATGTGGCTATCCGAAAACTGCTAGCGACTGTCCGCCTTGCCGAAGTGCCACGGACTCTAGTGGGTCGACAGCTGAATCGTCGCCGCAAGCAGCTTCGCGCACCCTCACTGCAGCAATAGGTATGGGGCTGCTCCGCCTTAGAGGTTGACGAGCGTCGCGAGAAGGTGCGCCAGCGCATCGGCCCTCGCCACCGCCAATGACTTAGAGACGCTGAAGGAGCGCAGGCGGGATCGAGATCGCTTCTCGCACGGCTATTGACATCCTATGCAATGGATCTACAATGTAGATACGTTGAATAGGGAGAACGAAGGTGCAGGTCGAAGTGGTGAAGTGGGGCAACAGCAGCGCTGTGCGACTGCCTTCGGCCGTGCTGAAGGAGCTCCAGGTGGTGCTGGGCGACCGCCTGGAGCTAAAGACGGAGGACGGCAAGATTGTTTTGGAGCTCGCTCGGAGTAAATATCGGCTTGAAGACATGCTTGCCGCCATCACGAAAGAGAACCGGCACCTGCCGGCGGATTTCGGCGCCCCCGTAGGGCGCGAAGCGTGGTGAGTCGCAAGGCGGTGGCACCTGACCAGGGTGATCTCGTATGGCTTGAACATGACCCGCAGACCGGGCACGAGCAGGCAGGACGCCGGCCGGCTTTAGTTCTGTCGCCAAGGGCATACAACGCAGCTACAGGCCTGATGCTGTGCTGCCCGGTTACCCAGCAGGTCAAGGGCTATCCCTTCGAGGTCAAACTGATTGGCGTGAAGGGTGTGCAAGGCGTTATTTTGTCCGACCAGGTGCGCAGTCTCGATTGGGAGGCTCGCAGCGCCGAAAGGGCCGGGCGGGCGGCCGATGATGTCTTAGCGGACGTTGTGGCCAAGCTGAAGGTGTTGCTACCGACGCGGTGAACTATGTCCCCAAGGGGACGTATCGGTCGCCGTCTGATCCTTTTGGATTGCAGGCGATCGTCAGTTGGGTCCGTTGCCGTGGGGCCACGAAAATGCTCTTGTCGGCCGATAGGCGACGGACCAGACCCGACTGTGAGCAGCTGGCGTGTGATACTTGCGATATTGGGTGAATGAGAGCGAACAAGAACGCTGGTTCAAAGTTTTGAACCCTTGGGGCGCCGTGCGGTGTCGTGCCCTGACGCAAAAAATCGGTGGTTTTGGTGGGGATAGTCGGAAAGGCGGATGTCAATCGTGCGTGCAACACAAACAATTGTTGAGCTTCGTGAACGCTTGCAGCGCTATCGTTGGTGCCTCTGAGAGGACTTCGACAGCCAACAATATCAATTAGTTATACGCATTTGGTGTCCGATGGTGCCCAGGAGAGGACTCGAACCTCCACACCTTGCGGCACTAGAACCTGAATCTAGCGCGTCTACCAATTTCGCCACCTGGGCAGGACAGCGGAGGGCGAATTCTAAGTCGAGGCTCCTGGTTGTCAAATGGCGCGAAATAAGCCCGAATCGAGCGATGGCGCGAATAGTGTCCACGCGGCAGACCCACGGCAGGCGGTGCTGGACGCGCTGACGCGCGCCGGCACGCCGCTGCGACCGGAGGAATTGGCCGCTTTGCTGCCGGCCACGCCCGAGCAACATGTCGATCTCGAGCGCACGCTGGCCGAACTCGAGCGAAACGGGCAGGTGGTCCGCAACCGTGCCGGCTTGCTGCTGATTGCCGCGCGCGCGAACCTCGTCTCCGGTCAGGTCCAGGGCCATCGCGATGGCTTCGGCTTCCTGATTCGCGACGACCGCGGGCCCGATGTCGTGCTCTCCGAGTCGGAGATGAGCAAGGTCGTGCACGGCGACCGGGCCTTGGTGCGCGTAAGCGGGACGGATCGTCGCGGGCGACCGGAAGGCGAAATCGTCGATGTCATCGAGCGGCGCACGGACCGCCTGGTCGGGCGCCTGCTCAACGAGCGTGGCGTAAGCGTGGTCGTTCCCGAAGACCAGCGCATACGGCACGACATCCTGGTACCCCCGCAGGCCTGCGGCGGGGCGCACGACGGGCAGGTCGTGGTGGTCCAGATCGTGCAGCAACCCCAGCGCAATATGCAGGCCGTGGGACGCGTCGTCGAGGTGCTCGGGGAAATCGATGACCCGGGCATGGAAATTGAAATCGCGGTCCGCAAGTTTGCCGTGCCGCATGAATTTCCGGAGGACGTGCTTGCCGCCGCCAAGTCGCTGCCATCGGAGGTGCGCAAGGCCGATCTGCGCGGCCGCATCGACCTGCGCGACATCGACCTGGTGACCATCGACAGTGAGGACGCGCGCGATTTCGACGATGCGGTCTACTGCGAAGCCGACGGACGCCGGGGATGGCGCCTGATCGTCGCCATCGCCGATGTCGACCACTACGTGGCCCCGGGTACGAGCCTGGACCGCGAAGCGCAGAACCGCTCGACCTCGGTGTATTTCCCGCGCCGGGTAATCCCGATGCTGCCGGAGGAGCTCTCCAACGGCTTGTGCTCGCTCAAGGCCGATGTCGATCGCCTGGTGATGGTGTGCGATATGACGGTCAATAAGGATGGCGCGGTGCGCGGCTACCAGTTCTATCGTGGCGTAATGCATTCGCAGGCCCGCCTTACCTACAACGAGGTATGGGAAGCACTATCAATCCCGACCAGCCGGGCAGCGGTGCGCCACGAGAAGCTCCTGCCGCGCCTGCATGAACTCCACGAGGTCTATCGCGCGTTCGCGCGCGCGCGGGCGGCCCGCGGCGCACTGGAGCTCGAAACCACCGAGACACAGATCATTTGCGATGCCAATGGCCGTATAGAGCGCATCGTGGCGCGGGTACGCAACGATGCCCATCGGCTCATCGAGGAATGTATGCTCGCGGCCAATGTCTGCACTGCCGATTTCCTGCAGCGCAAGGGCCAGGACGCGCTGCTGCGCGTGCATGAGGGGCCAACACCGCAGAAGCTCGAGGCCCTGCGCGCAACTCTGAAGGCCTTCGGTCTGCACCTGGGCGGCAGCGAGGCGCCGCAGCCCAGGGATTACGCGCAGCTCATCGAGCGTATCCGTCCGCGGCCCGACGCGCCCTTGCTCAACATGCTACTGCTGCGATCGATGCAGCAGGCGCAGTACAGTCCGCACAACGTGGGTCACTTCGGACTGGCATACCCGGCCTACACCCACTTCACGTCCCCGATCCGCCGCTACCCGGATCTGCTGGTGCATCGCGCCGTCAAGGCCATACTCGCCGGCAAGCGGTACGTTCCGCAGGTCGCGGCAGAAGGCGCCGAGGATGATTCGGAGCCCGTGGCGCGCTGGGAGCAGCTCGGCATGCTGTGCTCGGCAAACGAGCGGCGTGCCGACGACGCGTCGCGTGACGTTGAGGCCTGGCTCAAGAGCTACTACGTGCGCGAGCGGGTAGGCGAGATCTTTTCCGGGTCGATCAGTGCAGTGGTCCCGTTTGGCCTGTTTGTCGTCCTCGACGAGTTGTACGTCGAGGGGCTGGTGCACGTTTCGGAACTCGGTAGCGAGTATTTCCAGTTCAACGAGGCCACGCACGAATTGCGCGGCGAGCGAACGGGGATCCGCTTTCGCCTGAGCGACCGCCTCACGGTCCAGGTCGCGCGCGTCGATCTGGAGGCGCGGCGGATCGACTTTCGCATGGTTCGCCCCGGTGAGGCGGGTCTGGGCGAGACGGCCCCGGCACGTGCGGCCGCCCGCACTGCGGCCGGCGAGGGCGTCGAGCAGCGGCGCCACCGCCAGGCAGCGCGCGCCGAACGCATCGCGGCGCGGCGCGGCAAATCCAAGTCATCGTCGACACGGGCGCCGACGAAGGACGCCGATGGAGTGGCGCGCCGCCGGCGCAAGTGATGCCGGCCGATGGTTGAGGCCAAAGCCCAAGGCAGGAGGTCCGCGGCGGACCCGATGGACTCCGGCCATCGCATCCTCGCTGGTTTTCATGCCATCGGGGCCCGGCTGCGCAACGATCCGGCCTCCATCGAGGTTCTGTACTTTGACCCGAGCCGGCGCGATGCGCGCATGCGAGAGCTGCTCGCGCGCGCTGCCGCTGCCGCGGTCCGCTGCGTGGCCGCCGACGCCGCGCGCCTGCAGGGCATGTCGCCGCAGGCGCCGCACCAGGGGGTCGTTGCCCAGGCGTGCGCGAAGCCACCTAGCGCGAGCTTGGAGCAACTGCTAGAGGCGGTGCGCCCCGAGACCTTGCTTTTGCTGCTCGATGGAGTAACCGACCCGCGCAACCTCGGTGCCTGCATGCGCACCGCGGCGGCGGCCGGTGCCGATGCCGTCATCGTGCCACGCGATCGCTCCGCGTCCCTTACTGCCGTGGTCGCCAAGGCGGCGGCCGGAGCGACCGAATCGCTGCCGCTGATCGCAGTCACCAACCTGGCACGGGCAATGAAGGACTTGCAGGATGCGGGGATTTGGATCATCGGTGCCGAGATCGAAGCGACACAAGGCCTCTATGACGTGGATCTGACCGGTGCATGCGCCTGGGCCTTGGGCGCCGAGGGCAGCGGTCTGCGGCGCCTGACGCGAGAGCGCTGCGATGTATTGGTGCATATTCCCATGGCTAGGGGGATGGAAAGCCTCAATGTCTCGGTTGCCGCCGGCGTATGCCTATTCGAGACGCAGCGCCAGCGGCGCCAACAGGCAGGATGAGCCGCCGCCCGCACCGCGGAACAACGGCGATCTGGCGCCGATCGCCTTGCGGCGGAAATCCCAGCTGGTCCACATATATTGTGGCGAAGCGCACTTTTCCGCGGTAGAATGCCGGGCTTTATCCTTGCTGCACCGCAGTTTTCGTGAGCGAGTCGTTCGCTTTTGTCGCACGCAATCGGCCATTCATCGGCGCGAAGGCGGGCAGACGGACACTTCGCGTTCGCCCCAGTCGGCATAACCTGGTGCGCGAATTGGCGGGCAGCTGATCCCGGATGGGATATCCACGAGGAGCGTATGCATGCGTCACTATGAAGTCTGTTTTATCGTTCATCCGGATCAGAGCGAGCAGGTTCCGGCGATGATCGAACGCTACCGCACCCTGGTCACGTCGCAGGGTGGCCAGGTACACCGGGTTGAGGACTGGGGGCGGCGCCAGCTTGCCTATCCGATCGAAAAGCTCGTCAAAGCCCACTACGTCCTGTTCAATATCGAATGCGGCAAGGCGACGCTCGATGAGCTCGAGCATGGATTTCGGTACAACGATGCCGTGCTGCGCCATCTTACCGTCGGTCAGAAGAAAGCCATCACCACGCCCAGCCCGATGATGAAAGTCGTCGAAAAGGAAGAGGCGCGCAAGACGGTCGTCGAGCCGGCCAGCGCCGGCGTCTGAGGGCGGCGCGCCGAGTTCAGCGGGCAACGGTCGGTGCTTGGCGCAACGGGATTTTTGCCGGCGGACCCGGACCGTGGCAACAGCAGCAGGATGCTTGGCAACGTGAATCGTGTACAGATGAACGCCACCTTGATCGAGCGGACCGCGCTACGCTTTACACCCGCAGGAATACCGGTGATCGAGGCCCAGCTTCAACACCTGTCGGACACGGTGGAGGCCGGCACAAGCCGCCGGCTCGATTTTCCCTTCGCTGTCATTGCGATCGGCGGGACGGCCCGCCAGCTGGCGAGCGAGCGGCTGGGATGCGAGTTAGCCTTGAGCGGTTTTCTGGCGCCGCGCAGCCGCCGCAGCACCCGGCTCTTGGTACATGTGCTGGAATTTTCCCGGGTCGATGCTCCCGCAGAGGCGAGTGCAATCCGGAACGATGAAAAGGCGAGAACGGAGTAGATCTATGGCAACAGCGCGCAAGAGCAGCAGCAAATCGAAGGCCGGCTTCAAGGGGAAAGGCAAGCCGAACGGACGGCGTTCGCAGCAACAAAACGCCCTTTTCAAGCGCAGGAAGTTCTGCCGCTTCACGGCCGAGAAGGTCGAGTTCATCGACTACAAGGACGTGGAGACCCTGCGCGATTTCATCCAGGACAATGGCCGAATCATCCCCGCACGGCTCACCGGTACCAAGGCGCACTACCAGCGCCAGTTGGACACGGCGATCAAGCGTGCGCGTTTTCTGGCACTGTTGCCCTATACCGATATCCACTGAACCGACATCATCCGGTCCGTCGGCATCGGCTCCGGCGGATTGCGCAGCCCTTGCTTGCGTCCCGATGGGCCGAGGCTTTGCCGCAGGATTCAACATGCAAATCATTCTTCTCGAAAAAATCGTCAATCTGGGTCAACTGGGCGAGGTCGTCCGGGTCAAGGACGGGTATGCCCGCAATTTCCTGATCCCTTCGGGCAAGGCCAAGCGAGCCACGGACGCCGCCATCAAGGAATTCGAGGTTCGGCGCACGGACCTCGAACGGGTCCACGCCGAGCGCCTCCAAGCGGCGCAGGTGCAGGGGGAGCGCCTCCAGGGACTTACGTTGCAGATTGCCGCCAAGGCCGGGGTCGATGGCCGACTGTTCGGATCGGTCACGAACTATGATGTCTCCGAGGCCCTGGGCAAGCAGGGGTTCGACGTACCCAAGGCGAGCATCCGCCTGCCCTTGGGTCCGCTCAAAACCGTTGGCGATCACAAGATATCGATTTCCCTGCATTCGGACGTGGTCGTCGAGATCACGGTTTCCGTTCTCGGCGAGCACGTCTGAAAGAAAACATCCGGGCCGCTCCAGGACCATAGGAAGATGAGATCGAGACTTGTCACTGCTGCGGTGACAGGGTCGGCCTGATCCCTTCGTTTTCGTCTTGCTATAGTGCCTGCGGAGTCGGGAGGAAGCATGAATTCGTCGGTTGTGGACCCGCAGCTCGTGGCGGTGCGAACGCCGCCGCATTCGATTGAGGCCGAGCAATCGGTCCTCGGCGGCCTGCTGCTCGACAATGCCGCGTGGGATCGCATCGCCGATCGCCTTGTCGGCGAGGACTTTTATCGCCACGACCACCGGCTGATCTTCCAGCATATTTCGCGACTGATCGAAAACTCGCGCCCGGCCGACGCCATAACGGTCTACGAGGCGCTGCAAACCAGCGGCAAGGCTGGCGACGCCGGTGGGTTGGTGTATCTGAACTCCCTGGCGCAGAACACGCCGTCGGCAGCCAATATCCGCCGCTACGCCGAGATCGTCCGCGAGCGGGCCGTGCTGCGCCGGCTCGTCGGCGTGGGCGAGGAGGTGGCGGCAGCCGCGCTGAATCCGCAGGGCCGGGACGCCAAGCAAATTCTCGATGAGGCCGAATCCAAGGTCTTTCAGATCGCAGAGCAGGGCGCGCGCGATCGCGGTGGCTTCGTCAAGCTCGAACCGCTGCTGACCCGGGTCGTGGAGCGGATACAGGAGCTCTTCGAGCGCGCGAGTCCGACGGACGTTACCGGAGTTCCGAGCGGATTCACCGACCTCGACACCAAGACCGCCGGATTTCAGGAAGGCGACTTGATCATCATTGCCGGACGCCCGTCGATGGGCAAGACGGCCCTGGCACTGAATATCGGCCAGCACGTGGCAATCGACATGGGAATGCCGGTGGCCGTTTTCTCCATGGAAATGGGCGCCGAGCAACTGGCGATGCGTCTGCTCGGTTCCGTGGGGCGGATCGATGCCCATCGTTTGCGCACCGGGCGCTTGACGGACGAGGACTGGCCCAAGCTGAGCGAGGCGATGGAGCGCATGCACGCCGCGCCGCTGCACATCGACGAGACCCCTGCACTCAACGCGCTGGAGCTGCGCGCCCGGTCGCGGCGCCTGGCCCGTGAATACGGCAAACTCGGCCTCATCATCGTTGATTATCTTCAGCTGATGTCGGCCAGTTCCTCCGGCGAGAACCGTGCCACGGAAATTTCGGAGATCTCGCGCTCGCTCAAGGGCCTGGCCAAGGAGCTCAAGGTTCCCGTCATCGCGCTATCCCAGCTCAACCGCACGGTGGAGCAACGCACCGATAAGCGCCCGGTGATGTCCGATCTGCGGGAATCGGGCGCCATCGAGCAGGACGCCGATGTCATCCTCTTCATTTACCGCGACGAGGTTTACAACCCGGAAAGTCCCGACAAGGGGATCGCCGAGATCATCCTGGGCAAGCAGCGTAACGGGCCCATTGGCCGCGTCCAACTGCGCTTCGGCGGTGAGCACACCCGGTTTGACAACCTTTCCTTGACAAGCACGTTTTGACGATGAACGAAGCGCGCGTGCGTGCGGAAATGACGATCGAGGAGCAGGCCGGGGAATCGCCTCGGGCGCTCGAGCGGCCCGAGCCGCGTCTTTGGCGCGCCCTGCTGACGCGCCTGCGCTGGCGGGACCGGCACTTTTACCCCTTGTTCAATCTGCACGCGCAACTGTGCGTCGCGGCGGTCGAAGCGCTGCTGCAACTGCTCTCCGACCTTAACGATCCGCGCGGGATGGTGCGCGAGATCGAAGCATTGGAAAAGCGAGCCGATGCGATCGTCGATGAGGTTCACGGTGCCCTGCGCCGCACGTTTTTTCCGCCGCACCCGCGCTCGGCCATCGTTGACCTGATCAATCGGCTCGACGACGTCCTGGACCTGACCGAGGACGCGGCGCAGACCATACATCTGTATCACATAACCGCGCTCACACCCGAGGCGCTGAGGCTGGCGCAGCTGGCGCTGGACAGCGTCAAGCGGATTGAACGCGCAGTCGGAATGTTGGCAACGCCGCAGTTCAGCCAGGAGCTGCTGGCGCTGTGCGCGCAGATCGATAATCTGGAAGCCGAGGCCGACCACGTTCTGCGCGCAGCGATGTCAAAGTTGTTTCGCGACGAGCCCGACGCACGCGAGCTGATCAAGTTGCGCGCCGTGTATGAAGTGCTGGAAGAATTGACCGACGTGTGCAAGGATGTCGCCACCGAGATGGAGGCCATCGTCCTGGGCCACCTCGGCAGCTGAGCGGCCTGTTGCCTAGCTGCGACGGGTGCCGGCGCCTGCGCAACAATTGCGAGCTGCGGTGCGCGCCGTGTTACGACCTGCGGGGCCGCCCCGCATCCCCGAGTCTGCCTTGCTCGCGAGGCCTGTCAGTCCGCTGTTCCTAGCTTACAGCGCTTCGGCCGCGTAGTCGGCCAGGCGCGAACGCTCGCCCCGCTGCATGGTGACGTGGCCGGCGTGGGGCCAACCCTTGAAACGGTCCACCACGAACGTGAGCCCGGAGCTGCCCTCGGTCAGGTACGGGGTATCGATCTGCGCGATATTTCCCAGACATACCACCTTGGTTCCCATGCCGGCGCGGGTGACCAGGGTCTTCATCTGCTTGGGGGTGAGGTTTTGCGCCTCGTCGATGATAAGAAATTTGTTGATGAAGGTGCGGCCACGCATGAAACTCATCGATTTGATTCGAATCCGGGTCCGGATCAGGTCGTTGGTCGCGGCTCGCCCCCATTCCCCACCGGCCTCGTCACTGCGATTGAGCACCTCGAGGTTGTCTTCCAGGGCGCCCATCCAGGGAGCCATTTTTTCCTCTTCGGTCCCCGGCAAAAAGCCGATGTCCTCGCCAACGGGCACCGTAGCGCGGGTAAAGATGATTTCCGAAAAGCGTTTGGCTTCGAATGTCTGTGCAAGGCCCGCAGCCAGGGCCAGCAGCGTCTTGCCGGTCCCGGCTTGGCCGATCAGGGAGACGAAGTCGCACTCGGGGTCGCATAGCAGATTGAGTGCAAAACTTTGTTCGCGATTGCGCGCCGTGACTCCCCACACCGAGTTCTTGGCGTGCAGGTAGTCGCGCAGCACCCGTAACACCGCCGTTCTGCCGCGAATCTCCCGAACCTGGGCGTAAAAGGGTGCGCCCTCTTCGAGGTACACGAACTGGTTGACGATGAGGTCAGCAACCACCGGTCCGTTGATCCGGTAGTAGGTTACGCCCGCCTGCTGCCACGATTCCATGCCCTTGCCGTGACGGTCCCAGAAATTGGCCGGCAGGGCGTGCACTCCGGTGTAGAGGATGTCGGTGTCCTCCAGCACCTTGTCGTTGAAATAGTCCTCTGCGGCCAGATCAAGCGCGCGCGCCTTGACGCGCATGTTGATGTCCTTGGATACCAGGACAACGTCGCGATCGGGGTGGATATCCTTGAGCGCGCGTACGACGCTGAGAATTTGATTGTCCGCTTTGCCCACTGGCAGGCTCGCCGGAAGCGCCGCACCGATCGCCTGCGTCTGCAGGAACAAGCGACCGGTCGCATCGGCGTTGCCCAAGCTCGAGAGCGCGATGCCGTCCTCGATCGGAGTCTTGCAGGTCGCGACCAGCGAATCGAGCGAGCGGCTGGCCTGGCGCGCGTTGCGCGCGACCTCCGACATGCCTTTCTTGTGCCCATCGAGTTCCTCGAGCGTCATCATTGGCAGGAAGAGGTCGTGCTCTTCGAACCGGAATAGGCTCGTGGGATCGTGCATCAGGACGTTGGTATCGAGTACGAACAGGCGTCGACGCGCATGAACCGCACGTGCTTTTTTCCTACGGTCCCGGTCGCTTGGCGGATGCGTCTCCACGAGCGTCAGGCGCGGGTCTGCCATGACTTCGGCCGGCTTGATCGGGATGGGTGCGACGGGGGCCCGTTCGGCCAGCGCGCGCCGCACGGGCACGGCGGCGGTGTTACGGGACGCGGGGTCAAGGATGGTCGCGGGCTTGCTGGGTGCCTTGGGCAGGGGCATGTATGGGAGCGGCTCGTCGAAGGGTTGATCGGAAGGAAGTTTCAGGCCAGCGCGAGGACGGCCTGCAGAACATCGTCTACGTGGCCCGGGACTTTGAGCCCGCGCCATTCGCGGCGCAATACGCCGTGCGCGTCGATCAAGAACGTGCTGCGTTCAATGCCGCGCACCGATTTTCCGTACATGTTCTTTTGCTTCATCACGGAAAACCGCGTACACAAGGACTCGTCCGCATCGCTGATCAGCTCGAAGGGCAGTTCGTACTTGGCTCGAAACCTCTCGTGCGAACCCAGGGAATCGCGCGAAACGCCGACGATGCACGCGCCGGCGGCAGTGAACCGATCGCTGGCGGCGGCAAAGTCACGCGACTCGCTGGTGCACCCGGGCGTATTGTCCTTGGGATAAAAATACAGGACCACGATCTGTCCACGCCGCTGCGCCAGCCGAAATTCACCTGCCGTGGACGCCGCGGAGAAATCCGGTACTTTGCGCCCGAGCGTGACGGTGCTGTTCATGCGCTGCCCCGCGGGCCCGATGCGGACCCCGGCGCTAGCAAAGCGCCAACGACGCGCCGACCTTCGGCAGTCAAGATATTGAACGTCCGGCAAGCTGCCGCGGTGTCCATGACCTCGAAACCGACGCCGGCCTGCGCCAGGGCCTGGGTAAGTCGGGGGTGAAGAAAGCGCTGCAGCGCGCCGGTGCCAATGAGCACGAGTTCGGGCTCGAGCGCGAGCACCGGGGCAAAGTGCTCCTGACGCAGCTCCTCGTAGGCTTCCGCGTCCCATGGGTGAACCGGCGTATCGGGCGTCAGGATCAGCGAGCCGGTGTGCCGAATCCGATTGACTTCGATGTAGTCCGACCCGTAGCCGGTTACGGTATTGAAATTTGACGGCGCCTGGGCGTGCAGCTTCAATCGTGCTCCGCGCGCCGCGCCGCGGACGAGTCCCGGGGTTACGCGGCGCAGATCGGGTAAATTATGCAGCTAAATTGCGTTGTCGGCAGCCGGCGCGCGAAAGGGTGGTTTTCAGGCTTCGACGCTTTCGTCGAAATTCGTGTATGGGCTTTAGCGCGGAGAATTGATGGATCAGGCAAACCCGGAGTTTTCGCGCCTCAGACGCTTGCCGCCGTATGTCTTCAATATTACGGCCGAGCTCAAGATGGCGGCGCGGCGGCGCGGGGAAGATATCGTCGACATGAGCATGGGCAATCCCGATGGCGCGACGCCGGCGCATATCGTGCAGAAACTGCTCGACTCGGTGCAGCGGCCGAACACCCACGGCTACTCGGTGTCCAAGGGAATCCCGCGACTGCGCCGCGCCATCAGCAACTGGTATCGCGATCGCTATCAGGTGGAAATCGATCCCGAGACCGAGGCGATCGTGACGATCGGGTCCAAGGAGGGCCTGGCGCACCTGATGTTGGCAACGCTGGACCGGGGCGATACGGTGCTGGTGCCCAATCCGAGCTATCCGATCCATATCTATGGCGCGATCATCGCCGGCGCCGACATCCGCTCCGTCAAGATGACTCCGGGCGTGGATTTTTTCGGCGAACTCCAGCGGGCCATACGCGAGTCCTTGCCCAAGCCGCGCATGATCGTTATGGGCTTTCCGAGCAACCCGACGGCGCAGTGTGTGGATCTGGATTTTTTCCGGCGGGTAATCGAGCTTGCGCGCGAGCACTCGATCTATGTCGTCCACGATCTGGCCTATGCCGACATCGTCTTTGATCGTGAGCGGGCGCCGTCGATCATGCAGGTTCCCGGTGCGCGGGACGTGGCGGTCGAATTCTTCACGCTGAGCAAGAGCTATAACATGGCCGGCTGGCGCATCGGCTTCATGGTCGGTAACAGCCACCTGGTTGCAGCGCTGGCACGCATCAAGAGCTACCACGACTACGGCACCTTTACGCCGATTCAGGTGGCTTCGATCGCCGCCCTGGAGGGCCCGCAGGAGTGCGTGCGCGAAATCGCCCAGCAGTATCTGCGCCGGCGCGATGTGCTGGTCAAAGGTTTGCACGAGATCGGTTGGATGGTCGAAGTGCCGCGTGCGTCGATGTACGTGTGGGCGGAGATTCCTGCTCCCTACGCCAGTTTGGGTTCGCTGGAGTTTTCGAAGAAATTGCTGGCCGACGCCAAGGTCGCAGTCTCGCCCGGGATCGGCTTCGGCGAGTACGGCGACACGCACGTGCGCTTTGCCTTGATCGAAAACGAGCTGCGGATCCGGCAGGCGGTACGCGGCATTCGCGACATGTTTCGCCGCGACGGAATCAAGTTCAACTAGAAAAGACTGATGAAACCGATAAGAGTTGGCTTGCTCGGCCTGGGCACGGTTGGCCGGGGAACGTTCAACGTGCTGCAGCGTAACCAGGAGGTAATTCGCCGCCGCGCCGGCCGCGGAATCGAAATCGCAATGGTTGCGGTTCGCGATTTGGCGCGCGCGCGGGCGCTGGTCGGCGACTCGGTCCCCGTGACCGATCGGCTGCAGGACGTGGTGCGCAACCCGGACCTGGACATCGTGGTAGAACTCATCGGTGGCTGCGAACCGGCCCGAGCGCTCGTGCTCGATGCCATTGCCCACGACAAGCACGTTGTCACGGCCAACAAGGCCCTGCTCGCGGTACACGGTAATGAGATCTTCGATGCAGCGCGCCAGATGGGAGTGATGGTGGCCTTTGAGGCCGCCGTCGGCGGCGGAATCCCGATCATCAAGGCCCTGCGCGAGGGACTGACCGCAAATCGCATCGAATGGATCGCCGGAATCATCAACGGCACCAGCAATTTTATTCTTTCGCGTATGCGCGACACCGGCGCTTCCTTCGAGACCGCCCTGGCGCAGGCGCAGGAACTGGGTTACGCCGAGGCCGACCCCCGCTTCGACGTCAACGGCACGGACGCCGCACACAAGATTGCAATTCTCTCAGCCATCGCCTTCGGCGTGCCCATTCGCTTCGATGCCGCGTACATCGAAGGAATCGGCAGCCTGGCGGCAGCCGATATCCGCTACGCCGAGCAACTGGGCTATCGCATCAAGCTGCTGGGAATCACCCGGCTCACCCCTGGCGGAGTGGAACTTCGCGTTCATCCCACGCTGGTTCCCATGAAGCGGCTGTTGGCCAACGTGGAAGGGGCCATGAATGCGGTGCTGGTAAAGGGAGATGCGGTCGGAACGACGATGTATTACGGACCCGGCGCCGGTTCGGAGCCGACCGCCTCGGCGGTGGTGGCAGACCTCGTGGACGTCACGCGCATGCACACCGCCGATCCGGACGACCGCGTACCGCACCTCGCTTTCCAGCCCGACGCACTGGTGCGGCTGCCCTGGCTATCGATCGAAGATACACTCACCTCGTATTACTTTCGCATGCGCGTCGCCGATCAACCTGGCGTACTGGCCGACATCGCGCGGATTCTGGCGGATTTCCACATTTCGATCGACGCCTTGTTCCAGCGCGAGCCGGCACAGGGCGAGAACCAGGCCGACGTCATCATGCTGACCCACGAGGCCCTGGAGCGCGACGTCAATACCGCCTTGCGACGCATTGAAGCCCTGGAGACGGTACTGGCACCGGTGATCCGGATTCGCCAGGAATCGCTGGCCTGAGGAATCCTGGAGCATGCAATATCTTTCCACCCGCGGCAAGATGGCCCCGGCGCGCTTTCGCGATATTCTGCTTGAAGGGCTAGCGCCCGACGGTGGCTTGGTCGTGCCGTCGCGATATCCGAGGGTGGATTCCTTGCTCGCGGGCTGGCGCGGCTTGTCCTATGCCGAGCTGGCGCTGGAAGTGCTGTCCCTATACGCCGATGACTACGAACGTTCGGAGCTCGCGCGCCTGGTTGGCGCAACGTATGTGCCTGCGGTCTTCGGCAGCGAGGAGATAACCCCATCGGTCCAGATCGAACCGGGCATGCATCTGCTGCAGCTTTCTCACGGTCCAACGCTGGCATTCAAAGATATTGCGATGCAGCTGCTGGGCAGTTTGTTCGAGGCCGAACTCGATCGGCGCCAGGAGGTTCTAAACATCCTGGGGGCAACGTCCGGCGACACCGGCTCGGCGGCCGAGGTTGCGCTTCGCGGCCGGGCGCGCATGCGTGTCTTCATGCTATCGCCGCTGGGACGCATGAGCGCCTTTCAGCGCGCACAGATGTATTCGCTGCTGGATGAAAACATCTTCAACCTGGCCATAGAAGGCAGCTTCGACGACTGTCAGGACCTCGTGAAGGCGATCGGCTCGGATCTGGCATTCAAGCGGCGCCACCGCCTGGGGGCCGTCAATTCGATCAACTGGGCGCGTATCGTGGCGCAGGTGGTGTATTACTTCCGTGGGTACTTTTCGGTAACGAAGGACGAGTCGGAAGTGGTCGATTTTTGCGTTCCCTCCGGCAATTTCGGCAACGTGTTGGCCGGATGGATCGCGCGTCAGATGGGACTGCCGATCGGCCGGCTGGTGGTTGCGACCAATGAAAACGACGTACTGGACGAGTTCTTCCGCAGCGGCCGGTACCGGGTGCGGGCAGGCAAGGAGACCCGGGTCACGAGTAGTCCATCGATGGATATCTCCAAGGCGTCGAATTTCGAACGCTTCATATTCGACATGGTCGATCGCGACCCACAGGTGCTGCGCGAGCTATGGTGGCAAATTGACACCGAGGGTTGCTTTGATCTGAAGGACACTCCCTTCTGGAATGCCGTCGCCGCCAGCGGTTTTGTGTCGGGACGCAGTAACCATGCAGATCGCTTGGCAACGATACGCGGTCAATTCGAGCGCGACGGGCGCGTACTCGATCCGCATACCGCCGACGGGGTGAAGGTTGCGCGCGAACTGCGCCGGGAAAAGGTGCCCATGATCTGCCTGGAGACAGCCTTGCCGGCGAAGTTTTCGGAAACGATACGCGAGGCGATTGGCCGCGAACCGGACCGGCCCGCCGCGTTTGTCGGAATTGAAGACCTGCCGCAGCGATTTGAGCAACTCCCAGCGGACCTGGCTCGCGTGCGCGAGTTCGTACAGACACACGCGCTGTAGCGTGCTGCGACTTGCGACTCCAAGTGGCGCTAACCCCTGGCTTGCCGCGATCACTCGTCCACCACCTATGAAGGCAATCGGTTTCATTGGCGATTCCGGCGCCGGCAAGACGACGCTGATCGAGCGTCTGATCGGGCACTTTTCCCGGGGCGGACTACGCTTGGCGGCCATCAAGCATGCGCACCACGGGTTTGATATCGACCGACCCGGGAAGGATTCGTATCGATTCCGTGCCGCCGGCGCGGCCCAGGTGTTGATCGCATCGGGGCAACGCTGGGCGCTGTTGAGCGACGAGGCAGCGCCGGAGTCGCCACCGGCTAGCGCGCTAGCGCGCCTGTTGGCGCGGCTTGATCCCTGCGACCTGGTGCTGGTCGAGGGCTACCGCGGGCAAGCAGGCATACCGTTCATCGAGGTGCGCCGGCAGCCGGAGCCGGCGATGCCGGCGAGCGCGGACGGCGGCACGAGCGCGGCGGCGGCCGCCGGGGTAATCGCGATAGCCACGAACGCAGCGCCCGCTGGCCCTTGCGTGCAATCCCTGTTGCCGATGCTCGATTTAAACGATATCGATGCGATTGCGCGCTTCATCGCAACGACGCTTGGAGAGCCGTGGTGCTAACCATTGAACAAGCCGGGGAGCACATGCTTGCGGCGGCCGGGCAGATCGCCGGCGTCGAGGATTTGCCGACGCAGTCCGCCAGTGGGCGCGTGCTGGCGCAGCCGGTGATCGCGCAAGTCGATGTACCGCCCCTGGACAACTCGCAGATGGACGGCTACGCCGTGCGCTGCTGCGATCTGGTGACCGTTCCGGCAACGCTGCCGGTACGCTTGCGCATCGCTGCAGGCCAGGGCGTAATGCGCCTGCCGGAGGCTTCGGCGGCGCGAATCTTTACCGGCGCGCCGATACCCGATGGCTGCGATGCCGTCGTGATGCAGGAGGCAACGCGTGTCGAAGGCGATAGCGTTGTCATCCTGCAAGCGCCACAACCGGGCGAGTGGATCCGGCGCGTCGGCAGTGACATCGCCTTGGGCACCGTGGCTTTGGCCGCTGGACAGCCGTTGCGCGCCCAACACCTAGGGATCGCCGCCTCTGTCGGGGTTGCGCGCCTCACGGTGGTCCGGCGTCCGCGGGTGGCGCTGCTCTGTACCGGCAGCGAGTTGGCAATGCCGGGGGACCCACCGGTGCCCGGCCGCATATACAACTCGAACCGGTTCGTGCTGGCCGGCCTGCTCGAGACGCTAGGCTGCAGCGTGCGCGATTTGGGCATCATTCCGGACCAACTCGATGCGACGCGGGCGGCGCTCGAGGACGCAGCCGCCAGCGCGGACCTGATCGTCAGTACCGGCGGCGTTTCGGTGGGTGAGGAAGACCACGTCAAAACGGCGCTGTCCGCCTTGGGGGAACTGCACCTGTGGCGGATTGCCATGACGCCCGGCAAGCCGCTTGCGTTCGGGCACGCGCGCCAGGTGCCCTTTGTCGGGCTCCCCGGTAATCCGGTGGCGAGCTTTGTCAGCTTCGTTCTTCTCGTCCGCCCGTTCCTGCTGCGCTGCCTGGGCGTGCGCGACGTTGCACCCAAAGCGGTAGCGCTGCGCGCTGATTTCGATCGTGCGCCCGACAGCGAACGCCGTCGGTACCTGCGGGCGCGTTTGAACGGCGCCGGGGGGCTCGATCTGTTCCCGAACCAGAACTCCGCGCTGTTAAGCTCGGTTGCGTGGGCGGACGGGCTGGTTGACATCGCGCCGGGGGTTGCGGTCGCGAGCGGGCAGCAGGTGCGCTTTCTCTTCTTTTCGGAGTTGACCGGTCCGGCATAGGAGAGCCCGAACCAAGCTGCATCCCGGTGCGATCGGCGGGTCCGCCGAAGCGGGCAGGAGGAGACGATGCAAATAACGGTTCTGTATTTTGCGCGCCTGCGCGAGGCGCTTGGCCTGGCGCGCGAGGATGTGGAGCCGCCGGCGAGCGTAACGAACCTGGGGCAATTGCGCACGTGGCTGAGCGGACGCGGCGAACCCTGGGCTGGCGCTTTTTCCCGTGTGCAGCCGGTGCGCATGGCGCTGGACCAGGTCGTGGGTAGCGACGAGACGGCGCTGCGCGATGGCGCCGAGGTCGCATTTTTCCCACCCGTGACTGGGGGCTGAACGCGCGCGGGACCGGCCGGATGAAGGCGCGGGGCGGATGGGGGCGCAAATGAAGCGGCGATGGCAAATTCGGGTTCAGCAGCAGGACTTTGACCCGGGCGCGGAGATCGATGCCATGGGCGATGCCGCAACCGGGGCGCTCGTCAGCTTTGTCGGCATCGCCCGGGACTTTAGCGACGGGTTTCCCGTCGAGCAGATCACCTTGGAACACTATCCGGGGATGACGGAACGCAGCCTGCAGGAGATCGTCGAGCAGGCCCTAGCTCGATGGGACCTAATCCAGGTACGGGTCATACATCGGTTTGGCGAGTTGCACCCCGGCGATCGCATCGTCCTGGTGGCAGTCGCGAGCACGCACCGTGACGAGGCCTTTGCCGCCTGCCGCTTCATCGTTGATTTTCTCAAGACGCAGGCGCCGTTCTGGAAGCGAGAATCGGGCAGCAGGGGTTCGCGCTGGGTCGAAGCGCGGGACAGCGATGAGCGTGCCCGCCAGGACTGGGAACGCCCCGAAGGCGACGCCGCGCCAAGGCGCTGAGCCAGGATGCATGCGCTGTCGGAGCTTCGGTGGCTGCACTTGGGAATTACGCAGAAACTATATTTATAAACAATTAGATAATACAATAACTTAATGTGATTTCTCGACGTAAATAAGAATCGTTAGCGTTGTTGAGACTCTTTCCCTATAATGCTGTTGAGAATCATTCTTATTCGATTGACCTAGATCAACACGGGTAAGCGCGGTGCACCCAAGATGACGCCGCAAGGCCCTGGAAGGCCGGGGGGAGCGGCGATGTACGTTTGCATCTGTAACGCGGTCACCGACCAGCAGATCCGCATAGCGGTTGCGGCGGGAGCAAGAACGATCGACGACGTCGGCGCGGCGCTGGGTGTCGGCGCCGGTTGCGGTTGCTGCCGCGAATGCGCGCAGGAGATCATCGCTGGGGTCCGGCCGAGGCGCACGCCCGCACCGGGGTCGCTGGAAGGACTTGCGCACGCTGTCTAAATTCCGATGACACCGGCGCGCGCCGCGCCGGGCTCACTAATAAAAGAAGAAAGGAACGGCAGCATGCAAGGCGAGCAAAAGGTCATCGGCTACCTCAATGCCCAACTCAAGTGCGAGCTCACGGCGGTCAACCAATACTTCCTGCATGCGCGCATGCTCGACAACTGGGGCCTGAAGCGCCTCGGGCACTACGTGCGCGACGAATCCATCGAGGAAATGAAGCACGCCGATCAACTGATCGAGCGTATTTTGCTGCTCAACGGCCTGCCCAACCTGCAGGACTTGGGCAAGCTGCAAATCGGCGAGGACGTTCCCGAGTTACTGCACTGCGACCTGAGTTTGGAACAAGGTGCGCAGAAGGCGCTCAAGGAGGCCATCGCGCACTGCGAATCCGTGCAGGATTTCGTATCGCGCGACATCTTTGCCGCCATCCTCACCGATACCGAGGAGCACATCGACTGGCTGGAAACGCAGATCTCGGTACTGGGAAAGGTCGGACTGCAGAACTATCTTCAGTCGCAGATCGAACCCCTGTCCAGCTAGGACCAGGCTTTGCCGGTGTCGGGGACACTCGCGTTGGCCCGCGGCGCGCCGGGTATCGCCAAGCCGGCGGCACGAGGGCATTTGCGGCGCTGATCCCGAAACGGCCACGCCTTGAAATATGCCCGGCTGCGCCCAATCTTGACCATGATCGGGTTCGGCCTCATGTGAAGAAACGATGCCGATACCCCGCCGAGAATAGCCATGGCGGATACTGTCGTGGGTATTTCATGGACAACCTCAAAGAAACATCATGCGCCAGGACAAACTGACCACGCGATTCCAGGAAGCGCTAGCCGACGCCCAATCGATTGCAGTGGGCAACGATCAACAATACATCGAGCCCGTGCACCTGCTGGCGGCGATGCTGCGTCAGGACGATGGCTCGGCCCGCACGCTGCTGCAACGGGCCGGCGTGACGGTCGGGCCACTGGGTGTCGCAGTCGAAGCCGCGCTAAAGCGCCTGCCGCAGGTGCAGGGTTTCGACGGCCAGGTGCAGGTCAGTCGCGACTTGCTCGGTCTGCTCAATCAGACCGAAAAGGAGGCGCAAAAGCGCGGCGATACGTACATCGCCAGCGAGCTGTTTGTGCTGGCCCTGGCCGATGACAAGGGCGAGGCCGGCCGACTGCTGCGCGAGCACGGCGCCAACCGCAAAACGCTGGAAGCTGCGATCGAGGCGGTACGTGGCGGCGCGAACGTCGGCTCGGCCGAAGCCGAAGGTCAGCGCGAAGCCTTGAAGAAGTACACGATAGATCTGACCGAGCGTGCCCGGGCGGGCAAGCTCGATCCGGTGATCGGACGCGACGACGAGATCCGCCGCTCCATTCAGATCTTGCAGCGACGCACCAAGAACAATCCGGTGCTGATCGGTGAGCCGGGGGTCGGCAAGACCGCCATCGTCGAAGGCCTGGCGCAGCGCATCGTCAATGGCGAAGTGCCGGAGACCCTGAAGGACAAGCGTGTCCTGACGCTGGACCTGGCCGCACTGCTGGCCGGGGCCAAGTACCGAGGCGAATTCGAGGAGCGGCTCAAGGCCGTTCTGAAGGAGATTGCCGCCGATGAGGGTAAGACCATCGTGTTTATCGATGAGCTTCATACCATGGTCGGAGCCGGCAAGGCCGAGGGTGCGATCGACGCCGGCAACATGCTCAAGCCCGCGCTGGCGCGCGGTGAACTCCATTGCATCGGTGCCACAACCCTCGACGAGTATCGCAAGTACATCGAAAAGGACGCGGCGCTGGAGCGTCGCTTCCAGAAGATCCTCGTCGGCGAACCCTCCGTGGAATCGACCATCGCCATCCTGCGCGGCTTGCAGGAGCGCTACGAGCTCCATCACGGGGTCGAGATCACCGATCCGGCAATCGTGGCGGCGGCGGAGCTGTCGAATCGATATATCACCGATCGGTTCCTACCAGACAAGGCGATCGACCTGATCGACGAAGCCGCCGCGCGCATCAAGATGGAGATCGATTCCAAGCCCGAATCGATGGACCGCCTCGACCGGCGCCTGATCCAGCTGAAGATTGAACGAGAGGCGGTCAAGAAGGAAAGCGACGAAGCCTCGCGCAAGCGCCTGGTGCTCATCCAGGACGAGATCGCGAGCCTGGAGCGCGAATACGCCGACCTGGACGAAGTCTTGCGTTCGGAAAAGGCGGCGGTTCAGGGCGCGGCCAATATCAAGGCCGAGATCGATCGCCTGCGCGCGAAGATGGCCGACCTGCAGCGTGGCGGACAATTCGACAAGCTGGCCGAGATCCAATACGGCAAGCTGCCCCAGCTCGAAAGCCAGCTGAAGGCCGCCGAAGCATCGGGGCACAAGCGCGAATTCAAGTTGCTGCGCAAAGAGGTGGGTGCGGAAGAAATCGCCGAACTCGTCTCGCGCGCGACCGGCATTCCGGTTGCCAGGATGATGCAGGGCGAGCGCGAGAAGCTCATGCATATGGAGGAGCGTCTGCACCAGCGCGTGGTCGGACAAGACGAGGCCGTGCATCTGGTATCGGACGCCATTCGACGCTCCCGCGCCGGCTTGGCCGATCCCAACCGTCCCTACGGATCGTTTCTCTTCCTGGGTCCCACCGGGGTCGGCAAGACCGAGTTGTGCAAAGCCTTGGCCGAATTCCTGTTCGACAGCGAAGATCAGCTGATTCGCATCGACATGTCCGAGTACATGGAAAAGCACTCGGTGGCGCGCTTGATCGGTGCGCCTCCCGGCTATGTCGGCTACGAGGAGGGCGGTCAACTTACCGAGTTGGTGCGGCGCAAGCCGTACTGCGTGATTTTGCTCGACGAGGTGGAAAAGGCGCACCCGGATGTCTTCAGCGTCCTGCTCCAGGTGCTCGACGATGGCCGCATGACCGACGGCCAAGGGCGCACGGTCGATTTCAAGAACACCGTGATCGTCATGACCTCAAACCTGGGTTCGCACGAGATCCAGCGCCTGCTCGGACAGGATCCGGAGCTGATACGCGAATCTGTCATGGGTGAGGTGCGTGCGCATTTCCGCCCGGAATTCATCAACCGCATCGATGAGATCGTCGTGTTCAACGCACTGGACCGGACACGGATCGCCGAAATCGCTCGAATCCAGCTGCGCCGCCTCGAAGCGCGGCTCGCCGCGCAGGACATGAAGCTGGTCGTCAGCGATGCCGCCCTGGCCGAAATCGCCAAGATCGGTTTTGATCCGCTCTACGGTGCGCGTCCGTTGAAGCGGGCGATCCAACAACAAATCGAGAATCCACTCGCGATGCGTGTGCTGGAGGGCAAGATCGGCCCCAAGGACGTAGTGCCGGTCGATTTTCGGGAGGGCACCTTTACGTTCGAGCGCACCGTCCACTGATCAGAGCAGAGCGGTCGGCCTGTGGGTGGCACTGCGCGGCACGCATAGCGCGCGTTGCAGTCGCGAGCCGCCCGTAGCGCCAGGGCGCGACGAGCGCTCCGGCACCCTCAGTGCAAGGGACTGACGGGCTGTTCGGTGCCGTCTTCCGGTGGCTCGGTGTGCACCGAATGGCCGGACGGATTCGGGAAGACCGGAGCACCGCAGTCGTCGCAATACTCGAGCGGGAAGCGGTGCGCGTGGGTAACGATCCGGTTGATTCCCAGGCGCTTGAGCGTCGCCTCAATTTCCTCGAGCGAGCGCTCTTCATCATCGCCAAGCAGAGGCCAGACCACGCCCTCGATCACGACATCGTCGTCGGCAACCCGCGAGATTCCGATCCGCATCTCTGTGGTCGGTAGGTCACGCTTTTCCTCGTAGGCGGCGACCGTGGCCTGCAGAGTCGACGGGTCAAGCTCGTAGGACAGCTTCAGGAATGAAATGGCCGCGTCCAGGGAAAACTCGCGCAACTCGCGATCACCCAGGCGCAGCGCCGCATGAAAGGCGTTGGGCGCAAGAACGCGGAAGCGGCAGCCGGTCATTACCGGCGCCAAAATGCCGGCGAGTTGCTCGCGAAACGCCTCGATTGCTGCAGTCTTGGCGTCCGGATCGACACCGGTCTGCTGCCAATGGTATATCGGTGCTCCCTGGGGCACGACGATCGCGGCGAGCACGTAGCGCGAATCGGCAAGCATGGCAACCGGTTCGCGCAGCGACTTGGGGTCGATCTTCAGGCGCCCGTCCTGCGCCGCGGAGCCAAAAAGCGCCTCCGCAGCATCGCGCACCTCGCCGAACGATTCGGGAAGTTGGTCGATCGAATACAAGGTGTCGGCAACCGCGCAGCGGGCGCCGCGCGCGGCAAGGTGTGCACCGATCTGCACGGCAATGTTGCTGACCATCGCGGGGCTAAGCGCCAGGGTCGGGAGCTTGTAGCGTGACCAGGCCAGCACCGGAAGGGCGATCAGCAAGCCCTCGTTCACCTTGCCGTCGATTTCGAGGGTGGTGCTTTCCGCACACGACTCCGCGAGGTCGGCAAGATCGTCGTAGGCGCGCGGGTTGCTGCTGGACAGTTCATCCAGCGCAGCGTCGATGACCTCTTCAAAGCCGCGGGCGAGCCGATCGTTGATCAACTCGACCAGTCGACGCTCCCAGAGCTGGTCCTCAATCCGGCTGCCCGATTCGGACATGCGGCGGGCAAGCTTGGCCAAGGTATCGGCGTCGGCATGGTGACGCGCCCGGGAGATATAGCGCGATCGGCGCATGGGTCCATCCTCTGAAAAAACAAATCTATTTATTATCCCACCATGCAGGAAGCAACGTTGGCACGACCTTGGCGCCACGACGCGCAGGCCGCCGGTCTGGTGGGCCTCGTGCACATGACGTCGCACTTTTTCCAGATGCTGCTACCGCCGATCTACCCTTGGCTGATGCGCGACTTCGGTATCGGCTTTACCGAGGCGGGCTTTCTGGCAACCGTGTTCTTCGTGATCAGCAGTACCGGCCAGGCCATGGCAGGCTTCGCTGTGGACCACATCGGCCCGTATCGCATGCTCGTGGCGGCTGTTGCCCTGCTGGCCGCCGCCGGCATCATGCTGGGACTGAGTCAATCGTACGCCGGCCTGTTGGCCACGGCCGCCTTGGCAGGGGCCGGCAACGCGATATTCCACCCAGCCGACTTCACCATTTTGAATCATCGCGTCTCGACCTCGCGCCTCGGACACGCATTTGCCATGCATGGCCTGTCCGGAAATCTCGGATGGGTAGCGGGCGCGTCGTTCATGGGCGCCGTCACGACCTTCGCCGGCTGGCACGTGGCCGGATTCGCCGCCGCCGTGGTCGGGGTTGTGGTTTGCCTGCTGCTGCTGACACAGCGGGATCTTCTTAGCGGGAAATCCGAGCCGAAGCATTCCCGGGAGCCAAGTGCGTCGCCTCCCGCCAGCACGGGGCGGTTTGCGTTCCTGGGTTCGACAACCGTCTGGCTGTGCTTCGGCTTCTTCTTTCTTTCGACCGGTGCCGGTGGCATCCTGCAAAATTTTGCTCCTGCGATCCTGACCCATGTGTATTCGGCTAGCCTGGCGCTGGGCACGATGTGCCTGACGACCTACCTGGTGGGCGGCGCCGCCGGCACGGTACTGGGTGGTTTCGTAGCCGGCCGCCAGCGCCGCAGCGAGCTGGTTGTCGCCATCGCCCTGTGCCTGGCGGCGGCCGTTGCCCTGGTGTTGGCGACCGGCAAGATTGCGGTCGCCGCATTGCTTCCGACGATGTTCGCGCTCGGTTGCGGATCCGGTACCGCGGGCCCGAGCCGCGATCTGCTCGTGCGCAAAGCGGCAACCTCACGCTTTGGTACCGGCTCGTTCGGCCGCGTATACGGATTCGTGTATTCCGGGATCGACGGCGGCCTGGCTGTCGCGCCGCTGGTGGTCGGACGGCTACTTGACCATGGCCTGTTTCGCGCCGGCTTGCTATGCATTGCCACGATGCAAATCTGCGCCGTGCTCGTCGCACTGCGGGTCGGTCGCAGCGCCTGAGAAAAAGGCGCAGCCTGGCTCTTGTTTTTCACGTCACGAAATAATTTCACATGATGTGAAACAAACTTTCCGCACGGCAATAGTTTTCATTCCATGACGAAAAATTTCTTTCCGCATTACGGCAAAAAAAATCTAGTATCCTGTTTTATATAAATAAAATATATTGTCTTCTATAAGACAAGACCGGTGCTGCAGCGCGATTTCTCCCCTAGGATCGGTCCATCGATTCGGCTGGATTGGTACTCGTTCTTATTTGCGCTACTTGGATACGAGACGAGCCGGATCGCGCCTCCGAAATGGCGTGTCGGCGCACAGAACCCGTGGAGAACTCATGACCGCTCGCAAGCTAGAAGCACAGAAACTGCAAAAGGACTGGACCGATAATCCGCGCTGGAAGGGAGTTCGCCGTAATTACACTGCCGACGACGTCGTGCGCCTACGAGGTTCGGTCCCGATCGAACACACGCTGGCACGGCGAGGTGCCGAGCGCTTGTGGTCGTCCCTGCATGAAATGCCTTTCGTCAGCGCCCTGGGTGCGCTGACCGGAAATCAAGCGATGCAGCAGGTTCGTGCGGGGCTGCAATCGATCTATCTATCTGGCTGGCAGGTCGCAGGCGACGCCAACACGGCGGGCACGATGTACCCGGATCAGTCCCTGTACCCGGTTGATTCGGTGCCCAGCGTGGTCCGCGCGATCAATAACGCGCTGGCACGATGCGACCAGATCCAGTGGATGGAGGGCAAGACGCCTGGCGATACCGAATTTATCGATTACTTTGCGCCGATCGTTGCCGACGCCGAGGCCGGATTTGGCGGCGTGCTCAACGCCTTCGAACTCATGAAAGCCATGATCGCGGCAGGTGCGGCCGGCGTGCATTTCGAAGATCAGCTGGCATCCGTGAAGAAGTGCGGCCACATGGGCGGTAAGGTGCTCGTCCCCACCCGCGAGGCGGTGGAGAAACTGGCCGCCGCTCGGCTCGCGGCCGACGTTCTGGGTGTGCCCACCGTGCTGATCGCGCGCACCGACGCCGAGGCCGCGGATCTGCTTACCTCCGACGTCGACGATAACGACAAGCCCTACCTCACCGGTGAGCGCACCTTGGAGGGCTTTTATCGCACGCGCCCGGGCCTGCAGCAGGCCGTTTCGAGGGGCTTGGCCTATGCGCCGTATGTGGATCTGGTCTGGTGCGAGACCGGCAAGCCGGATCTGGCCTACGCGCGCGCGTTTGCCGATGCGATACATCGCCAGTTTCCCGGCAAGATGCTTGCCTACAACTGCTCGCCGTCTTTTAACTGGAAGAAGAATCTCGACGACGCGACGATTGCCAAGTTCCAACGCGAACTCGCAGCCATGGGATACAAGTACCAGTTCATCACTCTGGCAGGGTTCCACAGCCTGAATTACTCGATGTTCCACCTTGCCCACGGATACGCGCGCAATCACATGAGCTCGTTCGTTGAACTGCAGGAAGCCGAATTCGCGGCGGCCGAGCTCGGCTTCACCGCGGTCAAGCATCAACGCGAGGTCGGAACTGGGTATTTCGATGCCGTCACGCAGGCCATCCAGCAAGGACAATCCTCAACGACGGCCTTGCACGGATCCACCGAGGACGAGCAGTTCTTTGGCGCGAAAACGGATCGTAAAGCTGCGTAACGATGCGCAGTGGACGGCGCCGTCCCAAGGCTGATTCGATGCAGCGGCTAAAGTTGCGGGAAAGCAACGAAATGGTTGCGGCGCGACTTGTGCGGCATGCCTGCGCCTCCTATGCTCGCGGGCTCCCTAGTGAGCGGCAATCTTTGGAGCGAGGCGGGGAGGGGCCAGGGTCAGGGCTTGGCCCAAACAACAATATCAACAATACCAACAAGAACAGCTGGGCCGCCTTCGGGCGGCCTATTTTTTGGTCGATTTGCGCGCGCAATTTGCAGGAGTGCCAATGAAACAGCTGCTGGGAATTTCCTTTGAGGACCCGCACAGCGCGGATCTCGAATCCGTGCTGACACCGGAGGCTTTGGGCTTTCTGGGCAAGCTCCACGGGGAATTCGAACCGCGCCGGCAGGAACTGTTGGCGCAACGCGCGCAGCGCGCTCGCCGCTTCGACGCCGGCGAGCGGCCGGACTTTCCCGCCGCGAGCGCGGAACTGCGGGCAGCAGCGTGGACGATTGCGCCGCAGCCATCGGACCTGGTCTGCCGCCGGGTGGAAATCACCGGTCCGGTCGAGCGCAAGATGATGATCAACGCGCTGAACTCGGGCGCAGACGTGTACATGGCCGATTTTGAGGACAGCAATACGCCGAGTTGGCAAAACGTGCTACAGGGACAGCGGAATTTGATTGACGCGGTTCGACGTCGCATCGAATATGACGCGGCGGACGGACGCCAATACCGCCTCAAGGAGCGCATTGCTACGTTGATGGTGCGACCGCGCGGCTGGCACCTTGACGAGAAACATGTCTGCATCGACGGGCAGCGCATGAGCGGCGGCCTGCTGGATTTCGCGCTGTTCGTCTTCCACAACGCAAAAGAGCTGGTTGCGCGCGGCACCGGCCCTTATTTTTATCTGCCTAAGCTCGAATCGCATCTGGAGGCACGACTATGGAATGACGTCTTCGTGTTTGCACAGCGCGAACTTGGCATCGCGCGTGGAACAATCAAGGCCACGGTGCTGATCGAGACCATACTTGCTGCCTTCGAGATGGATGAAATCCTGTACGAATTGCGCGAGCATTCGGCCGGGCTCAACGCCGGACGTTGGGACTACATCTTCTCCTGCATCAAGAAATTCCGCAGTGACCGCGAATTTTGTCTGGCCGACCGCAAGCTGCTTACGATGAGCGCTCCGTTTTTGCGCTCGTATGCCCTGTTGCTGCTCAAGATCTGCCACCGCCGTGGTGCTCCGGCAATCGGTGGCATGAGCGCTCTCATTCCCATCCGCAATGACGCTAGCGCCAACGAGCGGGCGCTGGCGGGCGTGCGCGCCGACAAGTCGCGCGAGGCCACCGACGGATACGATGGTGCATGGGTCGCCCATCCCGCACTCGTGCCCATCGCGATGGAGGAGTTCGTCAAGGTGCTAGGGGATCGACCCAACCAGATGGTTAGGCAGCGCGACGACGTGCAGGTGCGAGCGCAGGACCTGCTTGCGTTCTCCCCGGAGGGCCCGATCACCGAGGCCGGCGTGCGCATGAACATCCATGTCGGCGTGCACTACCTGGGTTCGTGGCTCGCCGGCAATGGCTGCGTCCCGATCCACAATCTCATGGAGGATGCAGCAACAGCGGAGATCTCGCGCGCGCAGCTGTGGCAATGGATACATTCGCCCAAGGGAGTTCTGCAGGACGGCCGCAAGGTGACCGCCGAACTGGTACGCAGCTGGGTTCCCGAGGAATTGGCGAAGGTCAAGACCGTGGTCGGATCCGATAGCGCCACCTACGATCAGGCGGCGGCGATTTTCGCGGATTTGACGACCGCGCCCGCGTTTGCGGAATTTCTTACGCTGCCGCTGTACGAACAACTGCGCGAACCGCCTGCCGGAGGCGCGCTCGAGCAGGGTCCGGCCGATGCCGCGGAGCGCACGCCGGCGACCGGAGGAGCCTCGCGCGCCAATCAATTGGAACGGACACCTTAGCGGGCCAGGTCGCGCAAAGCGCTGCCGCGACCGTCTGGAGTCCTCTTCAAGCGGCGGACCGCGTGCTGTCTTCCCCCGGTGCATACAGGCTCATTGTCAGTGCGTGGATGCGGCCTTGCATCAGCGTCCCAAGACGTTGGTACACGAGCTGATGGCGCTGCAGCCGCGACAAGCCCTGAAACGACGCGCTCACCATGCGCAGGCGAAAATGGGCGCCGGCGCGCGCTCCGGCGTGCCCGGCGTGGGCTGCGCTCTGATCCTCGATTTGTATTTCCAGTGGTTTCAGCCCATCGAGGCACGCGCGGATCTGGTCCGGCAGCGACAGGCCGTCAGGCATCGGATTCCGGCTTGAGAAAGCGCGCCATGTACAGCCCGGTGAGAATCGAGAATCCCAGCGTCAAGCCCAACAGTCCGAAGGTTTTGAAGTTCACCCAGGCATCGGTACTCCAGGCATAGGCGACGACGAGGTTTGCCGCGCCCAGGGCCACGAAGAAGATCGTCCAGGCAACCAGCAAGCGGTCCCACACCGCTGGTGGCAAATCGAGCTCGCCTGACAAAAGCGCTCCGAGCAAATTGCGGTGCCAGATCCATTTGCCCCCCGTCAGAACCGCGGCAAAGATCCAATACAGGATCGATGGCTTCCACTTGATGAACCACTCGTTGTGCAACCATACCGTAAGACAGCCGAACACCACGATCAAGACGGCGCTGATCCAGACCGCCGGCTTGATCGGCAGTCGCCGCAACATCAGCCAGCTGATTTGTATGGCCGTGGCCGCGATGGCGCTGAGCGTTGCCAAAATGACGGCGGACAGCTCGACCTGCTGGTCGGGCGCGCCGCCTACGGCTCCGAACCAGCCCGCAACCAGCGCTACCGATGCTTCGGGTAGGCTCTTGGCCAATCGGAAAGCACCAAAGAACACGACAACGGGCAGCAGGTCCAATAGCAGTTTCACGTGGCGCCTTTTATGGAAAACACGGAGGCGGTGAGCAACGGGTGATAATCCGAGCAGCCCTGATTCTACGATCAACGCCAGGTTCAACCATTTCGCATTGCCGATAACCCCTCGACGCCTATGACGACATCCATTTCACCCGCGCAGTTCGCGAAGCTCGCCAACGGCATTCGCCTTCATTTCTGCAGCGCCGGCGAGCCGGGACGCCCGCTGGTGTTGTTTCTGCACGGCTTTCCGGAGTATTCCGGTGCCTGGGATGAAATCCTTCCCGTCTTCGGTTCCGACTATTTCGCGGTAGCGCCGGACCTGCGCGGATATAACCTCTCCAGTCAGCCGCAGGGCCTGGACGCCTACCGTCTTCGTAACGTCGTCGAGGACCTGGTACAGCTGATTGCCGTGCTGGGCTACGAGCGGGCAGCGATCGTCGGTCACGACTGGGGCGGTTCGGCGGCCTGGCGCCTGGCGAGCGCGCATCCGGAACGAATCGAGCGCCTGGCCCTACTAAATGCGCCTCATCCAAACGCCCTGGCGCGCGAGTTGTCCCGCAATCCGGCGCAGCAGGCCGCAAGCCGGCATATTACCTGGTTGCGTTCCCCCGACATAGAAGACGCGCTCGCCGCCGATGATTTCGCGCGGCTCAAGTACTGGCTGCGCTCCATGCCGCGGCCCGGCCGCGATTGGCTGACACCCGAGCGTCTGCAACGCTACGTCGAAGTATGGCGCCGTGGTCTGACGGGAGCGCTCAATTACTATAGGGCCTCGCCGCTACACCCCGCGCCCGATTCGAGCGAGGCGACAGCGGCCCTGCGCCTAAATACCGAGCATTTTTTCGTTGGCGCGCCCACCCTGGTCCTATGGGGGATGCGCGACGAATCGCTGGTCCCGGAACTGCTCGATGGTCTGGAGCAATGGGTTCCGAACGTGGTGGTCGAGCGCTTCGCCGCCGCTACGCATTGGATCGTGCACGAGGAGCCGGGTCGCGTTGCGGAACGATTGCGGCTGTTTCTGGGCCAATCCGGCGATGCCTCGAACTGACGCGGGCGAAATCGCCAACAGGAGAGCGACCTTGAAGCATGCCGTCTTGATGTCCAGCCGGAGACCGTGGCCGTGCGCGGGCCTGGCGCTGAGCCTGCTGCTCCTGGGCAGTCTTGCTCAGGCAGTGCCTAGCGTCACCCTGCCAAGTGGTGTCACCAAGGTGACCTCGGTCGAAGGCATCGAGGAGTATCGGCTAAGCAATGGCCTGGAGGTATTGCTGTATCCGGACAGCGCCAAGCCGACGGTGACGGTGAATGTCACCTACAAGGTCGGCTCGCGCATGGAGAATTACGGCGAGACCGGTATGGCGCACCTGCTCGAGCACTTGATGTTCAAGGGTTCGACCCATTTCCCGCATCCGGAGAAGGAGTTCTCCGCCCGCGGCTTCCACAACAACGGTTCGACCTATTTTGATCGGACCAATTACTTCTCGACCTTCCAGGCCAGCGATGACAACCTGCGCTGGGCCCTGGCGCGCGAGGCTGACGCGATGACCCATTCGTTCATCGCGCGCAAGGACCTGGACTCCGAGATGACGGTCGTGCGCAATGAATACGAGATGGGCGAGAATCGTCCATTGAACGTGCTGGAAAAGCGCCTGCTCGCCGCGATGTACGACTGGCACAACTACGGCAAAGAGTCGATCGGCAATCGCAGCGACATCGAGAACGTCGCGATCAGCAACCTGCAGGCCTTCTACCGCGAGTACTACCAGCCCGACAACGCGGTGCTGATCGTTGCCGGCAAGTTCGACGTTGCCAAGACCTTGCGTTGGATCGCCGCCGACTTTGGAGTGATTCCCAGGCCGCGACGTTCGCTCCCGGTGCTCTGGACGGTTGAACCGACCCAGGATGGCGAGCGCACCGTGGTGGTACGCCGCAGCGGCGATACCCAGCTGGTCATGGTCGGTTACCACATTCCCTCGGGGCGCAGCACGGATATTTCGGCGCTCGGGATCGCCTCCGAGATACTCGGTGGCACGCCCAACGGCCGCCTGCACCACGAGTTGGTAGAGACCGGAATCGCCTCCGACGTATTCGTCGAGGAGATGGATCTATACGATCCCGGGGCCGTGATATTTGGTGCGCGCGTGAAACCCGGCGATTCGCTCGAACGGGCGCGCGACCGCTTGATCGAGGTCGTTGAGTCCTCGTTCGCGAAAACCGCCCCGACGGAGGAGGAGATCACGCGGGTGCGCCGCGACCAGGAGACGGCGAACGAGCGTTCCCTGGCGGACCCGCAGGAGTTCGGCATCGCTATTTCGGAGTCGATCGCGGAGGGAGATTGGCGCCTGTTTTTCGTCGACCGCGACGCGACCGCGAAGGCAACGGCCGAGGACATCAGCGCGGCGGCCCTGCATTATTTCCGGCGCGACAACCGCACGGTCGGCCTTTTCATCCCGGAGGATCATCCGCAGCGCGCAGAAGTTCCGGCGCCGCTGAGCGTCGAGGCAATGCTCAAGGACTTTACGCCGCGTGCCACCGTTGCCGCCGGTGAGGCGTTCGAACCCAGCCAGGAAAACATCGATGCGCGCACGCGACGCGTGATCATCGGCGATCTGAAGGTGGCATTGCTGCCGAAAAAGACCAAGGGCGAGACGGTCAATGTGGCGATGGATTTTCGCTTCGGGGACGAGCAAAGTCTGCACGGCAAGACGGTCGTGCGTGACCTGACCGCGGCGATGATCGGACGCGGCACGGCCAAACTGACACGCCAGCAGATTGCCGACGAGATGACTCGGCTCAAGATGACCGGGGACCTGCTCGATTTCCAGGCCAGCAAGCAAACCGTCCTTGATGCCCTGCGCCTTTCGGCAACGGCGATACGAGAGGCCAGCTTTCCCGCGAATGAATTCGAACAGCTCAAGCGCGAACTGCTGACGAGCCTGCAGGCAAAACTTAGTGATCCTGGGGAGCTGTCGCGCGATGCCATACAGGCACACTTTGACATCTATCCCGTCGGAGATCCACGCCATTACCTGTCGCTGCGCGAGCGTATCGATGCGATCAAGGCGGTTTCGCTCGACGACGTTAAGGCCTTCTTCGATCAGTTCTGGGGCACAGCGCGGGGCGAAATTGCGATCGTCGGAGACTTCGACACAGCCGCGGCCGAGCAGCAGATCGGCACGCTGTTTCCCAACTGGCATTCGAAGGCACCGTTTGCGGAAATTCTCCGGGAACCCCGGCCGGTTCCCCCGACGCGTATCTTCATCGACACTCCGGACAAGGAGAACGCGGTATATCGCGCAAAAATGGTGCTGGATCTGCGCGATGATGATCCCGACGCGCCGGCATTGCTGCTGGCCAACGAAATCATCGGCGGCGGCTCCGGGTTGCACAACCGCCTCGTCGATCGCGTGCGGCAAAAGGAGGGTCTGTCGTACGGCATCGGTTCTGGGCTGCTCGTCGGCGGTCGTGATCGGGCCGCCGCCTGGGCGATCGGCGCGATCTCGGCGCCGCAAAATGTCGATCGGGTCGAGACCGACGTGCGCGAAGAGATCGAGCGCGTGCGTAGGGACGGATTCAACAAGGCGGAGATCGAAGATGCGCGGCGCGGTGTTTTGCAGGAACGCATGCTCGCGCGCTCCGACGACGCTGCCGTTGCGGCCGCCTGGGTATCCAACCTCGACCTGGGGCGCACCTTCGCGTTCAGTCGCCAATTGGAGGACCGCTTGCGCGAGCTGACGGCCGAGCAGATGACGAAGACCGTGCGCCGCTACCTCGACCCCGACCAATTGACCGTGGTGCTTGCCGGGGACGCGAAAAAGGGTGCAAAGTAGTCGCTGCCGGAGGCGACGTCGCAATGGCAAAGCGCGCGAGTGAGAGCGATGGCAGCCGGAAAAGCGGTGCTGAGCTCGTCGTGCGCATCGGCGGTTGGGAGCAACTGGGCACAGCGGCGAGCGCCGTGCGTCTTGCGGTATTCGTCCAGGAGCAGGGGATCGCTGCCGAGTTGGAACTCGACGAGCGGGACGCGGGCGCGGTGCACGCAGTGGCGTTTGACGCACGTGGTGAACCGATCGCCACGGGGCGCTTGCTGCCCGATGGGCATATCGGGCGCATGGCCGTGTTGCGCGCCGCACGCGGACAAGGCGTTGGCGCGACGATTCTGCGTTCGCTGATGGCGATCGCGATTACGAAGGGCATGCGCGAACTGCGCCTGCACGCGCAAACCAGTGCCTTGGGGTTTTATGCGCGTCAGGGCTTTACACCGATCGGCCAGGAATACCTGGAGGCGGGAATCGCGCACCGTACGATGGTGCGCGCCTTGACCAGTGCCGGGTAGACCGGGGTCTGGCCGGCGACCAGCGTCCAACGACCCCAGCGCGATCACACGCGCGCGGCAAGGACCGTGCCGACGCAACTGCCAAACCCAAGGTACGCCGCGTCGGAGCGTTGGCACGAAGCCGTAAGGGTGATCTCGTCGCCGTCCTCGAGGAAGCGCCGCTCCTCACCGTTTGGCAGCGCAAGCGCATTCTTGCCGCCTTGCGTGCGTTCGAGCAGGCAGCCGCTTTCCTCCAACGTGGGGCCGGACTGTGTTCCCGTGGCGAGCAGGTCGCCGGGGCAAAGATTGCATCCGCTCACCGCGTGGTGCGCCACCATCTGCGCCAGACACCAGTACGCGTCCCGGTAATTCGAGGCCGAAAGACGCGCCGCCGCTTGCCGTTGAGCGATCATCCTTGCTGTGCGCAGCCAGACATTCATGCGGATGTCGATGCCGCCACGCTCGTGCAGGCTGGGGTCGTCGAGGTAGGGCAGGGGCTGCGGATCGCCGGCGGGCCGCGACCAGGGCTCCCGATACGGTTCCAGAGCCTCGAGGCTCACGATCCAGGGGGAGACGCTGGTGGCAAAGTTTTTTGCGAGAAAGGGTCCCAAGGGTTGGGATTCCCAGGCCTGAATGTCGCGCGCGGACCAGTCGTTGAGCAGGCACAAGCCAAAGACCTGATCTTCGGCATCGGCGATCGAGATCGCGTTGCCGAGCGCATTTCCCGGACCGACATAGGCGCCCAATTCGAGCTCGTAATCGAGCCGGGCACTGGGCCCAAAGCTCGGCTGGGTCGCGCCCCTGGCCGCGACCTGGCCACAGGGCCGGATAATCGAGGTGCCGGAGATAACGATGGACGAGGTGCGGCCGTGGTAGGCGATGGGTAGCCACTTGTAGTTCGGCAGCAACGGGTTATCGGGCCGCAGCAGTTGCCCGACTCGGGTTGCGTGGTGGATGGAGGTGTAGAAATCGCTGTAATCGCCGATGCGCGCCGGCACACGCAGCTGCACGTCCGTTTGCGCAAACAGGCACGGCTCCAGTTGCGCCTGACGGGAGCTGCCCGCGCACAGGCCCAGGGACAGTTCGCCGCGCACCCGCGTCCAAACCTGCGGGCCGAGCGCCATGAACTCGTTGAGCGAGTCCGCGCAAAGTGCGCTCCAACCCGGACCGGAAAACACACCGCGCTGCACGGCCGCACGCAGGTCAAGAACGGCCGAACCGATTGCGACGCCGATGCGCCAGGCAGCGGGCGTGCCCGCGCAAAACACGCCGAAGGGAAGATTCTGGATGGGAAAGTCGCAGCTATGCGAATTTGCCGACGCCACCCAGCTGCGCAGCCTCGGGTCGTGCGTTTCATTGCGCATCGCCGAAACCTCAACCCGTGGCTTCGGGATCGAAGCGTCGATCCAGACCCTGCCAGCAGCGCGCGTAGTCGCGCTGGCGCAGCGGGGTCTGCAGGGCAAATCGCGTCGGTCGAATCACGCAGCGCGTTTCGAACATGAAGGCCATGGTGTCGCGCAGCACCGTAGGGACCGACAAATCGGCGTAACTGGCGCGCGCAAACGTCTGGGCGTCGGGCCCGTGTCCGGTCATGCAATTGTGCAAGCTGGCTCCGCCGGGCAGGAAGCCATCGGACTTGGCGTCATAGCTGCCGCAGATGAGTCCCATGAATTCACTGGCAACGTTGCGGTGAAACCAGGGCGGGCGAAACGTGTTTTCCATCACCAGCGTCCGCGGCGGGAACACGACGAAGTCGATGGT
>Ga0181521_10000186_pt1 | contig 74718 bp, 64 predicted proteins | sample PEATcosm2014_Bin_32_FD_119764 | JGI IMG/M metagenome (GOLD analysis project Ga0181521, IMG submission 119764) | Peatland microbial communities from MTU Mesocosm Facility, Houghton, MI, USA - PEATcosm2014_Bin02_60_metaG | ecosystem: Environmental > Terrestrial > Soil > Wetlands > Peat | place... | reverse complement strand
GAAAGTCTCGGTGCCATACGCCACCATCCCCTGCGGCGAGTTGACGGGGAGAACAAACCCGAAGCTAACCACGAACTGCAGCACCATCGTCATGCCGATAACGCTGATGCCCGGCGTCTGCACCTTCTCCAGCACCGCGATGACGATCGGGATCATCGACGCCGCCAGAGCCGTGGCGCTGGCGAACCCCAGATGGATGATGATCAGGAAGACCGCCATCACCGCCAGGATCGCCAGCGCGCCGAGCTGGTTCAACCCGAACGCCGTGACCACCAGGTTGGCCAGCCACGTCGCCGCCTTGGTCTGCAACAGAGCGGTGCCCAGGCTGATGCCGATCCCGAACAGCACCACCGTGCCCCAGGGGATCCGCGGCTGCGCCTCCTTCCACGTCATCACGCCGACACCGGGCAGAAACAGCAGCGCCACCGCCGCCGTCGTGGTCGTGGAACTGTCGAACGGATGCAGCACCCCCTCGGTCGCCCAGAAGCACAGCAGGATCAGCGACACCGTCAGCAGCCGCTTCTCCTTGGCGCTCATCGGCCCGAGCGCCGCGCGCGCCGTGGCGACCGCCGCCGCGCCGCCTGGCACCGTCGCGGTCTCCGGCGGCAGCATCCACATCATGATGAAATACAACCCGACCGACATCGCAATGGAGAACGGCGCCGCGGCCACCAGCCACTGCAGCCAGGTGATGTCCAGGTGCAGCATTTTCTGCACAAAGCCGATTGCCACCATGTTCTGCGCCGCGGCGGTCTTCACCCCGACATTCCACACGCTGACCGCCTGCACCGTGGTCAACATGACCAACGCCGCCAGCCGGCTGCGCTTCTCCGCGCCGAAGGCGAGCACGATGCCGAGCATGATGGGGATCACCGCGGCGGCCCGCGCGGTGGCGCTCGGCACCAGGAAGCTCAGCACAATGACCACCAGGATGCCGCCGATCACCACGCGGCTGGTGCGCACGCCGACCAGCGACAGGATGCCCAGCGCGATGCGGCGATCCAGGCCGGTGATGGTCATCGCGGTGGCCAGGAACAGCGCCGCCGCCACCAGGGTCAGCGCCGTGTTGCCGAAGCCGCTGACCGCGATGGTCAGGCCTTGCACGGTGCCAAGCAGCGCGTGCGGGTTGGCCGGATCCGGCGCCATGCCGAGCAGAAAGGCCAGCAGGGCGGCGATGACGACGGCGCTGACGGCGTAGTCCAGCGCCTCGGACACCCACACGACGACGGCGAAGCCGAACACCGCCAGCACGCGCTGACCGGCGACCGGCAGGCCCTCCGGCGTGGGCAGCACCAGGACCAGCAGCAGCACGGCAACAGCCAGCAGCAGGCCCCACAGCTTGGAGCCGGTCTGCACCGGCTGGGTGACGAGGGTGGAGGCGGACATCGCCCGGTCCTTTCGCGAAAGACTGGGGTGGTCCTATCTCACGGTTGCGTTAACCGCGCCTTGACGTGGGTCAAGCCGGGGGCGCCGCGCCGCGCAGGCGCAGCCGCCGCACCTCCAGCACCTGCCAGAGGAGCAGAATGGGGACGCCGACGGTGAGGTCGCGGGCGCGGCGGATCAGCGACACGCCGAGCGACAGTTCCGGCGGGACGCCGAAGATCGCGCCCAGGCCGGCATAGCCAGCCTCCTGCACACCGGCATTGATCGGCACCAGGAAGGCCAACGCGGCGGCGGCCGAGAGCAGGGCCTCGATGGCCAGGGCGTCGTCGAAGTCGATCGGCACGCCGATCACGCGATAGGCGATCCAGCCGGCGACGCCGGTGCCCAACCAGCCCAGCAGATGCACGCTGAAACCGATCGCCAGGCGCAGCGTATGGCCGTAGATCAGGCCGAGCTCGGTCTGTAGCACCTGGACGCGGTCGTTGGCGCCCTCGAACCAGCGCCCGGCGATGCGCCGCCCGAGGCGGGCGAACAGCGGTGCCGCCCCCTGTTGCAGCCAGATGAACGTGAACCCGGCGATGACCGCCAGCCCGAGCCCGACCTCGACCGGCACCGCCAGGCCGGAACGTGGGGCGCGGGCCAGCAGGATGCCGAGGCCGATGCCGGTGAAGGCGAGCTCGGCGAGGAACTCCGCGGTGACGTCCACCACGGTGGAGGCGGTGGCCAGCGGCCAGGAAATGCCGTGCAGCGTCACCGCGCGGGCGCCAAACACGAAGCCGCCGACCTGCGAGAAGGGCAGGCAATTGGCCGAGGCGTCGCGCACCATGCGGCCCCAGATCGGCACCCAGGGCCGGCGGCGGTCGCGCGGCGGAATGATCGCGTCCCAGGCCAGGCCGAGCACGCAGAACAGCAGCAACTGCCAGGCGACGATGATGGCGAAGCCGCCCCAGCCGGCGGACGCCACGGCCGCGACGACGCCGCCGAAGCCGTACCAGCCGACCAGCGCGATCGAGACGGCCAGGCCGACGAGGGCCAGGATGAAGGAGAGGGTGCGCACTGCGGGATTACCTCTCCCGCGGCGCGGGAGAGGTCAAGGCGCCAAGCGCCGAGGGGGAGGGTGATTGGGTCGGCACGCTGCCGATCGGCTGCACAGTCCGGTGGGACACGCGGCACCCTCACCCGGCGCTTTGCGCCGACCTCTCCCGCATCGCGGGAGAGGTTTTCACGCGCATGAACCGCCGCGCGCAGCGGACCAGGCGCGGCACGGTGCGGGGCCGCTTCCTGCGCGGGTCGTAGCCGCCCGGACGGCGGTCGTCCTTCGCCAGGCAGAGGTCCATCCGTTCGGCCGTGTCGATGTCGTTACCCACGGAACTCGCTCCGCTCACCGTGAAGATCGCGTCCTGCTTCTGCCCGCCGGCCACGTCGCGGGCAAGCCCGATCCGTTCCCAGACCAGGAGCCCCCACACTGCCAGCGTCTTCACGAAGAACCGCGCCGGCGCCAGAGCGGCATGGTCCGCCGGTGCCAGTCCGCCCAGTTGACGAAGCACAGGATGTCCCGGCGTTCGTCCTGGATCACCGGCGCGAACGTCTCCACCAGCTCCAGCGGGAACAAGCCGGAGCGGCGGGTCCGCGCGAACAGCCCGAAGACGAAGAAGCTGTCGATGCATTCGGCGTAGCCGGTGACCATGAAGCCCCATTCCGGATCGCGCGGTTCCAGGTATTCCGGCTCTGGCTCCAGCCCGATGCCGTAGGCGGCGACCAATTGGGACAGCACCTGCTTATGGCGGCCCTCCTCGAAGCCCATGTGCTCCAGCGTCTGGCGCAGCAGCGGATCGGCGACACTGTGCGCGTAGCTGGGGATGCGCCGGCCGGCGCGGCCCTCGGTCCGCACCGCGATGTCCCAGATCGGCCGGGAGATCACCCGCTGACGCGTCGGGGCATCCGGGCGGGCTATGCGATGACGGCTGGCCTGTACGGATTGAAGCTGTCCAGCGGCATGCGACAGAACGCCTCACGCTACCGGCTGTCGCCGGGCCGCCAGTCGCCGGCGAACCGCGAGTGCCGCGCGGCGCGATCCGCCGCCTCGATGATCGCGGTGTCCATGATGTTCCCCGATTGGCTCCGCGACGCCGTCATTGCGAGCGCAGCGAAGCAATCTCCCGCGAGTCTTGGCGGTCACCTGGGCAGGGGATTGCTTCGCTTCGCTCGCAATGACAGGGAAATGCGTTACGCCGCCTTACGGAAGGTCGGTGGAATGCCGGCTTTCGGGAGTTGGCCGTGCAGCGGCTCGTCCGGCAGGCCCTCGTGCAGCAGCCGCCGTGCCGCGAACAGCTTCTCCAGGTCGATGCCGGTGCGGAACCCCATACTCTCCAGCATGAACACCAGGTCCTCGGTGACGACGTTGCCCGAGGCGCCCGGCGCGTACGGGCAGCCGCCCAGCCCCGCCAGGCAGGAATCGAAGGCGCGGATGCCCTCCTCCAGCCCAGCCAGCGCATTGGCAATCCCGAGGCCGCAGGTGTCGTGCAGATGCAGCCCGTACAGCGTATCGCCGATCGCGGCACGGGTGGCGCGCACCACCTCCTTGATCTGCGCCGGATGCGCGTAGCCGACGGTGTCGGCCAGCATGATCTCGTCCACTCCGGCATCCGCCAGGCCTTTGGCCATCGCCACCGTCTGTGCGGTGGTCACCACGCCGTCGATCGAGCACCCGAACGCGGTGGAGACGCCGCAGACCAACGGCACCTTGCGCGGCTGCGCCTTCAGCCAGTCCATGACGCCGCGCATCATCTCGATGGATTCCGCGGGCGAGCGGTTCAGGTTGGCGCGGCTGTGGCCCTCGCTGACCGACACGGGAATGCTGATCTTGTGCACCCCGGCGTTGTAGGCGTTCTGCACGCCGCGCAGGTTGGGCGCCAGCGCCTGCACCGTCAGGCCGGGCACGGTTTCCAGCACGCGGGCGACGATCTCCGGCGTGTCGGCGAGCTGCGGGATGACGCGCGCGGGGACGAAGCTGCCGACCTCGATCTCGCGCACGCCCGCGGCGGCGATGGCGGCGATCCAGCGCACCTTGGTGTCGGTCGCCATGCGGGTCTTGGCGATTTGCAGCCCGTCGCGCGGGCCGACTTCGCAGATGGAGACGAATTCGCTCATGGGGCGGGAACCTCGCAAAACAGGATGCTGCCGGTTTCGGATTCGGTGATGACCAGGCCGCGTCCGTCGGGCGTGACGGCGCAGTTGGTGGTCATGCGGCCGACGGTTGACTGGATGCGATAGAGCGGCATGCCATGCGCGTCCACCACCCAGACGCAGCCGTGGCCGGGGTTGGCGATATACAGCCGGTCGTGCGCATCCACCGCCAGCCCGTCGGGGCCGACCTGGCCGGGCGGCACGCGGGCGAAGCACTGCGCCTTGCCGACCACGGCGTCGTTGCGAAGGGCAAAACGCCAGACTTCGCAGGAGCGAGTCATCGCCACGTAAACATGCGTGGCGGCGGCGTTCAGCGCGATGCCGTTCGGGCTGGGGCCGGTGGCGATCAGCCGGTCGAGGCGGCCATCCGGGTGCAGGCGCCAGACGCGGCCGGTAGGGTCGTGCAATCCGGTCTGGCCCTGGTCGGTGAACAGCACCGAGCCATCCGGGTGCAGCACCAGGTCGTTGAGGCCCTTGAAGCCCTCGCTCAGCACGGTCTGCAAGAGGGGTGTGACGGTGCCGGTGGCGGGGTCGATGCGCACCAGGCCCTTGCGGTAGTCGGCGGCGAGCAGGGAACCGTCCGGGCAGACTTGCAGGCCGTTCGGCCAGCCGTCGTATTCGGCGATCAGCGTCCAGGTCTCGCCGTCGATGCGGAAGATACGGCCAAAGGGGATGTCGACGACGAACAGCCGGCCTTGCGCATCGAAGCCGGGGCCTTCGAGGAAGCAGTCGGTCGGTGCGCCGGCACGGTTCGCGTCGGCCCACTCGCCGCGCTGCGGGCGACGGAACTGATCCGGCATGCGGGTGAGCACGCGGGTGGGGAGTTCACGCGGGGGTGCGAACCACATGCGGCGGAAGGTGTAGCGGGGCGCTGGGAAAGGCAAGGCAGCGGCGTGTCCTCACCCCCGCCCTGCCCGCGCCACCGCCCATCGTGCCTGAGCCGAGCCCAACAGCCCCTGCGGCAGGAAGATGATGAACACCACCAGCAGCGTGCCGTACACCACGTTGTCCCACCCCAGCGCCGCGGTCCCAAAGTAGATCCGCAGCGTCTCCGCCAGCACGATGGTGATGATCGCCCCCACCGTCGGTCCCAGCAGCACGTAGATCCCGCCGACCACGACCGCGAACACCATCTGCAACGACACCGAAATTCCGCTCACCGTGTCGGGGGAAATAAACATCTGGTACTGGCAGTAGATCGCCCCGGCGAACCCCGTCATCGCCGCACTCAGCGCGGTGACCTTCAGTTTTTCCACCGTCACGTGAACACCGGCTGCGCCGGCGGCGTCCTCGTCCTCGGCGATTGCCTCCAGCGCGTAGCGCAGCATGCTGCGATCGACCCGCCAGCGGATCAGCAGCCCGACCGCCCAGATCGCCAGCGCCACCAGGTACCAGGTCTGCTTGCCGGTGAACTGCAACGCATAGATCGAGTTGCCGCCGTTGAACCGCTCCGGCGTGTAGCCCAGCGAGCCGCCCGTGGTGTCGCGCGTCGCGGTTATCACTTGCAGCACGATCGCGCTCAGCGCCAGGGTCACCAGCGCGAAATAATGCCCGGTGATGCGGAAGCGCGAGCAGGGATAGGCGATCGCCAATGCCACCACCACGGCGGCGAGCATCCCCACCGGAATGCCGAGCCACGGCGTGACGTGGAAATAGTTCCACAACAGCGCGGTCACGTAGGCGCCGATGCCGAAGAAACCGCCATGCCCCAGCGACACCAGTCCGAACCGCCCCATCACCGACCAGGACGTGTAGACGAACGACCAGATCAGAATAATCACCATGATATGGAGCGGATACGGGGCCTGATAGACGAACGGCAGCACGATCAGCGCCGCGCCGACGACGACCCAGGGTGCCCAGTCCTTCATGCGCGCCGCGCCAGCAGGCCGCGCGGCCGGGCGAACATCATCACCACGAAGAACACGAACGCAAAGACGTAGCCCCATTCGAGGTCCAGGTACAACCCGCCAACCGAGATGATCTCGGCGAACACGAACGAGGCCACGAACCCCCCGAACATGTTGCCCAACCCGCCGAGCACGCAGATCATGAAGGTGATCGGCCCGAAGGTCAGGCCGATGAACGGATGCACGTCGTATTGCAGCACCAGCAGGCAGGAGGCGAGCCCGGCCAGCGCGCCGCCTATGGCTGACGTGATCAGGTAGACGCGGCGGCTGTCCACGCCCATCAGCGGCATGATCTGGCGGTCCTGGGCGATGGCGCGGATCGCGGTGCCGACATAGGTGCGGCTGAGGAACAGATACACCGCCACCATGCCAACCAGCGCGGCACCGAACGCCAGCAGCCGCGCGTAGCTGATGAACATGTCGTGCACCTCCAGCACCGGCAGGCGGATGCCCAGGTTGCGGAAGTCGATGCCGAACATCACGGTGGCGGCGCTTTGCAGGAAGAACAGCACGCCGCCGGTGGCGAGCAACTGGTTGATCGGCGCCTTGCCGAGCACCGGCTCGATCACCAGCAAATGCAGCAGCACGCCCAGCCCGCCGACGCCGGCGATGCACAGCACCGCTGCCACGGGGTACGGCACGTGATAGACCGAGAACAGGTAATACATGCCGTACATGCCCAGCATGACCAGCTCGGCGTAGCAGATCCACACCACGTCGATGACGCCGAAGATCAGGTTCAGCCCGAGCGCCAGCAGCGCCAGCACGCCGCCGAGCAATACGCCGTTGATCAGCGCCTCCAGCAGGTAGATGTCGAAGATGTCGGGCATGACGGCGTCAAACTCCGAGATAGGATGCGCGGATGGTCGCGCTTTGCAGCAACTCGGCGGCGGTACCGCTGGCGCGGATGCTGCCGGCCTCCAGCAGATAGGCGCGGTCCACCACGCGCAGCACCTGGTGAACGTTCTGTTCCACGATCAGCACCGTCAGGCCGCTGGCGCGGATGCGCTCCACCAGCGCGAACACCTGCTGCACGATGACCGGCGCCAGCCCGGCCGAAGGTTCATCGAGCAATAGCAGCCGCGGCTCCGACATCAGCGCGCGCCCGATGGCGCACATCTGTTGCTCGCCGCCCGACATGGTACCGGCGAGCTGGCGGCGGCGTTCGGAAAGCCGCGGGAACAGCTCGTAGACGAACGCCAGACGCGTGTTGAACTTTGCGCGGGCGGCGGGGATGTAGGCGCCGATGCGCAGGTTCTCTTCCACCGTCATGCGCGGGAACAGCCGGCGGTTCTCCGGCACGTGCGCGATGCCGAGCGCGAGAATGCGGTGCGCCGGCGTGGCGCGCAGGTCGGTGCCCTCCATGCTGATGGCGCCGTTACGCGGGCGGATCAGTCCGGAGATCACCCGCATCAGCGTGGTCTTGCCGGCGCCGTTCGGACCGATGACGCCGACCGCCTCGCCGGCGTTCACCTCAAGCGAGACGCCGAACAACGCCTGGAAGCTGCCATAGCCCGCATCGACGGAGGTCAGGGAGAGCATGGTGCCTGGCCGTCATGGCCGGGCGAAGGCCCGCCATCTATCGCGGGACCGGTGCCGCGATAGATGGCCGGGTCAAGCCCGGCCATGACGGCGGGCGGGCGAGCGGCCGTCATCGCCTGCACCGCCACCGCGTCGGTGCCGAGATAAACCTCGATCACCCGCGGATCACCCGACACTTCGCTCGGCAGCCCCTCGGCAATCTTCACGCCGTGGTCCAGCACCAGCACCCGGTCCACGACACGCATCAGCACGCCCATGATGTGCTCGACCCAGATAATGGTAATCCCCAGTTCCCCACGAATCCGCCGCAGCATCTCCGCCGCCTGTGCCATTTCGGATTCGTCGAGACCGCCCAGACTCTCGTCCGCCAGCAGCAGCTTCGGCCCCGTCGCCAGCGCCTTCGCCAGTTCCAGCTTCTTCAGTCCCGCCGCGCCCAACCCGTCCACCGGCGCGCCTCGGTCCACCGGCAGACCCACCAGCCGCAACGCATTCTCCGCCGCCTCGAACGCCCCCGCGCGCGAGTGCCGCCCCTGCCCGTAGAACCCCGCCAGCGCCACGTTCTCGAAAATCGACAGCCGATGGAACGGCCGCGGAATCTGAAACGTCCGCCCGATGCCCGCATTGATGATCCGGTGCGGCGCCGCCCCGCCGATCTCGCGCCCCTGGAAACGGATCGAGCCCGCGGTCGGCGCCAGCGTGCCCGACAGCATGTTGAAGATCGTGCTCTTGCCTGAGCCGTTCGGGCCGATCAGGCCGAGAATCTCGCCCTGATCGACCCGGAACGATACGTCGGACACGGCGGTGAAGCCGCCGAACCGCTTGCTCAGTCCGGCGACTTCCAGCATCGGCCGGCGATCAAGGCGCCGCGTAGGGCGAGGACGCCGGCAGCTTCAGCACCGGCTCGCGCTGCTGCTGCGACTTCGGCCACACCACATAGCTCTTGTCGTCGATATACTGGATCACCACCGGAAACGCGCGGTCGTTCTGCCCGGCCATCGCCGCGTCCGGACCTTGGAACTTGACGCCGAAGCCCAGCATGGTGGCGCCCTCCAGCAAGTCGGTATCCATCGCCGCCTGGCGCAGGTCGTCGGCGGTGATGCCGCCGTACTTGGTGATCGCGCGCGGCAGCACGTCATACAGGAACACGTAGGTGTTGGACGCCGCCATGCCGAGATGCGGCGACTTGATCACCGTGTCCGGATGCAGCTTCATGTAGGCGTCGCCGACCATCTTGATCATCGGCGGCAATTCCGGCTTCAACGCGTTGGCATTGGTCTCCCAGATCGAGATCGGATCGACGTCGAAGACGTAGTTGGCATCGCTGCCGACCGACGACTTGATCTTGTTGTAGTCGGTATAGCCGGCGCCGTGGCCGATCAGGGCGTCGAAGCGCAGTCCAAGCTCGCGCGCCTGGCGCAGGAACAGGCTGATGTCCGGATTGTAGCCGGTGTGCAGGATCACGTCCGGCCGTGCGCGCTTCAGTTTGGTGATCAGTGACGACAGGTCGGGCGCGGTGACCGAATAGCCTTCGTCGAGCACCACATTGATGCCGGCCTTCTTGGCACCCATCTCGTTGCCCTTGGCGACGTCGGTGCCATAGGGACCGTCCTCATGGATGATCGCGACGCGCAGGTCCTTCGGATCCTTGCCGAGCTGCGGCTTGGAATAGGCGGCCAGCATCTCGGTGGAGGCCAGGCCCCATTGCGTCCCGTACGGCTGCGGGCGGAACACGTAGTGCAGGTGGCGGTCCGCCAGCACCGGCGAGGCGATGCAGGTGGTGATCCACATGAACTTCTTGAATTCCTCGATGCGTGCCGCCGCCGGGACGCATTCCGCCGAGGAGAAGAACCCCAGCAGCATGTCCACCTTCTCTTGCTCGATCAGGCGGACCGCTTCGTTGATCGCGACGTCGGGCTTGCTCTGCGCGTCGGCATAGATCGCATCGACCTTGTAGCCGTCGATGCCGCCATGCGCATTGAACCAGTCGATCATGATCTTGGCGCCGTCATAGTGCAGCGCGGAGCCACCGCCGGCGAACGGTCCGGTGAGGTCGTAGACCACCCCGATCTTGATCGTCTTCTCCTGCGCCCGCGCCGTCGCGGCGACCGCCAGCAGCAACACCGATAGCAACAACCCGCGCATAACGCAGGCACCTTTGTGCAGTAGCATTGGAACCCCCCTGATGGTTCGTTTTCTTTTGCTACCCCCAGCTTACGCAGGCGGCACGACCCGTTGCAAGCCATCGGTCCGATTGACCGGCGGCCGGCTCCGTCTCTATCCCTGCCATGCCAGCGGCCCCATATGCCGCTGCTGCGCCGGCAGGCGCCTGGGGAAAGGGGTCTACCTGATGCGCTTGCATTTGCCGGCTTGCCTGCTTGCGGCGCTGATCGGACTGAGCCTCGGCCGCGCCTCGGCCCAGATGCCGGGCGGACCGCCGCCCGCGGTCGGCGTCGTGCGGGCGCAGATGCGGCCGATCACCGAAACGTCAGAATTCGTCGGACGCATCCAGGCGGTCGAGCGCGTCGCCCTGGTCGCGCGTGTCACCGCGTTCCTGGACCAGCGCCTGTTCACCGAAGGCGCCGAGGTGAACCAGGGCGATCTGCTCTATGTATTGGAGCAACCGCCGTTCCAGGCCGACCTCGCGGCCAAGCAGGCAACGGTGAAGCAGTTGCAGGCCAATCTGACCGACGCGACCATCGCCTACAACCGCGCCGTGACGCTGCTGCGCACACCAGCCGGCCAACAATCCACCGTGGACGATTCCCGCGCCACCATGCTGGCCGACGCCGCCCTGGTGCAGAACGCCGTGGCGCAAGAGCACCAGTCGCAGATCAACCTGGACTACACGCAGATCCACGCCCCGATCAGCGGCAAGATCGGCCGCACCTCGGTCACCGTCGGCAACGTCGTCTCGCCCAGTTCCGGCGTGCTGGCAACGATCGTCAGCCAGGACCCGATGTATGTGGTGTTCCCGATATCCGTGCGTACCGCGCTGGAACTGCGGGAACGCTACGCCGACAAAGGCGGCTTCAATGCCGTCGCGATCAAGCTCCGGCTGCCCGACGGGCGCCTGTACGGCCAGAGCGGCAAGGTTGATTTCGTCGACAATACGATTTCGGCCAACACCGACACGCTGATCCTGCGTGGCAGCATTGCCAACCCGCCGCTGAGCGACGGCAAGCCTGGCAGCGCCACGATCCGCGAACTGGTGGATGGCGAGTTCGTCAGCGTCGTCCTGGAAGGCGTGCAGCCAGTCGAATTGTTGACCGTGCCGCGTTCCGCGGTACTGTCCGATCAAACTGGCGACTATGTCTATACCGTGGATGCGCAGAACAAGGTGCAGCAGGCACGCATCCAGCTCGGCCAGTCCACGCCGACCGTCGCCTCGGTACTCAGCGGACTGACCGAGGGCGCGATGGTGATCACCGACGGCGTGCAGAAGGTGCACCCTGGCCAGGTGGTTTCGCCCGGCCCCGCCAGCCCGCCGGTGGCCGCCAGCCCGGCCATGCTGCAAGGCGCCGCGACAACACCGAACTCCGGCATCGCGGCGCCGGCCAGCCCAACCGGCGGCAGCACCACGAACAACAACGCCAGCGGGCAATGATCTCCTCCGTCTTCATCGACCGGCCGCGGCTGGCCATCGTCATCGCCATCGTCATCACCATCGCCGGCGCGCTGGCGATGCTGCGCATTCCGGTCGCGCAGTTGCCCGACATCGTGCCGCCGCAGGTCACCGTAAGTGCCACCTATCCCGGCGCCTCGGCCAATGTGGTGGAGAGCGCCGTCGCCCAGCCGATCGAGGCGCAAGTGGTCGGCGTCGACAAGATGATCTACATGAAGTCGAACAGCGGCAACGATGGCAGCTACACGCTGACCGTCAGCTTCGACCTCAGTTCCAACCCGGATATCGACGTGGTCAACGTCAACAACCGGGTGCAGACCGCGCTGTCGCAACTGCCGCCCGAGGTGCAGCTCGAGGGTCTGACGGTCCAGAAGCGCTCCACCGCGATCCTGCAATTCCTGGCGTTCTACAGCGACGATCCAAAGATGGATCCGCTGTTCATCAGCAATTTCGTGCTGATCAACGTGCTGGACCAGTTGTCGCGCACCCCGGGCGTCGGCCAGGCGAACCTGTTTTCCAAGCTGAACTACTCGATGCGGGTGTGGTTCGACACCGATCGGCTGACCGCGCTCAGCCTGACGCCCGGCGATATCATTACGGCGATCCAACAGCAGAACGTGGTGGCGCCGATCGGCCGCGTCGGCGCGCGGCCGATCGGCAACGACCAGCAGTTCCAGTTCAACCTGCAAACCCAGGGCCGGCTGGTCACCACGGCGGAATTCGGCGCCATCGTGATTCGCGCCAACCCCGACGGTTCGGTGCTGCGGTTGCGCGACGTCGCCCGCATCGAGCTGGGCGCGCAGAACATGGACAGCGAGACGCGGCTGAACGGCCGGCCGGGCGTGCCGATCGGTATCTATCTCTCGCCCGGCGCCAATGCCGTGGATACCGCGCAGGCGGTGGCGAACACCCTCGCCACGCTGGAGAAACGTTTTCCGCCGGGTCTGCACGCCGAGATCATGTACGACTCCACCGCGTTCGTCAGGGATACCAGGACCGAGGTCACGCACACACTCGGCATCGCGTTCCTTCTGGTGGTGGGCGTCGTGTACCTGTTCCTCGGCAATGTCCGCGCCACCATTATTCCCACCGTCGCCGTCCCGGTCAGCCTTATCGGCACCTTCGCCGCCCTGCTCGCGCTCGGCTACACCGAGAACACCGTGTCGCTGCTGGCCATGGTGCTGGCGGTGGGGATCGTGGTCGATGACGCGATCGTCGTGGTGGAGAATGTCGAACGCGTGATGGGCGAGGAACCGGACCTGTCGCCGGCGGAGGCCACGCGCAAGGCCATGCGGCAGATCACCGGGCCGATCATCGCGATCTCCCTGGTGTTGCTGTCGGTGTTCGTCCCGGTCGGATTCATTCCGGGCCTGTCGGGCACGCTGTTCCGCCAGTTCGCGGTGACGATGAGTTGCGCCATGGTGATCTCGGCGATCAACGCGCTGACCCTGTCGCCCGCATTATGCGCGGTGTTCCTGCGCCATCATGGGCAGCGGCGCGGGCTGATCGGCCGCGTGTTGCGCGGCATCGACAGCGTGCGCGACGGCTATGCCTGGGTGGTGCAGCGCGTCGTACGGGTCGCCGCGTTGTCGCTGGTGGCGATCGCGTTGTTCGCTGTCGGGATCTATGTTGCCGCACGCAGCACGCCGACCGGGTTCCTGCCGGAGGAGGACCAGGGCGCGTTCTTCATCGCCGTGCAATTGCCGGATGCCGCCTCGGTATCGCGCGCCTCTGCGGTGGCGACCCGGGTGGAGCAGATCCTGCAAGCCATGCCGCAGATTCAGGACACGCTGTCGATCATCGGATTTTCCCTGCTCGATGGTGGCGTGTCGGAGCCGAACGCCGCCTTCCTGGTGGCACGGCTGAAACCGTTCGCCGATCGCGTCGGCGTGGCCAATTCGGTGCAGGCGCTGGTCGGCCGCACCTTCGGCGCCGTGCAGCAGATCCGGTCGGCGGTGATATTCCCGTTCAACCTGCCGCCGATCATCGGCCTGGGGACGGGCGGCGGGTTCGAGTACCAACTTGAAGCGCTGCAAGGCCAGGATCCGTCGGCCAACGGCTCGGTCATGCAAGGTCTGATCGCCGCGGCCAACCAGGACCCAAGGCTGACGCGCGTATTCTCCACCTTCACCGCGACCAATCCGTCGCTGTATCTCGACATCGACCGCGACAAGGCGCAGGCGCTGGGCCTGTCGATCAGCGATGTGTTCACCGCGCTGGGTGCCACGCTCGGCGGCGTCTATGTCAACAACTTCAACCTGTATGGCCGCACCTGGCAGGTGAACATCGAGGCCGAGCCTTCCGACCGCGGCGACATCCCGGCGATCTGGCGCATTTTCGTGCGCAACAAGAACGGCCAGATGGTGCCGCTGCGTTCCATTGCCAACCTGCGGATCGTTACTGGCCCGCAAGTGGTGACGCGCTACAACAACTACCGCGCGATCACCGTCAACGGCGGCCCCGCGCCGGGCGTGTCGTCCGGCTCCGCGCTGGAGGCGATGGCGCAGGTGTCGGGACGGACGCTGCCGCCGGGATATGGATTCGAGTGGACCGGCACGGCTTACCAGGAGCAGCTTGCCGCTGGACAGACCGGATTGATTCTAGGTTTGTCGGTGCTGTTCGCTTATCTGTTCCTGGTCGGATTGTACGAAAGCTGGACGATCCCGCTGCCGGTGCTGTTTTCCGTCGTGGTGGGCGTGCTGGGCGCCTATGCCGGCATCCGCATCGCCGGGCTGGCGGTCGATCTCTATGCGCAGATCGGCCTGGTGGTGCTGATCGCGCTGGCGGCGAAGAACGGCATCCTGATCGTCGAGTTTGCCAAGGAGCAGCGCGAGGCCGGGATGCCGATCCCCGAGGCGGCGGTACTGGGGTCGCGCATGCGATTCCGCGCGGTGATGATGACGTCGGTGGCATTCGTGCTCGGGCTGGTGCCCCTGGTCTGGGCCCACGGCGCGGCGCAACTGAGCCGCCGTGGTGTCGGTACCGCGGTGTTCGCCGGCATGATCGTGGCAAGCTCGATCGGGATCTTCATGATCCCGATGCTGTACGTAACGTTCCAGTCGATGCGCGAGCAGGTGAAGGCGCGGTTCCACCGGCATCCGCACGCGGCGGATCAGGCCGGCGGACATGACGATTGAGGGATGGCACACCGCGCGACGGTGCGCGGATTGCCTGACACGGTCTTGGCCTTCGCAGCCGCGCGGGCATTGCCAGTCGGCATCGAAGCGCCCGGGCCAGCCATCATGCCGCATTCGCCTGTCCACCGCCCTATGACAACGTGAACACACTGCTCGGCTCTTCATAGAACTCGAAATCGCGCCGCAGCCGCCCGGTCATCGCCGCGATGTACGGCGCCGAGGCACAGAGTTGCTCGAAATGCCGCTGGTTGAGCGTCAGCCCCGCGCGCCGGCAGATCGCCGCGATCTCGTCACGCTGCACCTGGCTGATGTCGGCCTTTTCCGGCTCAGGCACCGGCGGCAGCGCCGTGGAGAACGCCGCATCCGGATCCGGCAGCGGGCGCCGCGCACGCCACGGAGTCGCCGCTTCATAAGCATGCGCCACGCGCAGCACGGTCGCGTCGTCGAAGGGGCGGCCAACGATCTGCATCGACAGCGGCAAGCCCTCTGCCGTGAAGCCGATGCATTGCGCCAGCGCCGGACCGCCCAGCACGTTGAACGGCGTGGTCACCGAGCTCTTCTGCCAGAAATGGATCGTACGCCACGTCTCCAGCCGAGGCGCCGGGCCAGGTGCCGCCGCCAGCAGCACGTCGTATTTCGTGTAGACCGGCGCCATCTCGGCGATCATCGCGCGCCGCCAGCGCGACGCCTGGACATAATCCACGCCGGTGATCAGCAGGGCCCCGAGCGAGCGGCCCAGGAAATCCTCGCCGAAATCGGCCAGCCGCTGGCGCAGCACCGGCTCGTGCACGGCATAAAGCTCGCTTTCCGCACCGGTGATCTTCACGTCGCAATAGTCCTGCACCGGGCGGATGCGGACATCCTCGAGCGTCGCACCGAGATTGCGCAGCACGTCGAAGGCCGCCTGCAGCGCCGCCTTTGCCACATCAGGCGTCGCCACCTCGTGTTCGAACATCGCGCGCAGCACACCGATGCGCAGCCCCTTGATGCTGCCGGTGAGGGCCGCACGATAATCCGGCACCGGCCGGCCCGCGCTGGCCGGGTCCTTCGCATCATGCCCCGCGATCGCCTGCAACATGATCGCGCAGTCCTCGGCGGTCCAGGTCATCGGACCCGCGGTGTCGTAGCTGAACGAATTGGTATAGACGCCGCTGCGGCTCACCAGCCCATAGGTCGGTTTCAGCCCCACCACGCCGCACAGCGCCGCCGGATTGCGGATCGATCCGCCGGTATCGGAACCGAGCGCCCCCATCGTCAGCCCGGCGGCGACCCCGGCGCCGGAGCCGCTCGACGAACCGCCGGTGATATGCGCACGGTTCCACGGATTGCGCGCCGGCGGCCAGGGCAGGTCGAAGGATGGTCCGCCATGCGCGAACTCGTGCGTCGCCAGCTTGCCCAACAGCACGCCGCCCGCTGCATGGAGTTTCGTCACCGTGGTTGCATCGAAGTCGGGCACATAATCGGCGCGGGTGCGCGAATGGCTGGTGGTGCGGATGCCGGACGTGCAGTAGATGTCCTTGAGCGCGAACGGTATGCCGTGCATCGCGCCGCGATACCGGCCGGCCATGATCTCGGCCTCCGCCGCGCGCGCCTGGTCGAGCGCCCGGTCCGCGGTCACCAGCAGGTAGGCGTTGATCTGCGGATCGATCGCGCTGATCCGATCGAGGAACGCGCGCGTCAATTCCACCGGCGAGAGTTGACGACGTTCGATCAGCCTCGCCGCGTCGGCGATCGACAGGAAGTGCAGATCGGTGGCTCGCGGGGTTGCGTCGTCGGGCATGGGGCTACCTCGGCTGCGGTGTGCTGAGAGACGACATGGGAACCCGTGCGGCACGTCATGGCAAGCGGGCTCTTAAGCTGTAGGCCTCCGCTCTGACAGATGGCACACCGGTGGCGAATTACGTTGCGGAACCCTTTGCATCGCCCAGCAGCGCCAGCGTGTGCCGCGCGATAACAATCTCCTCGTCGGTCGGAATAACATAAGCGGGGTGCAACGAATCCGGTCGCGTCAGGCACGGTCCCGCCGCCTGGTTCGCCGCTTCGTCCAGCACGAACCCAAGCCACCCCAGCCGGCGCAGCACGCGCTCGCGAATTTCCGGGCTGCGCTCGCCGATGCCGGCGGTGAACACCATGCCGTCGATGCCGCCCATGCTCGCCGCCAAAGAACCAGCGGTTTTCACCACGTGATAGACGAAGTACTCCACCGCCAGTGTCGCCAGCGGCGCCTCGCTCGCAAGCAGGGTGCGCATGTCGTTGGACACGCCCGACAGGCCCTTCAACCCGCATTCCTCGTAGAGGAAGTGTTCCACCCGATCGACAGTCCATCCCTTTTGCTGCTGCAACCACAGGATCACCCCGGGATCCAGCGAGCCAGGTCGTGTGCCCATCGGCAGTCCGTCCAGCGCGGTGAACCCCATCGTGGAATCGACGCTGCGTCCGCCGGCCAGTGCGCACATCGACGCACCCGATCCCAGATGCGCGACCACCACCCGACCCGACGCGATCTCCGGCGCATGCTCTGGCAACGCGCCGGCGATGTATTCATAGGACAGGCCGTGGAACCCGTAGCGCCGCACGCCCTCCTGATACAGCGCATCGGGGATGGCGAAGCGATCGGCCACCGCGGGATGGCCGCGATGGAAGGCGGTATCGAAGCACGCCACCTGCATCACCCCGGGGAATCGCTCGCTCAGCGCGCGCAGCACCGCCACCGCCGGCGGGTTGTGCAGGGGGGCGAGCGGATTGAGCGCCTCGATCCGCGCCAGCGTCGCCGCGTCCACCACCACCGGGGCGGTCATATCCGGCCCGCCATGCACCACGCGATGACCGAACGCGACCAGGCCGCTGCGTTCCAGCGGCCCATCGGGCACCGCCGCCAGCGCGTCCAGCGCCGTCGCATGGTCGGTCGCGTCGAGCACCGCCTCGTGCAACGGCTTGCCGTCCGCCGTGGTGATCCGCAGCCGGCCCTTGCCGCCGCCGATGCCGATGCCGATGCCCTCCACCGCCCCGACCTGAAGCTGACGCAGACCGCCAGCGATGCCGTAGACACCGAATTTCAGGCTGGAAGAACCGGCGTTCAGCACGCACAGGCGACGATTTGTCCGGTTGGCGGTCATGACCTCTTGGCCTTTCATCTCACGCGCAGGCATGCTGCGATCACACCACGACGAGCCCTGGAGAGACAGGACCATGACGACGACGAAATTCGGCCTGGCGCAACCCGTCCGTCGCGTAGAGGACCCCCGCCTGCTGATCGGCCGGGGCCGCTACACCGATGACATCGTCCTGCCTGGCCTGCTGCACGGCATTGTCCTGCGCAGTCCGCACGCCGCGGCGCGGATCGCCCGGATCGACACCGCGGCGGCAGCATCGCTCGACGGGGTTAAGGCAATCTATACGGCGACCGACCTGAACGCAGACGGCATCGCAGCGTTGCCCTGTGCCGCGCCGGTGCAGAACCGCGACGGCTCGGCCCAGGCGACGCCGCCGCATCCGGTGCTGGCGGACGGCATGGTGCGGCATGTCGGCGATCCGGTGGCGTTCGTCGTCGCCGATACGGCCAAGGCCGCGCGCGACGCGGCAGAGCAGATCACGGTGGATTACGCGATCCTGCCGTCGATCACCGACACTGCCAAGGCGATTGACAAGGGCGCACCATTGGTCTGGCCGGACGTCAAGCACAACATCGTGTTCGACTGGGAAATCGGCGACAAGGCGGCGACCGAGGCGCAGTTCGCCAAGGCCGCGCATGTCACCAGGCTGACGGTGGTGAACAACCGCATCGTCGTGTCGTCGATGGAAACGCGGGCCGCGATGGCCGACTACGATACCGCCACCGGACGCTGGACGCTGTATGCCAACACGCAAGGCGGCTGGCTGGTGAAGAACCTGATCGGTCCGGTGTTCGGCGCCGACCCGGAGAAGTTCCGCATCATCACGCCCGATGTCGGCGGTGGGTTCGGCATGAAGCTGTTCCTGTATGCCGAACATGTGCTGACCTGCTACGCGGCGCGCAAGCTGGGACGGCCGGTGAAGTGGGTGTCCGAACGCAGCGAGGCGTTCCTGGCCGACACGCAGGGCCGCGACAACGTCACGCTGGGCGAACTGGCGATCGACGCGGGGGGGAAATTCCTGGCGTTACGCACGCGCAATATCTCCAGCATGGGGGCGTATCTGTCCAATTTCGCGCCGTTTATCCCGACGTTCGCCGGCACCAGCGTGCTGTCCAGCATCTACGGGTTCCAGACGATCTACGCCAACGTGCTCGGCGTGTTCACCAACACCGTGCCGGTGGACGCCTACCGCGGCGCCGGCCGGCCGGAGGCCAACTACCTGGTGGAACGCCTGGTGGACGCCGCGGCGCGCGAATTGAAGATCGACCGTGCCGAACTGCGCCGGCGCAACATGGTGCCGCCGAGCGCGATGCCGCATGCGACGCCGGTCGGCAAGTCGTACGACAGCGGCGATTTCCGCAAGGTGTTCGATATCGCGCTGGACAAGATGGACTATGCCGGCTTCGCGGTGCGTCGAGCCGACGCGGCGAAGCGCGGCAAACGGCGTGGCATCGGGTTCGCGTACTATCTGGAAGCCACCGGTGGCGATCCGACCGAACGCGCGGAAATCCGTTTCGCCGAGGACGGGTTCGTCGATGTCTATGTCGGCACGCAATCCACCGGCCAGGGGCACGAGACCGCCTACGTGCAGCTCACCGCCACCCGGTTGGGCATCGACGGAGAGAAGATTCGCATCCGCCAGGGCGACACCGATACGATCCCGGTCGGCGGCGGCACCGGTGGCGCGCGCAGCCTGTACTCCGAGGGCCAGGCGATCGTGCTCACCACCGATTCGGTGATCGCCAAGGGCAAGCAGGCGGCCGGCGAAATGCTGGAGGCGGCGGCTGCGGATATCGTGTTTGCCGAAGGACGGTTCTCGATCGTCGGCACCGATCGCGGCGTGGACATTTTGACGCTGGCGGCGACGCAGCGGCAGAAGGCAGCGGCCGGCGGGCAAGCGACCACGCTGGATACGGCGGAGGTCGCGAACATCGATTTCCATACCTTTCCCAATGGCTGCCATCTGGCCGAGGTGGAGGTGGACCCGGAGACCGGTGTGGTCAGCGTGGTGCGCTACGCGGTGTTCGACGATGTCGGCAAGGCGGTGAACCCGTTGATCGTCAGCGGCCAGGTACAGGGCGGCGTGGCGCAGGGCACCGGCCAAGCACTGTTCGAACGCACCGCCTACGATGCGGGATCGGGCCAGCTCCTGTCAGGCAGTTTCATGGACTACGCGCTGGCGCGTGCCGATGACCTGCCGGAGATTTATGTTGAGCTGGTGGAGATTCCCTGCACCACCAACCCGCTCGGCGTGAAGGGTGCCGGTGAGGCGGGCGCGGTCGGCAGCCCTCCGGCGGTGATCAACGCCTTGCTCGATGCGCTGGGCGGCGACGGGGTGACGCATATCGACATGCCCGCCACGCCGGAGATCGTATGGAAGGCGATGGCGCTGGCGCAGGCGGCGTAACAGCCAAAATCGCTGAAGCGTCAGTCGCCGCATGTCCCCCCTACTGTCATTGCGAGTTGACCACCGGCCGCGGCGGCCGACCCGCCCTGGATGAAACTGCGAGGCCGTCACGCGAAGGATACTCCCCCTCCCCTTGAGGGAGGGGGAGTCTCTTGCCGCTGGCGACCTCCACAGCTTCATTCAGGGCGGGTCGGCCGCCGCCGGCCGGTGGTCAACTCGCAATGACATCAAGGGACGGTGTGGGACGGTGCGGTTCCGCGTTTCAATCATTCTGCGTACTCGCAGATAGGTCGTGGATGGCCGGCCTTCGCTGGCCATGACGTATAGAAAGAAGGAGTCACCCCACATGCCCGGACGAATCGAAGCGAAACTGGCGGAAATCGGCATCACCCTGCCGCGTCCGATGCCGCCGATCGCGAATTACGTGCCGTATGTCGTCACCGGCAATCTCGTTGTGGTTTCCGGCCAGGTCCCCGCGCGCGACGGCGCGGTTGCCATTACCGGTCGGGTCGGGGTGAACCTGTCGATCGAGCAGGGCAAGGACGCCGCGCGGCTTTGCTTCATCAACGTGCTGGTGCATTTGAAGGCGGCGTGTGACGGCGATCTCGATCGCGTCAGGCGCGTGGTGCGGCTGGGCGGGTTCGTCGCCTCGCCGGCTGAATTCACCCAGCATGCGTTGGTGATGAACGGCGCGTCGGACCTCGCGGTGGCGGTGTTCGGCGACGCCGGCCGCCACGCCCGGACCACGATCGGCGTCCCTGCCCTGCCCGCCGACGCGGCGGTCGAAGTGGAAGGCATGTTCGAGATCGGCTGGGTGTAAACCTCTCCCGCCTTCGGCGGGGTTGAGCCGCGAATCGGATCGACGCGAGGCGCGTAGCGCCGAGGGTGAGGGTGACCGGGTCGGCACGTAGCAGAAGAACGCAGCGAAGCGACCCGATCACCCTCTCCCCCGGTGCTGTCGCACCGCGACCTCTCCCGCTCTCGCGGGAGAGGTAAACGCTGCATCCTGCTCTGTCTGCCGCAGTATCGCCTCCAGCGCCGCCTGCAAGGCCTGAACCACCGCCGGCGGTTGCGTGCCGGTCAATGGTGCCGTCGCGCTCTCGGTCTTCTGCAACAGCACCCGCAACGGCTTCGGCCGTTCGTCGAGCAGCACCAGCGCCAGAGCGGCACGCGCGACGCCGGCCTGCGGGTCGCCCCGGAATTCGGTCAGTTCCGCCTCGAGTACCAGATCTGCCGGCAATTGGCTGCCCGGCGCCACCACCGCGGCGAACAGTCCCGCATCCGCCAGCCACAGCCGCAGCGCATCCTCTACCGCCTGAGCCGGCGGTACCGCCCATTGCTCGTAGTAATCCACGTGCAGGCTGCCGTCGGGCAGCTTCCATTGCAGGCCGCGCGACTCCAGCCCGGGCGCGGCCTGGACGCTGCTTACCAGCAGCACCGGGCCGCTGGTCCGCGCCCGCAGCGCGGCCGGGCGCCGCGCCAGCAATGGCCAGTCGCGCTTCTGCACGTACGGCTGCTGCGGCAGCACGGAGCACCCCGCCAACGCCGCCGCACCGGCCAACCAGGTACGTCGCCTCATCGCCCATGCTCCTCCGATGAACGCGGCGGCGGCGGCGCCAGCAATACCTGCGCCGGCGCCTGGCGCAGCGCCTCGGTGATTTCCCGCAGGTTCTGTGCGGCTGCCTGCATATCGCGCAGCAACGGCACCAGGGCGCGTTGCAGGTCGGCGACGCCGCCGTCGGCGCGCTGCGTTGTCGCCTGCAACGCCGCGATCAGCGGCGGCAACTGCGCCGCCGCGCGCGCCAGCCGGTCGGCCGACTGCGCGCCGCCGGCCAGCAGCCGCTTCATGTCCTCGCCCTGCACCGTATCGCGCACCGCCAGCGCCGTGCGGCGCCATTCCGCGCTCAGCCCGGGCAGGTCCGCCGCCTGCACCGCGTCATGCAGCGTACGCAACAGCTCCTGCGTCTGTTCCAGGGCCGCATGTGCGCCGCCACTGGTCAGTTCCTCGCGCAGGTCCTGCACGAGCTGGGTCAGCGACGTCGCCAGTGCCGCGAAGTCGACCGTGTTCAGCTTCGCCAGCACCTGCTGCGCCGCGTCCTGCACCTGCGTCAGGGTGCTGGGCACCGACGGGATATACGCCGCCTTGGGGCGCCAGGGCGGGGACTCCTCCGGATAACGTGCCGGATCGACGAAATCGAGTTCGATGTAACTCAGCCCGGTAATGCCCTGCGCTGCCAGCCGAGCCCGCAGGCCGAGATGCACCATGGTCGCCGTGTCCGGCATCTGGCCCATGCCGGCACGATCGAGCTCGTAGCGCACGAAGACCTGGCGGTAGCTCGCCCAGGTCACCGCCAGCTTCTGGCCGGCGTCGTATTCCGTGCTGACCAGGCCGATCTCCGTCACCCGGCCCAGCGTGACGCCACGATATTTCACTTCCGCACCGACTTCCAGCCCCTGCACCGACTCGTTGAAATAGCTTTCGCACCGCGCGGCATGGCCGACGGTCCAACCGCCGAGGAACCAGACGAATCCCAGGGTCAGGGCGATCCCCACGAGGATCAGCAGGCCGACTCGCGTTGCTGCGCCGCTGGTCGCCATCAGGCGCCCCCGAGCGGTTCGCGCCGGAAGAACGCGCGCACCGTGGGATGCGTGCTCTCGTCGCGCAGGCGGCGCGGATCGCCCTCCGCGATCACGCCGCCGGCATCGGGGAAGGCGGCGCGATCCAGCATGAGGCAACGATCGGCGATCGCCAGGATCGAGGCAAGCTCGTGCGTCACCACCACGAAGGTGGCGCCAAGGTCGCTGCGCAACGCAAGGATCAGCCGGTCCAGCCCGGCCGAGGCGACCGGGTCGAGACCGGCGGAGGGCTCGTCGAGGAACAGCAGCGGCGGGTCCAGCGCCATGGCGCGGGCGATGCCGGCCCGCCGCGCCATGCCGCCGGAGATTTCCGCCGGCATCAGCGACGCGGCGTCGGCCAGCCCGACCAGCGCGAGCTTGACTCGCGCCACCGCGGCGCGCGCGGCAGGCGGCAGATCGGTGAATACTTCCAGCGGCAGCATGACGTTCTCGAGCAAGGTCATCGAGCCGAACAACGCGCCGGACTGGAACATGACGCCGATGCGGTGACGCATGGCCTCGCGCGCGCCGGTGGCGTCAGGTCCGGTGACGACCCGGCCGTGCAGGGTGATGCGGCCGGCGGTGGGGGGCAGCAGCCCGATGAGTTGCTTCATCAGGGTGGACTTGCCGCAGCCGGAGGCACCGAGGATCACGAAGACCTCGCCCGGCATCACCTGAAACGACACGTCGCGGAAGATGGTGCGCGCGCCGAAGCGTTGCGTGAGGTGCTCTGCGACGATGAGCGGCAGTTCGGTCATGCGCCTGCCGGCAATAACCTCTCCCGCGTTGCGGGAGAGGTTGCTGTGCGACAGCACCGCGGGTGACGGTGCGGCGGACGCACGGTATTGTTGCATGCCTCCGCCGCACCCTCATCCGTCGCTGCGCGGCGCGTCGATCCGCTCCGCGGCTCAACCCCGCATTGCGGGAGAGGTTTTTGCCGGCGATGCCCGGCATCGATGGCGGCCATGCCGGTCGCCCCTTACAACTGCAACCGGTAGAACATCAGTGCGAAGACGCCGTCCAGCACGACGGTCGCCACAATACCGCCGACCACCGCCGCGGTGGCGGAGAGCCCGACCGCGCGCGGCCCCACGCCGGTCGCCAGCCCGGCACGGCAGCCAATCAACGCCACCGCCAAGCCAAACGCCATCGATTTCACCAGGCCGCCAACCAGGTCGGTGACGTAGGTGGCGCCTTGCGTCTGGTGGATGATCGTCACCAGCGGGAACCCGAGGGCGCGCATCACCGTGGTCATGCCCAGCAACCCGGCGAGTTCCAGCACCACCGTCACCACCGGCATGACCAGCATCACGGCGGCGATCCGCGGCAGCACCAGGTTGGTGGTGGGATCGATGCCCATGGTCTCCAGCGCATCCACCTCCTCGTTCACCTTCATCGTACCGATCTCGGCCGCGAAAGCCGAGCCGGTGCGGCCGGACAGGATGACGGCGGCGAGCAGTGGGCCGAGTTCGCGCACCAGGCTGATGGACACCAGATTGACCACGAACAGATCGGCGCCGTACGTGCGCATCGGGATGGCGGACTGGAAGGCGAGGATCAGGCCCATCAGGTAGCCGAGCAGTATGGCCAGCGGCAGCGAGCGGGCGCCGGATTGCTCGGCGTAGAGCAAGAAGTCGCCGAAGCGGAACATCCGTCGTCGCCGCGGCAGGCGGACCAGCGCGATCGCCGTCTCGCCGAGGCAACCGATGGCAAAGGCAATCGAGGCCAGGCCCGCGGCGAGCATGTCCTGTGGCCCCGCGCTCGATGCCGGCGCGGGCACAACCGGGGCGGCGAGGCCGGTGCGTGCCAGTGCGAGCAGCGCCGTTGTGCGCTCGGTGGCGCCGAGCAATGTGGCCGGCCCGCCATGCGCGGCTTCCGCCGCCGCCAGCAATGTGGCGCCGTCGAGGTCGCAAAAGCTGGCCGCGGCCAGGTCGATTGCCAGCGACCGCCCACGCGCCGCAATGACGGCGCGCAGCGTCGCATCCCAGATGGCGCCCGCGCCTTGCGCGTCGAGGCGGCCGGTGACCGCCAGCACGACCTCGCCGGTTCGTTGCGTTACCGACAAGCGCACTGGGGCGGGCATGGATGGTGCGTCCTGGTCCTGGCGGGCGGTTGCTGGATGGGCGCTCCGGACTTCCGCCGCATTGCCGGAGCCTAGACACAGGAAGGCAGCCTTTATCACGGTGGACCGATGAGAGCCACGGAGCGCCACGGCGGTGTATTCCTGGCGATCGCGTTTGGCCGCGCTAGCCCCCGCGCCATGCGGGCGAAGGCTCGCGATCCACGACTGCGCGTGGCGGCACGCAGCAAAGTCGTGGACGGCGAGCCTTCGCCCAGCCTTCGTCCGCGATGACGGGGCGGCGGCCACAGCGAATCGCCGTAAATCCGACTCCCTGACGGAGGATTGTTGATGCCTGGACTGCCCGCACCCGATCGCGGTGCCAGCAACGCGAGAAACCCCTGACAAACGCAGCGAACCCCCTTACTCTGGCGCCATGCCCGACGGGTCCGCCACGCTCACCCTGACCCTGCACCGCGCGATCGGCGAAATCCCCGCCGCCGATTGGGACGCCTGCGCCGGGGGGGAGAATCCGTTCGTCAGCTACGCCTTCCTCAGCGCCCTGGAAGACAGCGGTTCGGCGTCTTCACGAACCGGTTGGCTGCCGCAACATGCGGCGCTGCGCGGCGAGGACGGCAGCGTGGTGGCGGTGGCGCCGATGTACGCCAAGTCGCACAGCTACGGCGAATACGTGTTCGACCACGGCTGGGCGCACGCGCTGGAACGCGCCGGCGGCGACTACTATCCGAAGTTGCAGGTCGCCGCGCCATTCAGCCCGGTGCCCGGGCCGCGGCTGTTGCGCCGTCCGGGGTCCGGCGTGCCGGTCGGTGCGCTGGCCAGCGCGTTCGAACAGGCGTGCCGCTCGCTGGACCTTTCGTCGGTGCACGTGACGTTCTGCACTCAGGACGAATGGACCGAGCTGGGCGCCGCCGGCTGGCTGCAGCGGGTCGGCATGCAGTTCCATTGGGAGAACGCCGGCTACGGCAGCTTCAACGATTTCCTCGGCGCGCTGTCGTCACGCAAGCGCAAGGTGCTGCGGCGCGAACGGCGCGACGCCAACGCCGCGGGGTTGACGTTCCACGCGCTCACCGGCGCAGAGCTGACCGAGGCGCGCTGGGACGCGTTCTATCGCTTCTACCGCTCGACGGTGGACCGCAAATGGGGCTCCGCCTACCTCACCCGCGACTTCTTCTCTCTGCTCGGCGAGCGGCTGGGCGATCGCGTCGTGCTGATGCTGGCCGAGAACAACGGCAAGCCGGTGGCGGGTGCGCTGAATCTGGCGGGCAGCGAGGCGCTGTACGGCCGCAACTGGGGCTGTCGCGGCGACTGGCCGTTCCTGCATTTCGAGCTGTGCTACTACCGCGCGATCGACTGGGCGATCGAACATGGGCTGCAACGCGTCGAGGCCGGCGCGCAGGGGCGGCACAAGATCCAGCGCGGCTATCTGCCGCAGCCGACCTACTCCGCGCACTGGATCGCGCATGCCGGGCTGCGACGGGCGATCGCCAGTTTCGTCGAGGAGGAGCGGCGGGGGATACGCCACGAGATGGCGGCGCTGGCGGAACAATCACCGTTCCGCAAGGATGGCGAGGCGGAAGGGTGATCAGGCGGTTGTTCATGTCCGCCCGGCATGCTGCGTGGCCCGAGGCGCAGGAGCCAGCATGCCGGGCTCGCCGGCCTCGCAGTGCTGAAGTAGGCCCCGACGCCTAATCCAGCGGTTCCACCCGCACGATCGATGCGCCGTGGTTGCTGCCGACCCAGAACGACACCGGCGTCGCCCGGTCATCGACGAACGACCGTCGCATGTTGGTCGGGCGCGGCAGCAGATATTCGGTGAATGTCCCGGAGCGCGGATCGAGCCGCTCCACCCGGTCCGCCATCATCGAGCCGGCCCACACGTCGCCGTTGCGATCGGCCACCACGTCATACGGGAAATACCCCGGCGTCGGCGGCGTCCATTCGCGGAAGCTCTGCGTGGCCGGGTCGAACATGCCGATCCGGTTGCCGCGGAACTCGCCGAACCAGAACCGCCCGGTTGCGTCCAGCGCTCCGCGGCGCGGCGCTGAATTGGGCGTTGGCGTCGGCCAGGTGGTCACGGCGCCGGTCTTCGCATCCACCCGGCCGACGTCGCCGCGGCCGAACACGGTGAAAAACACGTTGTTCGCGGCATCGCTGCTGATGTCGTAGAGGTTCGGACTGGGAATCGGGAACGGCTGGAACACCTCGTACGCGCCGCTGGCGATGTCCATCCGGTAGATCGAATAGGTGCCGGAATCCTCGATCCACACCTTGCCATCCACGTTGGCGTGGCTTGGCTCGACCTCGGTGGTCTGCGTGTAGTCCTTGTTCAGCGCCGGGGGCACCGGCCAGGTGCGGAACGTCTCCGTGCGCGGATCGAACCGCGCCACACCCGCCTGGTAGGCCAGCCCAAGCCACAGATTGCCGTCGGCATCGGCCCGCAGCGCCAGCGCGCCCTTCGGCGAATCAGGCTTCAGCGTCGGCACCGTGTACTCGACGATCCTGCCGGTTGCCGCATCCAGCTTACCCAGGATTTGCTCGACGAAACTGTCGTACCACACGGTGCCGTCGGGAGTGACGATGACGTCGTGCGGCATGCGCGTCGGCTGCGGCAGATCGTATTCGGTGACGACGACGCGAGTCGCCCGCCCGGTCGGACGGTGGAACGTCTTCAACGGGAAACCCCACACCGGCGCCTTGCTCAGATTGACGCCGGCGAGATACGCGGCCTGCTTCTCGATCACCGCCTGCCGCTTCTCCAGCGCGAATTCGCCCTGGTTGGCGACGCGATCGGCGAGCAAGCGCTGTGGCGTCAACACCGACGAAGCCGCCGCGTAACCCGCCATGCGCTGCTGCACGGCGGTGAACTCTGCCGCGGTGTGCGCGGAATACAGCGGCCGTTGCAGGTTGTGGCAGCCGACGCAGTTTTGCAGGAACTGCTTCTGCGCGAGATCGCCAGGCAGGCTGTCGAACCACTCGGCGTTGGTGAGCTGGGCGGCCAGGTCGGTCGTGGGCCGCAACGTCAGGTCGGCGGCCGCCGGGGTCTCGGCCGCCACATCCACCGCGCCGGGACCGGCCAGGTCGTACCCCACGGCGCGGATGGTCAGCACGTAGTGCCCGGGCGCCAGGCGTGACGCGGGAAAGCCGTAGCCGCCCTGTGCGTCGCTGACCACGGTGACGGTGATGTTGGAGCCCTCGCGATGGGCGCTGACCAGCACGCCTTCCATCGCGCCTTCCCGGGCGGAGCGGACGTGACCCGACAGCACGACCGCCGGCTCGGCCCGCGCTGGTCCGGCGAGCGATGGCAGCAGCAGCACGAGGCCAAGCAATCTGGCGAGGCGTATGGGCACGGTTCTCTCCCAACTCGTTTTTGTCCGTCGGAGGTTCGGCCGGGACTCGGCGACCCCAGGCGGGATGCGACACGGAATAGTGTGGCGGTCCGGACGCCGGGTCCACCTCGCCGGCACCGTGGGCTCGGGCCGCAATGCGGATCAAGGTCGCGAAGCGGATCGACGCGGCTGGGTCGCGAGGCGAACCGACCGGGAGCGGCGAGGGTGCGGCCGATCGGGTCGGCAGGCAGTTTTCGCGGCCGGGCAGCCCGATCACCCTCTCCGCTTCGCCTTTCGACCTCTCCCCCAAAGCGGGAGAGGTTTACGTGGATGACATCGCCCGGCCGACGCTCTATCTGATACTGCACCGCAGCAGCAGCCCCTCCCCGGGCTTCTGAGCGCCGCCCCTGACCCCTGACCCCTGGCAAATGACCGACACACCGATCGACCACATCCGCAATTTCGCGATCATCGCCCATATCGACCACGGGAAATCCACCCTGGCCGACCGGCTGATCCAGACCACCGGCGCGCTGAGCGACCGGGAGATGACCAACCAGGTGCTCGACAGCATGGACCTGGAGCGGGAGCGCGGCATCACTATCAAGGCGCAGACCGTCCGGCTGACCTATAAGGCCAAGAACGGCCAGGTGTACGAGCTGAACCTGATGGATACGCCCGGCCACGTGGACTTCGCCTACGAGGTCAGCCGCAGCCTGGCCGCCTGCGAGGGTTCTCTCCTCGTGGTGGACGCCAGCCAGGGGGTGGAGGCGCAGACGCTGGCCAACGTCTACCAGGCGATCGAGGCCAACCACGAAATCGTGCCCGTGCTGAACAAGATCGACCTGCCGGCCGCCGAACCGGAGCGGGTGAAGCAGCAGATCGAGGACGTGATCGGCCTGGATGCCTCCGACGCGATCGAGATCAGCGCCAAGACCGGGCTGAACATCGAGGGCGTGCTGGAGGCGCTGGTGCACCGCCTGCCGCCGCCGAAGGGCGACGGCGCGGCGCCGCTGAAGGCGCTGCTGGTGGATAGCTGGTACGACCAGTATCTCGGCGTGGTGATCCTGGTGCGGGTGAAGGACGGCCGCCTGAAGCGGGCGCAGAAGATCCGCATGATGTCGAACGGCGCGGTGCACTCGGTCGAGCAAGTCGGGGTGTTCTCGCCGAAGATGATCCCGACCGACGATCTGGGGCCGGGGGAGATCGGGTTCATTACGGCCTCCATCAAGACCGTCGCCGATTGCTCGGTGGGCGACACCATCACCGACGACCGCAACCCCGCCGCCGCGGCGCTGCCCGGGTTCAAGCCGTCGATCCCGGTGGTGTGGTGCGGCCTGTATCCGGTGGACGCCGACGATTTCGAGAAGCTGCGCGAGTCGCTAGGAAAACTGCGGCTGAACGACGCCAGCTTCCACTACGATCCGGAGACCTCCGCCGCGCTGGGCTTCGGCTTCCGCTGCGGCTTCCTCGGGCTGCTGCACCTGGAGATCATCCAAGAGCGGCTGACCCGCGAGTTCGACCTCGACCTGATCGCCACCGCGCCATCGGTGGTGTACCGCGTGCACCGCACCAACGGCGAGGTGATCGAACTGCACAACCCGGTGGACATGCCGGACGGTTCGCTGATCGACCACATCGAGGAGCCGTGGATCCGCGCCACCATCATGCTGCCGGACGACTACCTCGGCGTGGTGCTGCACCTGTGCACCGAGCGGCGCGGCGAACAGGTGGACCTGACCTATGTCGGCAACCGGGCGATGGTGGTGTACCGGCTGCCGCTGAACGAGGTGGTGTTCGACTTCTACGACCGGCTGAAGTCGGTATCTCGGGGTTATGCCAGCTTCGACTACCAGATGGACGGCTATGCGCCGGGCGACCTGGTGCGGATTTCGATCCTGGTGAACGGCGACCCGGTGGACGCGCTGTCGTTCATCGCGCATCGCAACGTGGCGGAGGCGCGCGGACGGGCGATCTGCGGCAAGCTGAAGGATTTGATCCCGCGGCAGTTGTTCAAGATCGCGGTGCAGGCGGCGATCGGCGGACGGGTGATCGCGCGCGAGACGATCAGCGCGCTGTCGAAGGACGTGACGGCGAAGTGCTACGGGGGGGATATCACGCGAAAGCGCAAGCTGCTGGAGAAGCAGAAGGAGGGCAAGAAGCGGATGCGCCAGTTCGGCAAGGTGGAGATCCCGCAGTCGGCCTTCCTGGCGGCGCTGAAGATGGATGCGTAGCGTTTCGTGACCAGACCATTCGAATCCTATAGTGACCGCAGTTTCAGAACCCCGCTGCCTTGAGCAGCGGATTGTCCGTGACAGGTAGTGCTATGGTAACGTTCTGATTTCGTATGCTTGCCAGGCCACGGGACGGGTCACATCATCGCCGTGCAATGCTACCAACCGGGGAGGGAAGCCATGCCGCAGCCGCTGCGCATGGGCGTCGTCTACGACTTCCGCAATCCACCGGAATCCGGGATGCGGACGCCCGATCTCTACGCCGCCATCATGGAGCAGGTGGTGTGGCTGGATGGGCTCGGGATCGACCTTGTGTGGTTCACCGAGCACCACTTCGTCGATGACGGCTACCTGCCGTCGTGGATTCCGGTCGCCGGCGCGATGGCGGCGCGCACCCGACATGTGCGGTTTTCCTGCGACGTCTGCCTGCTGCCGTTCAACCATCCGATCCGCCTGGCCGAGGACCTCGCCGTGCTCGACAACATCAGCGGCGGGCGGGTGGAGATCGGCGTCGGGCTGGGTTACGCCGCGCACGAGTTCCGCGGCTTCGGACTGCCGGTGTCGCATCGGCTGTCCTACACCGACGAAGGGCTGGAGGTGTTGACTCGCGCCTTTACCGGTGAGCGCTTCTCGTTCCACGGCAAGCGCTACGACTTCCAGGATGTGCGCATCACGCCGGGCTATGTGCAGCCGGGCGGCCCGCCGCTATGGGTGGCGGCTCTGGCGGAAGCGGGAGCGAGGCGGGCGGCGCGATTTGACGCCAACCTGCTGCCGCAAGGACCGCGCGAGCGGTCGCTGGATCCCTGGCAGGCGGCGCTGCGCGAGGCCGGACGCGACCCGTCGGCGTATCGCGTCGGCATCATCCGCCCCTGCCTGATCACTGACGATCCGGAGCGCGACTACAAGCCGGTCCGCGCCGCGGAGCGCCGGCGCATGGCGCTGTACCAGCAGTTCCGGGCGGAGTCCGGCGGGCATGGCGGCGTCGCCGGCATCGTCGACGAGCAGCGGATTCCGCAGAATTGGATCGTCGGCGATCTGGACGATTGCGTCGCCCGCATGGCGGCGTTCATCCGCGAATACGGGCTGACCGACATCGTCTGCTGGGCGGTGCCGCCGGGGCTGCGGCCGGACCAGATGTCGCGGCACCTGGAACGTTACGCGCAGGAGCTGGTGCCGCGGCTGAAGGCGATGTTCCCTGGCTGAGCGCCGGGGTTTTCCCGAACCGCCGACGCTGCTATCTAGGCGGCCGCCCGTGCGGGAGAGATGGCCGAGTGGCTTAAGGCGCACGCTTGGAAAGCGTGTGTACGCGCAAGTGTACCGTGGGTTCGAATCCCACTCTCTCCGCCACGGGAGCGGCCTAATCTGTTGAGATATCCAGGAAGTCTCCGCTGCCGTCAAACGTAGCATACACTCTGGCAAACACATTGAGCGCCGCGCTCACGCAGAGTTCTTGCTACGTTCCCCGCCGTCCCCTATTGTCCCGCCACGCTCGACGCGCCCAGCCTCGCTGACGTTCGGTCGCGATGCGCTTCATCGCCAGAAGGATGATCGCGAACATCAGCGGTGGCATGAACAGACTGACCCACGCAAGCGGGTTGCCCAGCACCGCTGGCCAACCCGGGACGGGCGCCCAGGCACGCTGGATACGCATAACCGTCGCAACCGTCCAAAGGCCACTCACGATGATCCAGAGCACGACGAAATTGGGGCCGCGCACGCCGCGTGACCGGCCTCGGTGCATGCTGTCTTTCGCGTCCGTCAGCGGCGACGCGTCGGGACCTGCACGCGGGCGGGACGTATCGGCTTCGTTACGGCTCTGTACAGGGTCGAACCACATGACCTAGCGGGCCGCCGTCTGCTGCTCCGCGCGGTGCCACCATCCACCGCCCAGCGCCTGGAACAGCGCCGCCGTATCGCTAAAGCGACTCGCCTGAGCCTGCACACGACTGATGACGGCGGTCTGATACGTTTGTTCGGCCGACAGCACGGTCAGAAAGTTGACATAGCCGACCTGCTGCTGCCGATGCGTGAGATCGAGCGTCACTTTCGCAGCCTGCTCCGATGCCACCGCTGCTTTCAAAGCGTCAGCGTCGGACAGCAACGCGTGCAGCGTATCGGCGACATTTTGAAAAGCCGTAATGACGGTGCCGCGATACTGTGCCGCGGACTGGATCAGCGCCTCGTCCGCCGCGCGCTTCTTGTGCAACAGCGTGCCGCTATCGAACACGGTCTGCGTCACGCTTCCAACCAGGGACCAGAATTCGGAGGCGGGTCCGAACATGGCAGCCATGCTGTTCCCTGCCGTGCCGATGCTGGGGTTCAAAGTGATCTGCGGCAGCATCGCGGCAACCGCGACGCCGACATTGGCACTTGCCGACCGCATCTGTTCCTCGGCGGCGCGGACATCCGGACGCTGCTCGATAATCTTCGAGGGCAGACTCAATGGCAGGTCTCCCGGCAGATGCAGCGACGCAAGAGTAAACGTTTCCGTAACGTCCTGGTTGGGCAGGTTGCCAACCAGCGCGCGGATCTGGTCACGCGTCTGTTCCAACTGCTTTTGCAGCGGTGGCAGCGTCTGTTCGACCTGCGCCAACGCGGCCTCCTGGGCAGCCGCGTCGATCCCCATGGCATAGCCAAACCGCTGCTGATTACGAAGGATCTCCAGCGACTTCCGGTTGATGCCGATGATGTCCTCGGTTGCCGAGATCTGGGATCGTGTCGAGACTTCCTGGATCACCGCCGCAACGACATTCGAGGTCAGGGTAAGGTAGGTGGCCTCCGTCTCGAAGCGCTGCATGTCCTCTTGCGCCTGCTGCGACTCCACCGCGCGGCGTGTGCCGCCGAACACGTCCGGTGCATAGGACACGCTGACCTGAGCCGTGTTGAGGGTGTAATACGGATTGCCACTGGCACTTGCCGGCGACACCGCTCCGGTCGCGGTCAGGTTGCGGCTCGGCGAAAAGCTTGCCTGCACGGTTGGAAAGAACGCGCCCTTCGCAGCCAGGGTCAGCTCGTGCGCCTGGCGCAGTGCCGCCTTGGCCGACTCGATTGTCGGATTGGCGCGCAATGCCTGTTCGACCAGTGCGTTGAGCTGGGGAGACTGGAACGCCTTCCACCAATCGAACGGGATGTCCTGCCCGGACACCAGATGCTGGGCAGCGCCGCCATAAACCACTGCCGAGGCGCTGACCGTAGGCACGGGATTGGGAGCGAACCCGGCGTCAGCGGGCGCGACAGGCCGGTGAAAGTCGGGCCCGACCGCACAACCGCACAACAAAAGCGCCATTACCGGCGCAGCGTTCAGGCGACGAAGGCGCGACCTGCGCTCCTCGGTTGTTGCAATGCGGGGTGTCAATCTCGTCACCTGCGGCCAGAGTCGGCCGCAACCTAGCGACAGGCCGATTGCCCTGGAACTGTGACGAATCACAGTTCGCACTGTGACTTATCACAGTAGACCCGGCGCACCCGAGGGGGAATGTTCCGGACAGAATGTAATGGGTTTGCCATGGGATTTAGCCGAATGACCACCGCGCGAAAGCTCGTAGTCGCAGCGACGCTGGCTGCCATTGCCGGCGGCAGCGTCGCGGCGTGGAAGTCTGGCGTCTTTTCCGGGACGACGATCGCGCCTTCCGCGGCAAACGCCGCCACCGCCGACGCACAGACGACGTCGAATCCAGTCGCGGCAGCCGATAGTGCGGCGACTACACCAGCGCTGGAGTTGACCGACGGGCAGTTGGACTCGATCAAGGTCGCGCCGGTTGGTGAACATGTCTTTCCGTTGCAGCAGGACGCGGTTGGCAGCATCGACTTCGACGAGGACATGTCGGTCCAGGTGTCCACGCCGTACCAGGGCAAGATCATTTCGGCATTCGCTCAGGTTGGCGACGAGGTGCGTAAGGGTCAGCCGCTGTTTACGATCGACAGTCCCGACCTGCTTCAGGCGGAGTCGACCTTGATCGGGGCGGCGGCGACCTACGATCAGAACAATCGGGCGCTCCTGCGCGCCCGCAAACTCTATAGCACGCAGGGGGCGGGCGGCATTGCGGAGAAGGATCTCGATGCAGCGGTCCAGGGCGAGGTGTCGGCCGAAGGCGCACTGAAAGCCGCGCGGGATGCGGTCCGCATTTTCGGCAAGACTGACGCCGAAATCGACGGCATGGTGACGCGGCGGGCCGTGGATCCAGTGCTGATTGTGAACAGTCCGATCGCCGGAAAGATCACGGCGCGCAACGCCCAGCCCGGGCTTCTCGTGCAACCCGGAAACACGCCGGCGCCTTATTCGGTAGCCGACATATCGACGATGTGGATGCTGGGAAATGTGGCCGAAATCGACAGCGCTGCCATCACGGTCGGGCAGGAAGTGAAGGTGTCAGTCATGGCCTATCCCGGCCAGGTTTATGCGGGAAAGATCACGACCGTCGGCGCGACTGTCGATCCGAATCTCCATACGCTTCTGGTGCGGTCCGAAGTGCAGAATCCGCGGCATGAGCTGCGGCCGGGCATGTTCGCGAATTTCGTGATCCGCACCGGCGATCCGGTGACCGCGACCGCCGTCATGGCCGATAGCGTCGTGCGGGAAGGCGACGGCACCATGACGGTGTGGGTGACCTCCGACCGCCATAAATTTACTCAGCGCGTGGTCAAGATCGGGCTGCAGGAGAATGGCTACGATCAGATTCTCGATGGGCTACAGCACGGCGAAGTGGTGGTCACCGAAGGTGCCATCTTCCTCGACAACATGCTTACCGCCAGCCCGACCGACTGAGCCACGCCTGAACCGGTCGATCCAGCAATGCTCCTCGGGGAAGCCACATCGTGCTGAAGTCCATTATCGCGTTCGGGCTGACACGCCGGACGATCGTCATCATGGGGCTGTTGGTGTTCATCGGCGGTGGGCTGATCGCCTTCACCGAACTGAACATCGAGGCTTATCCCAACCCGGCGCCGGTCATTCTGGAAATCACCGCCCAGCAGGCCGGCTTGTCAGCCGAGGAAATGGAGAAATACTACACGACGCCGATGGAGATCGGCCTCTATTCGACGCCCGGCATCGACAATATCCGGTCGACCTCATTCTATGGCCTGACGTTTGTCCGGGTTACGTTCAAGTACGGCGTGGATTACTTTTTCGCCTACACCCAGGCTGCTCTCAGCCTGCAACAGAACGTCACCCTGCCGCAGAATCAGGTTCCACAGATCCAGCAGTCGAGCCTCGTCGGCGAGGTGTATCGTTACCAGGTGGTGGGACCGCCGCATTTCGGTCTGACCAATCTCCGTACCGTCCAGGACTGGATCGTGCTGCGCAGGCTGTCGACGATTCCTGGCGTCGCGGCGATCAACAGTTGGGGCGGCACGACCAAGGAATTCGATGTCGAGGCCGATCTCGGCCGGCTGCAAACCTATGGTATCACGATTCCGCAGATGCTGACGGCGCTGGGCAACGCCAACATCAATGTCGGCGGACGCGAGATCAATATCGGCCAGCAATCGGTGAACATCCGCGGCATCGGGCTGATCGACGACGGCGGCAACGACGACCTGACCAAGGGTTATCGCGTCAACGACATCGAGAACGTCGTGCTCACCCAGTCGGACGGCGTGCCGGTGCGGGTGAAGGACGTCGCCAAGGTGAAGATCGGGTTTGTCCCTCGGCTGGGCATCGCCGGCCGCGACCATCAGGACGACATCGTCGCATCGATCGTCGTCATGGGACGCACCTACCATACCAACGACATCGTCCCGCGCATCCAGGCCGCAATCGATGCGATGAACAGCGATGGCAGCCTGCCGCCCGGCGTCAAGATCGTGCCTTATTACGATCGGACGTCGCTGGTCGCGGTGACCACGCACACCGTCCTGCACAACCTCATCTTCGGCTGCGTCCTGGTGTTCCTGATCCAGTGGATCTTCCTGGGCGACCTGCGCAGCGCGATCATCGTCGGGTTGAACATCCCGATTGCCCTGCTGTTCGCGATCATATTGCTCGTGCTGCAAGGTCAGGACGCGAACCTGCTATCGATCGGCGCCGTGGACTTCGGCATTATCGTCGATTCGGCAGTGATCCTGGTCGAAAACGTGTTTCGCAATTTTCAGCTTGGCACGGATTCGCGGCAGAAATTGCTAGAGGATCTGGCGGAAGGCAGTTTTGGCGTGGATCCGACCAGCGCCCACCGCACATCGACGGTGAAGACCTGGACCGATCGGCTGCGCCTGATCCTGATCAGCGCCATGCAGGTGGACCGCGCGGTGCTGTTTTCCGCGACGATCACCGTGGCCGCGTTCGTGCCGCTGTTCACCATGCAGGGCGTCGAAGGTCAGATCTTCGGGCCTATGGCAAAGACCTACGGCTACGCCCTGGCCGGAGCATTGCTCGCCACCTTCACAGTCACGCCCGCGCTCGCTTCCATCCTCCTTCCGAGCCATATCAAGGAGGTCGAAACCATCCTGGTGCGCGGCATCCGCAAAATCTATACGCCGCTGCTGCGTTGGTCGCTCGACAAGCGCTGGATCATGGTCGCCATCGGTGTGGTGTTCCTGGTCGCAACCGGCGCGTTGTCCACGCGGCTGGGCAGTGAGTTCCTGCCCGCGCTGGAGGAAGGCAACTACTGGATCCGCGCCTCGATGCCACCAACGATGGATCTGAACTCGGGCACCGAAGCGACCCGCAAGATTCGCGAGATCCTGCTGCGCCATCCGGAAGTCATCACCGTGGTGTCGCAGCACGGCCGGCCGGACAACGGCAGCGACGCATCGCCGTTCTCCAACGTCGAACTGTTCGTGCCGCTGAAGCCGTATGACGAATGGCCGCGCAGATTTACCAAGGACGAGCTGACGGCGGAACTGCAAAAAGAGTTCGCCGCCGAACTCCCCGGCGTCGGCTTCAATTTCTCCCAGTACATCCAGGACAACGTCGAGGAGGCAATCTCCGGCGTCAAAGGCGCCAACTCCGTCAAGGTCGTCGGACCCAACCTGGAGGAAGACGAAAAACTCGGAACCGAGATCATGGAACAGATGGCGCAGGTCAGGGGAGTGCAGGACCTGGGCATTTTCCACGTGCTTGGCCAGCCGAATTTGAACATCAAGGTGGATCGGGAGAAGGCAGCCCGCTACGGCCTGAATACCGGCGACATCAACACCGTCATCCAGGCAGCGTTGGGCGGCACGACCGCGACGACGGTCCTGGAAGGCGACCGCCAGTTCAACGTCGTGGTTCGGCTGGCGCAGAACTATCGCGACAGCGTCGATTCGGTCGGCAATATCAAGGTCGGCTATCAGACGCCCAGCGGATCGACGGCGTATATTCCCTTGCGGGAGCTGGCGACGATCTCGCTCGATACCGGCGCATCCTACATCTATCACGAAGCGACCAAACGGTTCCTGCCGATCAAGTTCAGCGTCCGCGACCGCGACCTTGGCAGCACCGTCGCGGAGGCCCAGGATCGGATTGCGAAGAACGTGAAACTGCCGACCGGCTACCGGCTGGTGTGGGCCGGCGAATTCGAGGACCTGGAACTCGCCAAACATCGCCTCGAAATCGTCGTGCCGATCGCTCTGGTGCTGATCCTGACCTTGCTCTACAGCCTGTTCAATTCGCTGCGTGACAGCCTTCTGGCATTGGCCGGCATACCCTTTGCCATCGGCGGCGGCATCATCGCGCTGTATGTCACCGGCCTCGCGTTCAGCATCTCGGCCGCCATCGGCTTCATCTCGCTGTTCGGCGTGTCGGTGATGAACGGCATCCTGATCCTGACCTACTACAACCAGGTCAGGTTGGGCGGGATGCGTGGCACCGCGGCGATGTTCCACGCGGCGGAGCAACGGATGCGACCAATGCTGATGACGTCGCTTGCCGCCTGCATCGGCCTGTTCCCGGCGGCGCTGTCGCACGGCGTCGGCAGCCAGGTGCAGCGGCCGCTCGCGACAGTTGTCGTGGGCGGCATGCTGATCGGTCCGATCCTGCTGCTGCTGGTGGTGCCGGCGTTGCAGATGGTGTTCCTGGGCAAGGACGATGACGGCCCGGCCGAGGAGCCCCCCGCCGACGCCGCAGCCGTTGCCGGCGGTGGGTGAGCCGGTGTTGCGGCAAATGAACCGTGGTGGAGGCATGGCATGAAGCCTTCTGTCTTCCTGGCTGCGCTGCTGACCGTTGGTGGATTGACCGCAGGTACCGGCCACGCGCTGCCTCACCAGCTCCCGCCACACGGCATCGCCAAGCCCGCTGCTCCCAAGAGCCCTCTCGGGTCCGCGGGCCTGGTGCATGGCCCGATTGGCGGGCCGGTCAACCGAGGGCCGGGCATCAACGGTACGGGCATGTTGCGGAAGCACCGATGATGTGGCGCCCAGACGTTGCCGAACTTCGCACGGAACGACACAAGTTCGCCTGCGTAGGAGAACATTGATGTATTCGAAGTCGCGCATTTCCGCCGTCGCCCAAACCATGCGCCATCAAGGCCGCATGCGGCCGAACGCGATAGTGCGGTTCGCTCTGCTGGGCGTCGCGGTCTGCGCAATGTCGGGTTGTGCGCATGACGTGGTGGTGCAAAACCCTCACACCGGCGCGACCGAAATCTGCCGGGAAAGCCTGCACGGCCTTGACCCCTGGTCGCAAGCCATGAGCTGCGTCGCCGATCACATCGCCCAGGGCTGGACAAGGTCGGATCAGGAATGACCGGCATGCCGCCCGACCGATCGGCGCCGCTGCGGGCGGTGGATCTATGGTTCGATCAACTGCCCGGCCGCCGCCTTGACCGCCGCGTGCATGCGCGTCGTCGCGTTCAGCTTCACCCGCGCGTTGTCGATGTGAAAATCGACGGTTCGCTTGGTCAGGCCGATGATCTGGGCAATCTCCGACGAGGTCTTGCCGCGCGCCGCCCAGGTCAATGTCTCGACCTCGCGCTCGGTCAGGTCCACCTGCCGCGGCCACACCGCCGAACGCGCCACGCGCGACAGCCGCGCGGTGATAATGGCGGTCAGGATATCGAAATCGACCGGCTTGGTGATGTAATCGTCCGCACCCAGCTGCCGCCCTTTGAGTTCGTTCGCTCGATCGGACAGGGCGGTCAGGTAAACGAACGGCATGCCGCTGAAGCGCGGCGCGATGCCGGTCAGCCGCTCCAGCAGGTCGAAGCCCGACAGGTTGGGCATGCTGATGTCGGCCAGCACGATGTCGGGCTGCTTCGCCAGGATCGCCTGGAACCCCTGCTGCCCATCATAGGCCATGCTCACCTTGAAGCCGCGATCGACCAGTTCCTCGGCGAGCACACCCGCCGTTTCCCGGTCGTCGTCGATGCACAGAATGTGCCTGCGCAGATCGCTCATCGTCCACCCGTGCCGTGCATGCGTCGTGGTTCGTGGCGCCAGTCAATCCGCAGTGGCTCGCCATCCCCCGCGCTTTGGCTTACTCCGCTGCGGGGCAACATGTCAAATATAAGACGGGTATATACAGTGGTGAGGAATCATTATAACTTCCTATAGTTCCTGGCTCCCGAGGACACGCCGCTACCACGGATCGAGACCATGAAATACTGGCGTTCTCTTCGGGGGCGGCTGTCCCTGGTTTTCCTGTTGTTGTTCGCAACCATCGTTTTGCTTGGTGCCGCCAGCGTCTGGAGCCTGAGCAACTCCAACGAGGTATCGAAAGACGTCCGCGACCGCTGGCTTCCCAATACGCGATTGCTGGGGGACCTCAACAATTTCACCTCGGATTACCGAACCGCCGAAGCCGACAGCCTGTTGGCGGCGAGCGAAACCGAGCTCTCCGAAACCCTCCACGATATCCGGATTCTCGATCAGGCGGTGATACGCGCGCAACAGGGGTATGAGCGCATACCGCATGACGAGCGGGAATCCGAACTTTACCAGGAGTTCAGTTCGACCTGGGTTGCCTACCGGAAACTGGCTGACCAGGTCACCGCCTTATCGTCATCGGGGCACCGGGCGGAAGCGGCCTCGCTGTATCGGGCACAGTCACGCACCACCTACGATGCCGCGAGCGATCTGCTGGGGCAACTCACCGACTACAACGTGGTGCGGGCCGCGCAGGCCAGCGAACGTTCCGTGCGGGCCTATCAGCAGGCACGCTGGCTGATGAGCGGGGCGCTGATTGCGGCAGGACTGATGCTGGGTGTCGTCATATCCCAGGTCAGGCGCTCGGTGTCACGTCCCCTTCTCGATCTGGGGCAGGCGATGCGTCAGCTCGCTGCAAACGATATCGGGGTCCGGATCGACCACATCGACCGCAACGACGAAATCGGAGAAATGGCACGCGCCGTTGTGGTGTTCCGCAGCAACGCGATCGAACTGATGCAAAGCCAGCGCGGCCTGGCGCAACAAGCGACGATGCTGGAGGAGAAGCTCGCCCACGAGCAATACGTCACCCAATTGCAGCGAAACTTTGTGTCGATGATCACGCATGAGTTTCGCACGCCTCTGACCCAGATCGACGCCCAGGCCCAGCGTTTGCTCAGCTTGAAAGATCGCCTGAGCAGTGATGACGTTGATGAGCGGGCGAGGCGAATACGGGCCGCGGTGGTACGGATCATTCGATTGATCGATAACCTGGTTGATACCGCACGCCTAATGGACGGCGACGCGAGCCTGTTCTTCCATCCGGAGAAAATCGATCTGTGCACCGTGCTGCGGGATGCTTGCCACCTGCACCGCGAACTCTCGCCGAACGCACAAATCATGGAGTATTATGATTCATCCCCGTTGCCGCTGTATGGCGATCCCAAGCTGTTGTTCCAGACGTTCAGCAACCTTCTCTCGAATGCCATAAAATATTCGCCCGCCGATCCAAGGGTCAAAATTCATGCGAGACACACCGCGGAGATGACGACAGTCGTGGTCGAGGATCACGGACTTGGCATTCCGATGCAGGACCGGGCGCAGATCTTCACCCGATACTACCGAGGTAGCAATGTCTGCGGCCTGGTCGGCACCGGCGTCGGGTTATTCCTGGTCGCAACGGTGGTGCATCTGCACGGCGGCGACGTGACGGTGGAGAGCAGAGAGGGCAAGGGGTCGCGGTTCACCGTCACGCTGCCCAATGGTGGGCCTCCGACTGGTACGCTCTGTCGGTCGGCGGTTCCGACGCCACCGGACGCCTAGCATTAATAGTTTCTGTAAACTCTCGCAGAGGCTGATCGTGGGTAGGCCAATCCGTTTTCACCGGGCTTCTTCCCCTCTATGCCGATGATGATCAATTGAGCGAGCAAACCATCGAAGACAATGCAATCTCCGGTGCCGAGCGCTTCCATGATGAGTGAAACCCCGAGCGATGGCATAGGGTGGTCCGTGGAAACCTCCATCCTCTCGCCCCGCGCGACGAGCTGGACCCGCGGCGTCCGGGGCCGCTGCTTCTTCCGGTCAAAGTGCGCCGCCAAGACAGCGCGTTCCTCCGGTATCGGTTCGTAGGGCCTGGCCAGATCAACGCTCACCTGTGGTGCCGCTTCCTTGGTCATCGCGTCATCCGGGTCCGACTACAGCCACATTTTTGCCAATCGGATCACCCCGGAACCGCAGGCCGCCGAAGCTCTCGCAGCCGGAAAAGCATGGCGAGCGTCCGTTCCAGCTTGCGGTCGAGATGGCCTTCGTACCGTGCAGGCACGTCCAGATCATCGGCCGCATACGCGATCCCGAGAGCCTGATCACGTATCGCGTCACGATGCTCCAGTGCGGTGATCGGTTCCTCGTGCCATTGGTCCCAATAGCGGTTGATCCAACCCTTGAGCGCGTCCGCGGTCGGCGCGTAGGTCACGCCATCGGTGGCCGCTCGGCCAGGCATTGCTGCCAGTGCGGGTTCGTAGGCATCTGCCTCGTCGGCCACCAGGATGTCCCGTGCGCGCCAGACCTGGCCGAATCACAGCGGTCCCCCCGGTGGTTGCGGCACGGGCAGCGCGCGGCTTTTCGCTGATCGCCACGGGTGCCGTGCTGACACTGGGTGGCAGCTGCCGCGCGGCGCCCCGACTCGTCGCTTATGTTTGTAACACTCCCCCCGCTCAGATGGACGCCTTTCGCTTCAATGCTCCGGCGTGGACTGTCATTTTCCGGACGACATCCGCGGTCAGGTTCACGTTCGCGCGCGCACGCAACCGATAAGCGCAACGGCGGTTCCGGCCCTGGGACACCGTCCGCCAGCCGCAGCATCGGGGCCGTTTGCCAATCATCATGGCTGCCATCTTCAAGCCACGGGCAAACTTGAATGCGAAGCTCACCCTACTTGCGGCAGCCGCCCTCATGCTGGGTGGCGTCGGCTGGTGGTGGGGTTGGCCGCGTACCAACTATGTGCGTCACACAAATTGGATCGTGGAACAGGTGGTGCCGTTCAGCCATCAGCACCACGTCAGCGGCCTGGGGCTCGACTGCCGCTTCTGCCACACCACGGTAGAGACGCAGAGCAACGCCGGTTTGCCACCCACTTACACCTGCATGACATGCCATTCGCAAATTTGGACCAATGCCAAAATCCTGGCGCCCGTACGCGAGAGCCTGGCGAATGACACGCCGCTCGTCTGGCATCGCATCAACGACCTGCCCGACTACGTGTATTTCAATCACGCCATTCATATCGCCAAGGGCATCGGGTGCGCGAGCTGCCACGGCGACGTGGCGCATATGCCGCTGATGTACAAGGCGAAGAGCTTGACCATGGGCTTCTGTCTCGATTGCCACAGCAATCCCGCGCCACACCTGCGGCCCCGGGACGAGGTCTTCAACACCGGCTGGCACCGCACCAAGGACACGCCGTCCCCGTCGGCCCTGATGGCCCAGTATCATTTGCTGAACCGCAAGCTGACGGATTGCTCGATATGCCATCGGTGACCCGCCAATGGCGCAGCCTCGCGGAACTGGCGCGCGATCCGGCGTTCGTGGCGCGCGCCGCACGTGAATTCCCCACGCTCGCCGGTAGCCTGAACGTTCCGCACGATCGCCGGCGCGTGCTGAAGCTGATGGCCGCGGGCCTGGCTTTGGCCGGCCTCGGCGGCTGCGATGACGGTGCCCCAAGCGGCGTGCTGATCCCGCCGGTCCGTTCGTCGCGCGAGTCGGTCACCCGCGGCAGCAATCTCTATGCGACAGCGAGTGTGTTGTGCGGCTACGCGGCCGGCGTGCTGGTGCGGCATGATGCAGGCCGGCCGATCAAGGTGGCCGGCAATCCCGATCATCCCGCCAGCCTGGGTGCGACCGATGCGATCGCCCAGGCGGAGATCCTCGGCTTCTATGACCCCGATCGTGCGGCGGGGCTGATGCGCGACGGCGAGCCGCAGGACTGGCAGAGTCTGTTGACCGCCCTTGCAGCGCAGCGGGCCAGCTGGACAAAGACCGGCGGCGCGGGATTGCGCGTGCTGACCGGCAGCGTGACGTCGCCGACGATGGCGCGGCAGTTCGTCGCGTTGCAGCAGCTTTATCCGGAAATGCGTTGGCATCAGTGGGAGCCGGTGTCGCGCGACGCAGTACGAGCCGGTGCGCAGTTGGCATTCGGCCGGTCACTGGAGATCGTGCCGAAGCTCGATGTCGCGGACGTGATCCTGGCGTTGGACAGCGACCTGCTGGATGCCGCGCCCGGGCATGTGCGTCTGGCGCACGACTTTGCGACGCGACGCAATCCGACGCGCGGCCCCATGAGCCGCGTCTATGCCGTGGAGCCGACGCCCACGCTGATCGGTCTGGCGGCCGACCACCGCTTCGTTGCGGGACCGGGCGATATGCATCGCACCGTCGTGGCACTCCGCGATGCGCTGCTTCATGGCGCCGCGCCGGCCGATGGTCCGCCATGGGTCGGCGAGGTCGTCGCCGATCTGCGGGCCCATCGTGGGCGGGCCTTCGTGCATGCCGGACCGCAGCTTCCCGCGGAGACCCACGCCCTGGTCCATGCGCTGAACGACGTGCTTGGCGGGCGTGGCACCACCTACAGTTTGATCGATGCGGTGGAGGTAGCGCCAACCAACCAGGCACAATCACTGCATGACCTGGTGGCCGACATGCAGGCCGGCCGTGTGCAAAGCCTGGTGATCATCGACAGCAATCCCGCCTTCACCGCGCCGGGTTCCCTGGGCTTCGCCGATGCCCTGCGGCGCGTGCCATTCTCCCTGGCGCTCACCGTGGAGTCGAACGAGACCAGCCAGCGCACCCGCTGGTCGCTGCCGCAGGCGCATCCCTATGAAGCATGGAGCGACGCGCGCGCCTTCGACGGCACGGCAACAATCCTGCAGCCGCAGGCGCAGCCGCTCTATGACGGCGTCGCCCCGCATCATTTGCTCGCGCTGCTGGCGGCGCCGCAGGCCGCCGCGGCGCTCGACCTGGTGCGGCAGACCTGGCAGCCAACGTTTACGGGAAATGCCGACCGGCAGTGGCACGATGCGCTCGCCGGCGGGATCGTTCCCAACACCGCCGCGCCGCCGACCGACGCAAAACTGCTTCCGGCCGCAGGGCAGGCCACGCCTCCGCCGCCCGCTGACAATCCCGTGACGCTGTTGTTCCGTCCCGATCCGCATCTCTGGGATGGGCGCTTCGCCAACAACGCGTGGCTGCAGGAACTGCCGCGCCCGCTGACCAAGCTTACCTGGGACAATCCGCTGCTGATCTCGCCGCAGCAGGCGCATGCGATGGATGTGCGGAACGGCGACCGCGTGGAACTGCGGGTCGGTGACACCACCCTGACTGTGCCCGCCTGGATCATGCCGGGCCAGGCTTCCGACTGCGCCGTCGTGTCGTTCGGTTTCGGCCGCACCGTGGTCGGCACCGTGGGGCAACACACCGGCTGGAACGTCTATCCACTGACCGGCCGCAGCGAACCTCCGGCCCTGCGCAAAGGCCAGGGCCGCGAGGAACTCGCCTGCGCGGAACATCACAATCCGATCTTTTCGCACGATGAGGACTTTGCCCGTCACGGCACCCTGGCGGCGTTTACCGCCGATCCGCATTTCCTTGCCGACCACAAGCCGACACCTGCGCTGTATCGCACGAAGCCGCCCGGCCCCGCCGAATGGGGCATGAGTATCGACCAGAACGCCTGCATCGGCTGCAACGCCTGCGTCGTCGCCTGCATGTCGGAAAACAACATACCCGTTGTCGGCAAGCAGGCGGTGATCCGCGAGCGCGAGATGCATTGGTTGCGCATCGACCGCTACTATGAGGGCGACATCGCCGACCCCACGACACTGTTCCAGCCGGTCCTGTGCATGCACTGCGAACAGGCGCCTTGTGAAATCGTGTGCCCGGTGGGCGCAACGGTACATGATTCCGAAGGCCTCAACGTGATGGTCTACAACCGCTGCGTCGGCACGCGGTTTTGTTCCAACAACTGTCCGTACAAAGTACGCCGCTTCAACTACTACGAATTCGCCGCGCAGGAGCATCGCCCGGCGGCGGCGCGCAATCCCGACGTCACCGTCCGCGCCCGGGGCGTAATGGAAAAATGCACGTTCTGCCTGCAACGCATCGCCGCTGCACGCATCGCCGCCGACATGGAGAACCGGCCGATCGGCGGCAATGAGGTTCGCACCGCCTGCCAGAATGCCTGCCCGACCCAGGCCTTCACCTTCGGCAACATGGCGCAGCCTGACGCCGAGGTGCTGAACCGCAAGCGCAGCCCGCTGACCTACGCATTGCTCTCTGACCAAAACACCCAGCCTCGCGTCACCTACGAAGCCAAGATCACCAATCCCAACAAGGCGATCGGCCGGGAGGGGGCATGAGCGACATTCCCATCCCGAGCGCGTTGGATCCGGTGATCCTGCCGGGCAGCAACAACCAGGACCTGACCGACCATGTTTGCGGGATACCGTTGCGGCACCAGGCGTTCTTCTGGTGGTGGATTGCCATCACGCCGTTCGCCCTGCTGACCGCCGTGCTGGTCGGCAGCATCCTGTATCTGTTCTATGCCGGTGTCGGCATCTGGGGCATCGGCTGGCCCGTGGTGTGGGGCTTCGCGATCATCAACTACGTTTGGTGGATCGCCATCGCCAGCGGCGGCACGTTCATCTCGGCGTTGTTCTATCTCACCCGATCCGACTGGCGCAGCTCGATCAACCGCATCGCCGAGTCGATGACGCTGTTCGGCGCCGCCTGTGCCGGCATCTATCCCATCCTGCATCTTGGCCGGCCATGGTTCTTCTATTGGCTGTTTCCCTATCCCGGCACGATGCACACCTGGCCGCAATTCCGCAGTCCGTTACTGTGGGATTTCTTCGCCATCCTCACCTATGTCACTGCGTCGGCGCTGTTCTGGTACCTCGGCCTGCTGCCGGACCTGGCAACGATGCGCGATCATGCACGCACGCGGGCGAAGCGGGTGTTCTATGGCGCATTGGCCATGGGCTTCCGCGGCTCGTCGTCGCAATGGCGCCACTTCCAGGCCACCTACGCCGTGCTCGCCGCCATCATGGCACCGCTGGTGTGTTCTGTACACAGCATCGTCGGGCTGGATTTCGCCGGCGCCGCGACTGTGGGATGGAATTCAACGCAGTTCCCGCCGTTCTTCATTTTCGGTGCCTTCCTCTCCGGCTTTGCCGCCGTGCTGATCCTGGTCATCCCGCTGCGCCGGCTGCTGCGCCTGGAACGCTACATCACCGGCCGTCACATCGACGTGCTGTGCCGGCTGATGCTCACGAGCAGTCTGTTCGTCGGCTACGCCTATATCATGGATGCCTTCCAGGCATTCTACGGCGACGATCACGCGGAACGCGTCGAGTTCATCGAGAAAGTCTCGGGCTACTATGCCGGACTCTACTGGGCGACCATCATCTTCAACGTCTCGTTGCCGCAGCTTCTGTGGTTCTGCGCCGTGCGTATGCGCCAGATCGCCGTGCTGCTGATTTCCTTCGGCATCATCATCGGCATGTGGTGCGAGCGCTTCACCATCGTGGTGGTCAGCCTGCACCGCTCGCAGCTTCCGTCGTCCTGGGGCGTCTTCCACGCCACGATCTGGGACTGGCTGACGATGGCCGGCACCGTCGGGCTGTTCTTCACCGGCATCCTGATCGTGGTCCGCCTGATCCCAATCATCTCCATGTTCGAGATGCGCGAATTGGTCGCGCCGCGCCGTATCTTCAAGGCGGGCTCGCCATGAGTGCCGGTCTGTTTGTCGCCTTCACCACAGAGCATGAACTTACGTCAGCGCTGCCGTCATTGCGCGAGGCACGGCTGGGCGCAATCGAAACCTATACCCCGGCGCCGATCGAGAGCGGACCGTCTATCCTGCCGTTGCTGGTGCTGATCGCGGGCGTCGCGGGCGCGATCGGAGGCTTCTGCCTGCAAAGCTATGCCAACATAGTCGCCTATCCGATCGACATAGGCGGGCGGCCGCAATTCTCCTGGCCGGCCTTCGTTCCGATCGCCTTCGAGAACGGCGTGCTGGCCGCCGTCCTCACCGGTTTCGTCGGCTACTTCGTCGTCAATCGGCTGCCTCGGCTGTACGAACCGGTGGACGAGTGCGACGCCATGCGCCGCGCGATGCGCGATCTGTGGTGCGTCGCCATCCGCACCGACGATCCGCGCCGCGCGCGAGAACTGCTGCGCGCGCACACGCCGGTCCATATCGAGGAATTGCCCGCGTGACCCGCGGCATCGTTCCCCTTTTTGTGGTCCTGGCATTGCTCTGCAGTTGCGACGACATGACCACGCAGAACAAGGCGGAGCCGTATTCGGCGGAGGCCCGACAGATCCGGCCCGCGCCTGACGCGGTGCAATGGCAGGAAAAGGCGCCGCCGCCTCCGCCGCTGACCCTGGCGCTGCTGCAACGCGGCCAGGAGCGCTTTCGCATCTACTGTACGGCCTGCCATTCAGAACTCGGCGACGGCAACGGCATCGTGGTGCAGCGCGGTTTCCCCCATCCGCCGTCCTATCAAGAGGAGCGCCTGGTCAACGCGCCGACGCAGCATTTCTACGACGTGATCACGCAGGGACACGGCGCGATGTATGCCTTCGCCGATCGTGTCGCCCCGGCGGACCGCTGGGCCATCGCCGCCTATATCCGCGCGCTGCAGCTTTCCCAGCACGCGCCCGCCGACGATCTCCCTCGGGAACAGCGGCAGGCGGTGAAATGACCTGGAGCCGGGCAGAACGCATCGCCTGGATCGCCGGCGGCATCGGTCTGCTGCTGGCATTGCTCGGCTGGCTGCTGGAACCGGAGGTGTTTCCGGCCGCGTGGCTCGCCGCGCTCACGGCGTGGATCGGGTGGCCGCTCGGCTGCCTTGCGCTGCTGCTGACGCACGCGCTGACCGGCGGCCGGTGGGGTGAAACGATCCGTCCCCAGCTTCTCGCCGGGATCGGCACCTTACCGCTGCTGCTGCCGGCAGTCCTGCCGCTGCTGTTCGTGCTGCCGCAGCTCTATCCGTGGATGCAGCCGGCCGAGGCCGCGTCGCTCAGCAACCGGTTCTATCTCAATGTGCCGTTCGCCGCCGGCCGCGGCGTTGTTTATCTTGTCGTCTGGTTCGGCCTTGCCGCCGTGGTACTGCGCGCGGTCAGACGCGACACGTCGCTGGGCATGATCGCCCCACCCGGGCTCATGTTGCTTGGACTGACGGTCACCTTTGCCGCGATCGATGCGACCATGTCGCTTGACCCGCACTTCATCTCCAGTGACTACGGGATGATCGCCGCCGCCGAGGGCGGGCTTTTCGCGTTGTCGATCTGCGTCTTCGGCTGCGCGCTGAACGCGGCGACCCCGGCGGATGCGCTGGATGACCTCGGCCGCCTTTTGCTGGGGCTGCTGGTGCTGTGGGCCTATCTCGATTTCGTGCAGTTGCTGATCGTATGGCAATCCGATCTGCCGAGCGCGGCGCCGTGGTACATCATACGCTCCACCAACGGATGGGGCACCGTCGCCGCACTGGTGGCGACGGGGCACTTCCTGCTGCCGTTCTTCGCCTTGATGTCGCCGGCGCTACGCCGCTCCCGTCGCGGCATCGCCGCGCTCGCTGCATTGCTGATCGTGATGGAGGTGTTGCGGGCCTGGTGGCTGGTGCTGCCGGCGGGGGGCCGAGGCATAAGCTGGATCGACCTCGCCGCCATGCTGGCACTTGGCGGCCTGTCCGCAGCGCTCGCGATGCGCCGGCCCCGCATCGCGATGCTTTCGCGAGCGTATCATGGCTGAATCCGATCTGCCCCGGGCTCGCTACGAATCGGCCGACATCTCTGCCCGTGCGCTGACCGCCGGCCTCGCCGGGGTGCTGCTGGCCTTGCTGTGTTCCATGTTCCTGGCGATGTGGCTGTACCCGGCTATCACGAAGGACCATCGGCTCGGGGCGTCGCTGCCGCAGTATCCGGCGCCGCGCCTGCAGGTGGATCCAGCGAAGGAGCTGCAGCAGTTCCTCGCCGTCGAGACAAAGCAATTGAACAGTGCCGGGTGGATCGATCAGGCGCATGCGGTCGCGCATATTCCGATCGGCGAGGCGATGCGGATTATCGCGCAGCAGGGCATTCCCGACTGGCCGGCGACGAAGGGCACGCAGCCGTGATGCGCATCTGCCTAGCGTTGCTTCTGCTGTCTGCGACAGCGATGCCGGCGACCGCTGCCGCGCCAGATGTCTCCGGCATCACGTATCAGCAGAAGCCAGGCAATCAGATGCCGTTGAGTGCCGTGTTCCGCGACGAAACCGACCGGACCGTGCATCTGCGTGATGTGGTGGCCGAGCGCCCGACCATCCTCGCACTTGGCTATTTCCATTGCCCCAGCATGTGCGGCGTGGTGCGCGACGATCTGTTGTATGCCTTGTCGCGCAGCGGTCTGCGCGCGGGGCATGGCTACGTGCTGGTGGTGGTCAGCATCGATCCGCAAGAGAAACCGGCAGACGCCGCCGCTGCCAAACGCGCGGACATCGGACGTTACGATCTGCCGGGTGCAGCACAGGCGTGGCACTATCTGGTCGGCGCGCCGGACCAGATCCAGTCTGTTGAGGACGCTGTCGGATTCCATGCTCGCTTCGATCAGCAACTGAAGCAGTTCCTCCACCCGACCGGCCTGGTGTTCCTGACCAAAACCGGTGTTGTCTCCGGCTATCTCCTGGGGGTCGGCTACCAGCCGGGCGATGTCAGCCTGGCCGTGACGCGTGCCCGCGGCGGTGGCTTTGCCAAGGCGGCGCTGCCGGTGCTTCTGCTGTGCTTCCACTTCGATCCCACCACCGGGCGTTATACGCTGGCTATTGCGCGACTGCTGGAGCTCGGCTGTGTCCTCACAGTGCTGACGCTCGGCGGCACCATCGCGCTGGCACTGCGCCGCGACAGGCGGACGCCATGAAATTCAGTCTCGCCGAAGCCTCGGCCAACGCCGCCGAGACCGACTATCTCATCGCCGGCTTCGTCGCGGTGTCGGCCGCCGTGTTGGCCGTCGTATTCGGCCTGATGCTGTTCTACGTCGTCCGCTATCGCCACAACAGCCCGATCGACCGGGGCCAGATCGCCGAGCGCAGCTTCCGCTTCGAAGTGAGCTGGACGGCCGCAACGCTGCTGATCTTCTTCGGCTTGTTCATCTGGGGCTCCATCATGTACGTGCGACTCTACCTGCCGCCGTCCAATGCCCTGAAAATCTACGTCGTCGCCAAGCAGTGGATGTGGAAGGCGGAGCATGCGGGCGGCCAGCGGGAGATCGACACGCTGCACGTGCCGGTGAACAAGCCGGTGGAGCTGGTGATGACGTCGCAGGATGTCATTCACGATTTCTTCGTCCCCGCCTTTCGCGTGAAGCGCGACGTGCTGCCCGGCCAATACGAAACGCTGTGGTTCCGCGCCGATGAGGTTGGCACCTATCACCTGTTCTGTTCGCAGCTTTGCGGCACCGGCCACGCCGCGATGATCGGCAGCGTGGTGGTGCTGAGCGATCCGGACTATGCGAAATGGCTGGCGCAGAACGGCACCAGCGACACATTAGCGCAGGACGGCAAGCAGTTGTTCATTCGATACGGCTGCAGCGGCTGCCACAACGATCACGGCACCGTTCGCGCGCCCTCGCTGGTTGGGCTGTACGGCAGTCCGGTGCCGCTGTCGAACGGCACTACCGTCACGGCGGACGACCGCTACATCCGCGATTCCATCCTGCAGCCGCGCAGCCGGATTGTCGCCAGCTATGCGCCGGTGATGCCGTCCTTCCAGGGGGTCATCAGTGAGGGCGATCTGCTGAAACTGGTCGCGTATATCGAATCGCTCGGTTCGGAGAATCCCCCATGAGCCAGACCGCGGCACTGAACGAACGCATCGCTTCGCCGCTCGGCCGCCCGAGCTACCTGGCCGACGGCGTGACGCTCAAAAGCTGGCTGCTGACGACCGATCACAAGCGGATCGCGATCCTCTACATGATCTCGATCACGGTGTTCTTCTTCCTCGGCGGATCGGCGGCGGCGCTAATCCGCTATAACCTGATCGTGCCGGAGGGCATGCTTCGCTCCGCCGAAACCTACGATCGGCTGTTCACCATGCACGGCGTGATCATGGTGTGGTTCTTCCTGGTCCCCGCCGTACCCGTCACCATCGGCAACTTCGTGCTGCCACTGATGATCGGTGCCCACGACCTGGCATTCCCGAAAATCAACCTCTTGAGCTGGTACTTGTTCATCGCCGGTGGCGCCCTCGCACTGTACGCGCTGTTCGCCGGCGGTGTGGATACCGGCTGGACCTTCTATGCCCCTTTGTCCACCGATTATGCCGAAGGCAACGTGGTGCTGCTGGTCACCGGCATCTTCGTCTCCGGCTTTTCGTCCATCGCGACCGGACTGAACTTCATCGTCACCATTCATCGCCTGCGCGCCCCGGGCATGACCTGGTACCGCATGCCGATCTTCCTTTGGTCGCTTTACTCCACCAGCGTCATCATGGTTCTGGCGACGCCGGTGCTGGCGATCACCCTGCTGCTCTTGGCGTTCGAGCGGATCTTCCACGTCGGCGTGTTCGACCCGCGGATCGGCGGCGACCCGCTGCTGTTCCAACACATGTTCTGGTTCTACTCGCACCCCGCCGTCTATATCATGATCCTGCCCGGCCTGGGCGTGGTCAGCGAGATCATACCGGCGTTCTCAGGCAAGGAACTGTTCGGATACAAGTTTGTCGCCTGGTGCAGCATTGCCATCGCGGTGATCGGATTCTTCGTCTGGGGCCACCACATGTTTGTGGCCGGCCAGTCGCTGTATGCCAGCGTCGTCTTCTCGATGCTGAGCTACTTCGTCGCCGTGCCATCGGCCATCAAGGTGTTCAACTGGCTGGGCACGCTGCACAAGGGCTATATCCGGTTCGACGCCCCGATGCTCTACGCCCTGGGTTTCATCGGGCTGTTCACCATGGGCGGCCTCACCGGCCTGTTCCTTGCCGCGCTGGCCGCCGATGTGCATCTGCACGACACCTATTTTGTCGTCGCGCATTTTCACTACATCATGGTTGGCGGAATGGTCTCGGCCTATTTCGGCGCTCTGCACTATTGGTGGCCAAAGATCAGCGGCCGCATCTACCCGGATATGATTGCCCGCGCCGCCGCGCTGCTGATGTTCCTGGGGTTCAACCTCACCTTCTTCCCACAGTTCATCCTTGGTTATCTCGGCATGCCGCGGCGCTATCATTCCTATCCGCCGGAGTTCCAGGTGCTGCACGTGCTGTCCTCCGCGGGGGCGACCATCCTCGCGGTAGCGTATCTCATGCCGCTGTTCTATCTGACCTGGTCGCTGTTCCGGGGCGCGGGGGCGCCCGCCAACCCGTGGGATGCCAAGGGTCTGGAATGGCAGACACCGTCGCCCCCGTTCACCGCGAACTTCGCGGTCACGCCGGTGGTAACGGAAGGTCCCTACGCCTACCCGACGCCCGGGACTTCGCAGCCGCATGTCTGAAGAGATCGCGCCACACGTCCACTTCCAATACGCGAATGCCCGGCACCAGGCGGAGACCGCGATCTCCGGCATGTGGTTGTTCCTCGCGACCGAGGCTTTGCTGTTCGGCGGTCTGTTGCTGGCATGGGTGGTCAGCCGCCACTGGCAGCAGAGCAGCTTCGATGCCGGCGGCCGCGAGACGGTGCTGTGGATCGGCACCATCAACCTGGCGCTGCTGATCACCAGCAGCTTTGTTTACTCCACCGGCCTCGGCTCCATTGAAGGCGGCCAGCCACGCCGGCTGATTCAATGCTGCTGGATCACCGCCGGCATCGGCCTGTTGTTCCTGCTGCTGAAGTTCTACGAGTGGCATATCGATCTGTCCGAGCATCTGTTCCCCGCTGGCCCGTTCAAGCTGCACGGTGCCGAAGCCGGCGGCGCACGATTGTTCTGGACCTTCTATTTCGTCGCCACCGGATTGCACGCGGCCCACATGACCGCGGGAATAGGACTTGTCTTGTGGGTGGCACGCCAGGCGCGGAGGGGGGCCTATTCCGCCGCCTGGCACACGCCTGTCGAAGTGGTCGGCCTGTATTGGAGTTTCGTCGATATGGTCTGGATCGTACTTTATCCGATGATCTACCTGGTAGGCCGTGGCGCATGAACAAGCTCGACCGCCGCCTGGTGTTCGGTTGGCTTGGTCTGCTCGCACTGGCGGCGATCGAATTCGGCGGCAGCTATCTTCCGCTCCCGCGGTCGTTGCGGCCGCTGCTGCTGCTGCCCGCACTTGCGATGGTGGCGACGGTCGCGCTGCTGTTCATGCGGGTAGCAACCGGGCCCGCCATTGTCCGCAGCTTCGCCATCGCCACCGTGTTCTGGCTCATCATCTTGCTCGGCCTCGGGACGCTGGATCCGATGACGCGTGCGGTCTACCAGGTGCAATCGACGGAATTGCCGTGACGAACGCACTGTCTCACGACCCGGGAGGGCGCATATTGCAGCCCGTTCAGGTCTTGCGTTGTACCATCACCGGTATCGACTTGGCGGCCGGCGTCTTGCTGCCTGCGGCGTGATGCCAGACCGGTAGCAGCGCGTTTGCCTCGGGGTAATAGGTGCCGATGCAGCCAGTGGGGATATCGTAGGGGGTGACCCGGAAGCCCGACATCTCCCGCCTGACATCGTCCTTGGACGCTGTCCGCAGCGTGACTTCGTCACCCTCCGCCAGCCCCAGCCGGCCGATGTCGTCGCGATTCATCAGCACCACCATGCGGGTGCAGTGAATACCGCGGAAGCGGTCGATGTAGCCATAGATGGTGGTGTTGAACTGATCGTTGCTGCGCAACGTGATCATGCGTAGCACGTCATGCTCCGCATCCGGCATGTCGTTGTCCTCGTCCAGGCCGTGCGGCGTGATAAAGTTGGCTTTGCCGGTCTTTGTCTGCCACTCCCGTTGCCGTGCCGGCAATTTCCGATGGAAGCCGCCGGGTTCCCACATGCGCCGCTCGTAATCGAAGAACGTGTCGGGGTAGGTCTCGCGGATCGCCGCGCGGATGCGGCTGTAGTCGTCGACCCATGCGTCCCATGGGACCTTTGGGTTCGGCGCCAGAGTGGCCTTCGCGAGCTCGGCCACCAGCTTCACCTCGCTGATCAGATGAGATGAAGCCGGCGCCCGTACACCGCGCGAGCCATGGATGCAGGCCAGGCTGTCTTCCATCGACAGTGCCTGCGGTCCGCTCGCCTGACAGTCAACCTCGATGCGCCCGAGTACGGGCAGGATGAAGCTGACCTCGCCATGCACAAGCTGGCTTCGGTTCAGCTTGGTCGCGACGTTCACGGTCAGCCGTATCCGGCGCCAGACGGGCTCCATGCGGTCGCGATCGGGGATCGCGCGCACGAAATTGCCGCCCAGCATCACGAAGGCGCGCACCTTGCCGACCAGTATCGCCTCGCATGCCTCGATGGTGTTGTAACCGGGCTGGCGCGGCGGTTCGAAGCCGTATTGTTCCGCTAGCCGGTCCAGCGGCACCAGCGACGGCTTCTCGGTGATGCCGACGGTGCGCTGGCCCTGCACGTTGCTATGCCCGCGCACCGGACAGATGCCGGCGCCCGAGCGGCCGATATTGCCTCGCAGCAGCAGCAGGTTGACGAGCATCTGCACCGTCTCGACACCGGCGCGATGCTGCGTCAGCCCCATGCCGTAGATGCCGATCGCCGAGCGGCATTCGGCGTAGGTGGCGGCGGTGGCCTCCATCGCCGCGCGTTGCAGGCCGGAGCTGCGTTCCAGCTTGTCCCAATCCTGCCGGTGCAGCCAGTCGGCAAAGGCATCGAAGCCGTGCGCATGTGCTGCAATGAAGTCATGATCCAGCACCGCGGCCCGGCCATGCGACCGGCCGGCGCGATCCGCCTCGATCAACGCTTTGCAGACGCCGGCAAGGGCGGCGAGGTCGCCGCCGGCCTTCACCTGATGGTATTGCGACGCGATGCGCGTTGACCGTCCGGTCAGCATCTCGATCGGCGATTGCGGATTGGTAAAGCGCTCCAGCCCCCGCTCGCGCAGTGGATTGTACGCGATGATCGGCACGCCCCGTTCACTGGCATGCTGAAGGACGTGCAGCATGCGCGGGCTGTTGCTGCCGGGATTTTGACCGAAGAACATGATGCAGTCGGTACTGCCGAAGTCGTCCAGCGTCACCGTTCCTACCGGCACACCGATGCTCTCCGGCAGCGCCACCGACGTCGTCTCGTGACACATGTTCGAACTGTCCGGCAGGTTGTTGTTGCCATACAGCCGGGCAAACAAGGCGTAGAGGTAGCTCGATTCGTTAGAGCATCGGCCGGAACTGTAGAACACGACGCTCTTGCGATCCTCCACCGTCCGCAGCTCCCGGCCGATCTCGGCGAAAGCGTCATTCCAGGAAACCGGCACATACCGGTCGCTCGCCGCATCGTAGCGCATCGGGTGCGTCAGCCGGCCGGCCTTTTCCAGGTCATGGTCGGCCCAGTCCAGCAGCTCCGTCACGCTATGCCGAGCGAAGAACTCGGGCGTGCACCGGTGGGCGGTGATTTCCCATGCCGTCGCCTTGGCGCCGTTCTCGCAGAATTCGAACGGCAGGGCATGTGCCGGCTTCGACCACGCGCAGCTCACGCATTGGAAACCGTCCACCTTGTTCTGTCGCGTCAGGACCAATGAGCCGCTGGCCAACACGCCCTCGCGAGCCAGGATATTGCCGAGTGAGCGGACGGAGCCCCAGCCGCCGGACGGACGATGGTAGGGCTTGAAGGACGGTATACGGCTCATGGTTCGGTTCCCGGCAGCGTGCAATCAACGAAACCCGCGGATCGGCTGTGCGGTTTCGTCCGCGGCAGGAACCTGAGAGACACGGTTATGTTGTTGTCTCGCCCATCACTTCGTGCGGGATCGAACACCATGATCGAAGACGGCTATCTCCGCGGCAAGTCGCACTCGCCATCCAGGCTGAAACAGTTGTTTGACGAGCAGATCGTTCCGGCTTCGATCGATGCGGCGGGGAGCGTGGAAGCAGTGCTGGAGCGCCTGGGGCAATCGACGCGCCGGCAACCGGCAGTTGCGCTGGGGCTGGCTGCCGGCGCTGGGTTCCTGCTGTCCATGCTTGGCGGCGCGGGACGCGCGCGCAACCGGCCTGGCATCACACGGCGGTCGCTTCGCGGATGAGCAGTACCCGCCTCGTAGGTTCGAAGTTCAATAGCCGTTGCACGAGCCCGCCGGAAAACTCACCTCGGAATCCCCGGTGCTGCCGCAACCCCAAAGTCAAGACTGGAGCTTGCCATGTCAGTACGCAGGCCGCACTTTCCTTGGCGTCGGATCGGGCGAGGCGCTGAATGAACAGGTGGCTACCGGCGTGTGGCCGAAGTGGCAGGAACGCTGGGATCGGCTGATCGAGGCGATCAGGGTGATACGCCAGCTTTGGATCGGCCAGGCGATTTCCTGCAAGGGCAAATACTACAACGTCAAAGCGAAGCTGTACGATTCGCCGGCGTGGCCGATCCCGCTGCCGACCGCTGCCAACGGCCGGAAATCCACGCGGCTGGCGGGACAGCACAGCGACGGTCCGATCACCGATCCAGTGACCTGAAAGCGGCGGGTCCCGGGGGTGAGCGTGCCGGGTTTCGTGTTTCGTGACCTGTCTCCTTGCTCTGTGATCCAACGTTTGCAACGGCCGCCTCGCCGCCGACGTTGACAGTGCAGCGGGCCTCATCGGTGGAGGCGCTTGATCATCAGCAAAGTCAGGGCGGCGAACATGAGCCAAACAGTGGGCGATTTCTTTTGGCAGCGGCTTCATGAATGGGGCGTCCACACGGTCTTCGGCTACCCCGGCGACGGCATCAACGGACTGATCGGCGCGCTAGGCCGGACCAACGGCAAATTCAAGTTCGTCCAGGTGCGCCACGAGGAGATGGCGGCATTCATGGCCTCGGCCTATGCCAAGTTCACCGGCGAGGTCGGCGTCTGCATGGCGACATCGGGGCCTGGCGCATCGCATCTTATCACCGGCCTGTACGATGCTCGGATGGATCACATGCCGGTGCTTGCGATCGCCGGCCAGCAGGCCCGCACCGCGATCGGTGGGCATTATCAGCAGGAAGTCGACCTGCCCGCGATGTTCAAGGACGTGGCTGGAGATTTCGTGTGTCAGGCCAGCATGCCGGCGCAAGTGCGGCACATGGTAGACCGAGCCATGCGGATCGCCATAGGCAAGCATCGCGTCACCGCATTGGTTCTGCCCAACGACCTTCAGGAAGCCACCTATTCGGATCCGCCGCGCGCGCATGGCACGCTGCATTCCGGCGTGGGCTATAGCACGCCCAGCGTGATGCCGCGAGAGCCTGATCTGCGGCGCGCCGCCGAGGTGCTGAACGCCGGCAAAAAGGTCGCCATCCTGGTCGGCGCCGGCGCCCTGCATGCCACCGACGAAGTCATGGCGGTTGCCGAAAAATTGGGGGCCGGCGTGGCAAAGGCGCTGCTCGGCAAGGCGGTGTTGCCGGACGACCTGCCGTGGGTGACTGGTTCGATTGGCATGCTCGGCACCAAGCCAAGCTGGGAGCTGATGAGCAATTGCGACACGCTACTGATGATCGGCTCCGGCTTCCCCTATTCCGAGTTCCTGCCCAAGGAAGGCCAGGCTCGCGCCGTGCAGATCGACCTGGAGCCGGAGATGCTGAGCCTGCGCTACCCGATGGAGGTCAGCCTGGTCGGCGACTCGCGGGAAACCCTGCGGGCGTTGCTGCCGATGCTTGAGGAAAAGCAGGATCGTTCGTGGCGGCAGGAAATCGAGAAGAATGTCGCCGAATGGTGGAAGGTCCTGGAGAGCCGGGCCATGACCTCGGCGAACCCGGTCAATCCGCAGCGTGTGGTGTGGGAGCTGTCGCCGCGCTTGCCGGAGCGCGCCGTCATCACGAGCGATTCAGGCTCCTGTGCCAACTGGTACGCACGCGACCTGAAGATCCGTCGCGGCATGATGTGTTCGCTATCCGGCGGCCTGGCATCGATGGGCGCGGCGGTGCCGTACGCGATCGCTGCCAAGTTCGCGCATCCCGACCGACCCGTTGTCGCGCTGGTCGGTGATGGAGCCATGCAGATGAACAACATGGCGGAGCTGATCACCGTCGCAAAATACTGGCGCGAATGGGCCAGTCCGAAATGGGTGGTCTGCGTGTTCAACAACCAGGACCTGAACCAGGTCACCTGGGAGCAGCGAGTGATGGAGGGCGATCCGAAGTTCAATGTGTCGCAGCAAATTCCCGATGTACCCTACCATCGGTTCGGTGAGTTGCTCGGCTTGCGCGGGATCTACGTGGACAATCCGGATCGGCTGGCATCGGCATGGGATGAGGCGCTTGCTGCCGACCGGCCGGTGGTGCTGGAGGTCAAGACCGATCCGGAGGTGCCGCCGCTGCCCCCGCATATCACGCTGAAGCAGGCCAGGAACTTTGTCTCGGCGACGCTCACCGGAGACCCGAACGAAAGCAGCATGCTGGTAGGCACTGCGAAGGAGGTGTTGAGCAGCATTCTGCCGGGCGGACGGCGGTGATGCGCGATGAGTGCCGGGGCGCTCGAATCGAGACAGTGCGGGCCGGCGCCTACACGATTCCGACGGATAAGCCAGAGGCTGATGGGACGATGCGTTGGGACTCCACCACACTGGTTGTGGTGGAGGCGGACGGCGGCGGCCAGACCGGGTTGGGCTATACCTATACCAGCGGCAGTATCGTTAGCCTGATTGCGGGCAAACTGGCCGAGGTTGTTACACAACACGACGCGATGAATCCGCTGGCCGCGTGGCGGGCCATGCAACAAGCGGTGCGGAACATCGGCCGCGAGGGCCTGGTCGCAACGGCCATCTCCGCCATCGACACGGCACTGTGGGATCTGAAGGCAAAACTGCTCGGGTTGCCGCTGGCATCCTTGTTCGGCCAGTTCCGTGATGCGATCCCGATCTACGGCAGCGGCGGGTTCACCACTTACAGCGACGACGAGTTAGGTGCGCAATTGTCGGGCTGGATGGAGCGTGACGGCTGCCGCTGGGTCAAGATGAAGATCGGCTCGCAGCCAGAGCGCGATCGGCGCCGCGTGGCAGCAGCCAGGCATGCGATCGGTGACCGGACATTGTTCGTCGATGCGAACGGTGCCTTCGGCGTGAAGCAGGCGCTGTCGCTCGCAGCCGCATTTGCAGATCAGGGAGTTGCGTGGTTCGAGGAGCCGGTCTCCTCCGACGATCTTGCCGGCATGCGCATGGTGCGGCGGCGCGTTCCGGACGGCGTGGAGGTTGCGGCGGGCGAATACGGCTACACCACCGACTATTTTCGTCGCATGCTGAATGCTGGTGCCGTGGATGTGCTGCAGGCCGACGTGACGCGCTGTCAGGGGTACACCGGCTGGCTGGAGGCCGCGGCATTGTGCGAGGCACACCACATCGACCTGTCCGGTCATTGCGCGCCATCGCTGCACCTGCCCGTGGCGGGCGCCGCACCGCGCTTCCGTCACCTGGAATGGTTCCACGACCACGTGCGCATCGAGCACATGTTGTTCGACGGCGCCCCTGTGCCGCGGGACGGCATGATCAGGCCTGATCTCTCACGGCCGGGAAACGGCCTGACCTTCAAGCCGCAGGACGCAGAGCGGTTTCGCGAGCACTGATAGTATGCAACCGTAAGGATATGGCATGGCACGACTGAGCGACGTTGAGATCGGCGCGCTGGGTGCCGCAACGGTTGGGGTGCTCGGCGCCTTGCTGTGGCAGCGCGACGGCGCGGCCCGCCGGCACCTGTGGCGGCCAGAACACGCCCTTGTCACGGCGGGCATGCATCGATCCGGCGGTGTGGAGCCCGCCCATGTCAAGGCCGCTCGCCGCTTGAATCGCGCTGCGGGCATCCTGGCAACATCCGTTCTGGCAGACAGCGCCGTCGAGCATTACCGCGGTTCGTTCGAAAACAATGCCATGTTCATGCCGCTGGTGACCTCGGCACTGGCCCTGGCAGTCAGCGGTCACGGGGTCGGCGACAAGCGATCCGGTGCGCACGCGGTGCGCGATACCGTCTATGCGCTGGCCGGGCTGACCGGCCTCGCCGGCATGGGGTTTCACATCTACAACGTCAGCAAGCGTCCGGGCGGCTTCTCCTGGCTCAATCTGTTTTATAGTGCCCCGCTCGGCGGGCCCTTCGCGCTGGTGCTGTCCGGCCTGCTGGGCTTCACCGCGGAACGTGTGCGCGACAACCCGGCCCAGACGACGCCGACCATCTGTGGCCTGCCGGCAGGACGCGCGATGGCAGCGATCGCCGGCCTCGGCATGTTAGGCACGGTCGGAGAAGCGGCGCTTTTGCATTTCCGCGGTGCCTATCACGATCCGGCCATGTTCCTTCCGGTGACGGTGCCACCGGTCGCCGCCGTATTGCTGGGCGAGACCGCGCTGGGCAAGCGCGGGACCGAGCGCTGGTTCACGCGCTGGTGGTTGCGGCTGACCGCGGCACTTGGGTTTGCCGGTGCCGGATTTCATGTCTTCGGCGTGGCCCGGAACATGGGCGGGTGGCGCAACTGGACGCAGAACGTGCTGAACGGTCCGCCCATTCCCGCGCCGCCCAGCTTCACCGGTCTGGCACTTGCGGGCCTCGCCGCTCTCGGCCTGCTGGAGGACCATCCGGATGCCTGAGCGGTATCCCGGCTATGACGTCCTGGCGAAACGGCATACGCCGTCCTGGAACGAAGCGACGCGGCGCGTCATCGATCAGCGCCTGGCGATGCCGCGCGAGCCACGGTTCTTTTCGGCGGACGAATGGCTGACGCTGACCGCGGTCTGCGACCGCATCGTGCCGCAACCGACAGACCGCGCACCGGTTCCCGTGGCGGCAATGATCGACGACAAGATGGCCAGGAACGTAACCGACGGCTATCGCGACACGCGCCTTCCGAAGATGCAGCAAGCGTGGCGCCGGGGTTTGCTTGCGTTGGACACGGAAGCGCGTGCCCGGCATGGCGGGCGGTTCCATGCCATCAGTGTGGCAGAGCAGAATGTCCTGCTGACGCAGATGCAGCAGGGTGAATTGGATGATCCGGCATGGGGCGGCATGCCCTGCAAACTATGTTTCAGCCACCGCATGGTGCACGACATCGTCGCGGCCTATTACGCCCACCCGACAGCCTGGAACGAAATCGGCTTCGGCGGTCCGGCGAGTCCGCGCGGTTACGTGCGCATGGGATTCGACCGGCACGATCCATGGGAGGCCGTAGAAGCGCCTCCAGAGCGCCCTGACGCGGGGGGCCGGGACAAGATATGACGCTGGACGACGCCATGCACACGCCGCGCGGCAAACACGGCCGCGCACCGGATCCCCTGCGTGTCGGTGGCTGGATGCCCATGCAGGAGTATCCGGAGAACACGCCGGTAGATTTCGCGATCGTCGGCACCGGCGCAGGCGGTGGCACGCTCGCCTGCAAACTGGCGGAGTACGGCTTTTCGGTTGTGGCGTTCGATGCCGGTGCGTGGTGGCGGCCGCTGGAGGAATTTGCCTCCGACGAGGAGCACCAGCAAAAGCTGTATTGGACCGACGAGCGTCTCTGCGATGGCGACAACCCGTTGCAGTTAGGCTCCAACAACAGCGGCAAAGCGGTTGGCGGCAGCACGGTGCATTTCGCGATGGTGTCACTGCGGTTTCGCCCGGAGTGGTTCAAGGCGCGGAGCCAGCTTGGCTACGGCGCCGATTGGCCGATCGATTGGCGGGAGATGTGGGACTGCTACACCGAGGTCGAGCAGGCGCTGAAAATCTCCGGGCCGGTACACTACCCATGGGGCCCGAAGCGCCCGCGCTATCCGTATCGACCCCATGAAGTGAACGCCGCAGGCCTGGTGCTGGCGCGAGGCGCCGAGGCGCTTGGAATCGACTGGGCGCCGACGCCGCTTGCCACCGTCTCGGCGCCACGCGGCCTGTCGCCGCCCTGCGTCTACCGTGGATTTTGCACCGTTGGGTGTTCTACCAATGCAAAACAGAGCGCACTGACTACCTGGATTCCGCGCGCGGTGCGCGCCGGCGCGGAGATCCGCGACCTGGCGATGGTCGGGCGGATAGAGACCGACACTGCGGGATTGTGCACGGGCGTACATTATCTGCGGGAAAGGCAGTGGCGCTTCCAGTCGGCACGCAATGTCGTGGTCGCCGGCTACGCAATCGAGACGCCGCGCCTGCTACTGCTGTCCGCCAATAACCGGTTTCCGGATGGTCTGGCCAATGGCTCTGGGTTGGTCGGCCGGAACCTGATGGTGCAGACCAACCACGCAGTCTGGGGCACGTTTGAAGAGGAAATCCGTTGGTACAAAGGGCCGCCCTCCCTGGCGCTGACCGAGCATTGGAACTACCACGATGCGGGCAAGGATTTCTTCGGCGGCTACGCGTATATGAGCCAGGGTCCGCTGCCGCAGCAATGGGCCGCCACGCAGACGGGCAATCATCGGCTGTGGGGTGAGGCCCTCGTGCGCGACATGGAGAATTACAATCATCAGGCAGGGCTCAAGATTGTCGGCGAAACGATGCCACAGGAACGCAATCGGGTCACGCTGGCTGACGAGAAGGACCAGTATGGATTGCCAGTTGCGCGCGTAACATTCTCATTGTGCGACAATGACCAACGGCTGGTGCGGCATGCGGTCCGGCATATGACCGAAGCCATGCGTGCCGCCGGAGGACGGGAGATCTGGCACGAATCCGACAACACCGCGCACCTGAACGGCACCGCGCGGATGGGGGACGACCCGCGCAGCAGCGTGGTCGACGGCGATTGCCGAAGCTGGGACATTCGCAATCTCTGGATCTGTGACGGCTCGGTGTTTCCTACGGTGGGCGGGGTGAATCCATCGCTCACCATTCAGGCAATTGCCTGCCGCACGAGTGACCGGATCCGAGCCTTGGCGGCGCGTGGCGAATTGTAGTGCAACATCAGGGGGCGAGCAGGGCACCGGCGGCAATGGCGAGGGGCTGGCGTTCGTGGTGTCCCACCATTTGGCCGTGCGGTGGCCCACGCCCGGGCATTGCGCCGGCAATCGCCGAGTGTCAATTCGTTAACGTACCAGTCGGCGTGCGACTTCCGCCGAGCGCCGGCCTCGTCGACGGGTCCAGAAGACTACTCTGAAGCGAACCAGCTGAAGCCATTGGTTTGAACAAGGTCATATCGCCCAATCACCGTGGTCCGGAAATCTTTTGATTTCTGGAACCGACGACGACCAACCTCCCGACCGGCGATGGAGGCGGGCATGACGAGCAAGCCAAAGCGGGCAGCACTGTATCTACGTGTCAGTACCGACGGGCAGCGCCTGGACAATCAGTGGCTGGCACTGGAAGCAGCGAGCCAACAGCGCGGCTGGCAGGTGGTACAGGTCTACGCCGACAACGGCGTCTCCGGCGCGAAGGGTCGCGCCCAGCGATCGGCGTCGGCAATGGCACAGCGTCGCGGGTCAAGCCCGGAATGGGAGCCTGTGCCCAACCCGTTGGGTTGCGGACCGAGAGATGATCCGAGACCGCTGGTGGCACCTCGGCTACTTGTGCGTAGCATCCGGCAGCCACATATCCAGTGTGCCTCCGCTGACACCCTCTGTCGCGACAGCGCCGCTGGCTGCGATGTGGAGATTTCCCCGAACCTGAAAGAATTGGTGATGACCCCTAAATTTCTTCGTGAGGAAGCGGCGCGTTTCCGAGGGATGGCCGAATCCGTTGACCGAGAAGCCTCGAAGCTGAGATTCCTCGCGATGGCGACCGATTTTGAGGCTCGAGCCAACATCGCCGACGCGCTGATCGGGTCGAACCCGGACGAGGCAAGCCACGCCAACGCCGGCAAGAGGACAGCCAAGGAACGCAAATCGGACGTCTGAGGCGCGGCAACTGCGCCGCCGCGCCCGGCACGAGCGTCCCATCCCCTCCGCCAGTTGCAAATTGCCCCTGGCGCTGATGTCGCATCATCGTATGCCGGGCGGCCGAAACACTGACCTACGTTGTCGGCCCGGATCGGACAGGAGCCCTGCCCCCGCCCGGTTTGCTATGCCTTCGCCCGCGCAATCGCGTCGGTGATGAACTGCCGCGCCTCGGCAGCGTCGCCCCAGCCGATGATCTTTGCCCACTTGCCGGGCTCGAGGTCTTTGTAATGTTCGAAAAAGTGCCGGATCTGATCCAGCGTGATCTCCGGCAGGTCGGTGTAGTTGTGCACGTTGATATAGCGTTTGGTGAGCCTGGGGGACGGCACCGCGATGATCTTCTCGTCACCGCCGCTATCGTCTTCCATCTTCAGCACCCCGATCGGGCGCACATTGATAACGGCGCCGGCGATGATCGGGCGGGTGTTGGCTACCAGCACGTCGATCGGGTCGCCGTCATCGGAAAGCGTGTGCGGCACGAAGCCATAATTGCCGGGGTAGCGCATCGGCGTGTAGAGGAACCGGTCCACGAACAGCGTGCCGGCTGCCTTGTGCATTTCGTACTTGATTGGCTCGCCGCCGACACCGACCTCGACAACCACGTTGATATCGTTCGGGGGCGCGTCGCCGATCGGGATGGCATCGAGGTTCATGCATTGATTGCTAGCACCGATCCCGGCCGGGAGCCAGTCACGCCGCCGACAGCGTCGCGCGGCATGCGTCGATCCGCCGCCTGAGCGTCGCCGATGCGCCGCTGCATTGCCCGGCCGCATGCAAGACACAGGTGCGGCAAGACTGAAGCAAACGGTCCCGCGGCTACGCAAAGCGGATCTGCCGTGCCAGCGGCGCATGCATTCGACGGGCACTCGCTTCGCCACGCGGCATGAGCAGCGGCATGACGGGATGCCGAACCCGGCTGTCCTGCCACCATGTCCGCCTTGTCTCGAGTGGCGCTTCTGCTACGGTGCGCCACCTGCCGATTGCAGGGCAGTACAGCAAAGGAACCGTCGCTTGAAGTACGTCGGTGAGCGGGAATTCTGCTTCGATCAATCCGAGCTTGGTTTCCCGAGCATCTCGGGCTGCCATGCCATCGTCTATGTCACGGCGAATGGATTGTTTGGCTATCATAATTATGGCGGACAGACGCCGGACAGATGGCCTGGCATGTCTGCCGCCTTTGGCAACTTCGTCCATGGCAATGTCAACGGCGGAGGCGCAGGCAAGCTCATCTATGGCGTGTGCTACGCGACGACGAACCGCAGCTATCCGGGGATCGCCAAGGCCACATGGCTCGCTGAACTTGCGGCCTTTGGCACTGCCGTTGGCTTCACGGGGCCGATCTGGGGTTACGATCTGGCGGTCAGTGGAATTCCCCCGAGCGCCTACGTGACCTTTTTCCACACCCAGGGAACCTGCGTGATCCAGGTGCGGAAATGGGTTGATCATGAAGATACGCTCGGCCCCAATGCCTCGCCGACGGATCACAAGACCACAGCCCCGGCAAGTCCGGTTTATAAGATCAACAACGTTGCGAACGTGGTCGTCTCGGTCGGGGCCACGGCGCTGAAAACCGTCTACCCCGACAAGCTGCGCTGAACGCCGCGCCATTCGATATTGGCCCGCTGCCCCGTCGCTTGCCATACAGCGGCACGCCAACAGCGCCACGGCCTAGCGCGGCCGGTTGCGCCACGCTCGGAGGCCGATAGCGTCCGTGGCTGGGCCGGGCGTCCGCCCGTCCCACGCGTCGGCTTCGCCGCCAACCCGGGTCGCCGGGCGGCAGCCGACGGGCCACCCAGCCATGCGCCACCCCACCTTGCCCCCCTCCCCCCGAACCGTGATATGCACCTCCCGGGAGATCGGCGGCGGACGGGCGCCTCGCCAACCCGGTCAGGTCCGGAAGGAAGCAGCCGCAACGAGTTTCCGCTCGGGTCGTTGTCCGGTCTCCCACTTCCCGCAGCAGCCCAGGCCTGCCCTGCGCCGGCGCAACCGCCCCCACGCCGCGTCCGGACTTGACGGAACCACCGTCGCGTCGCACGCCCACCCCATGAGCGCGACCGAGCTTGTCGTCAGCGCCGGAGCCGTCATCGCGCTGCGGCTGTTCGACGTGGCCTACGCGATCGACCTCGCCGGCGCGGAAGCCCTGTGGGCGGCGCAGGCGCGCGCGTCCAGCCGGCTCCGCCTCACCGCCACGCCCCCCAAGGCCATGGCGTTCGGCGTGCCGCCGCTCGCCCTCGCGCTGGACCCGGTCACGCTCGAACTCGGCGGGGAGACCGTGCAGGCCGGCGTGACTGCGCGGCTGTACGACTTCGGCGCCATCTCCATCGCCTTGCGCGTGCCGATCGCCGGCATGGACTGGTCCGATTTCGTCCACCGCCTGAACCAGGTGGACCGCACGCTCGGGGGAGGCACGGCCGCCGGGCCGTGGACCCAGTTGCTGGCGCAGGTGCGCGGCCCGCTCGCCGCGGCGCTGGAACGCCCGGAAAAATCCACCATCGAGGAAGACTATCTGGTCGGGCTGGTCCAGGCCTTCGATCAGCCCCTCTCCGCCGCTGCCCTCCAGCAGCATGTCGACCTGGTCCCCCTGCTCTCGGGTGAGCAACGCGCGCTGTCGGATGGGGCGAGGCAGGACCTGCTGCGTCAGCGGTTCTCCTATTACACCGACGACCTCGTCGTACTGACCTGGGACCGCGCCTTCATCTACGAGCCGCGAGGCGATTCCGACGTGCTGGACGTGCTGGAGGTCGCCAACGCCCAGTTGCTGGAAATGCGCTACTATGACGAGTTGCTGGATGATGAACTGCCGCGCATGTACGAGCTCGTCGCCAGCGCGCGCCGCGCCGCCAGTCTGCGCGGCTCCCGCCGTTTCGCTGAGCTGGCACGCGGGCTCTACACGCTGGTCGCCGAGGTGACCGAACTCACCGAGCGGGTCGACAACGCCTTGCAGGTCACCGAAGACGTCTACCTCGCCCGCATCTACAGCGCGGCGCTGGAGCTGTTCCGCGTCCGCTCCGTCAGCGCCGCGGTGGACCGCAAGCTGGCGATCATCCGCGATACCTATACCGCGCTGCATGACGAGGCTGCCGCCAGGCGGGCGGAATTGCTGGAATTGCTCATCGTGCTGCTGATCGTCATCGAGGTGGTACTCGCCCTGATCCCGCTGCTGCGGCACTGATACGCCCACGCGTCATTGCGAGGATACGCCCACCTGTCATTGCGAGGAGCGAGGCGACGCGGCAATCCCCAGCGTGATGGGCGGCGGCTCCTCAGGCCGGGGATTGCCGCGTCGCTTCGCTCCTCGCAATGACAGGTGGGGCCTGGCGCCACGCCGCATTGCGACGTTGGTGTTGCACGGTGGACCGGCGCGTCGCTGGCCCCTATGCAGCCGGCCTGCGCACGACCCGGAAGCATCAAGACATGACGTATTCCGCCGTTCACGCCCGCATCGACGGCCCCCTCGTGATGGTCGGCTTCGGCTCGATCGGCAAGGGCACCCTGCCGCTGATCCTGCGTCACATCGACGTGGCGCGCGACCGGATGGTGATCATCGACCCGGATGATTCGGCCCGCGCCATCGCCGAATTCGCCGGCATCCGGTTCGCGCAGGTCGCCTTGCAGCCGGAGACGTTGCGGGAAATCCTGTCGCCGCTGCTGGCGCCCGGCGGATTCCTGGTCAACCTGTCGGTCGGCGTATCGTCGGTGGCGCTGATCGAACTGTGCCGCGCGCTCGGCGCGCTCTACCTGGACACCTGCATCGAGCCGCCGCCGGGCGGCTACACCGACCCGTCCAAGTCCATCTCCGAGCGCTCCAACTACGCGATGCGGGAGGCCGCGCTGGCGCTACGCCGCCCCGGCCCCGATCCCACCGCGGTGGTCGCACACGGCGCCAACCCGGGCCTGGTCAGCCATCTGGTCAAGCGCGCCCTGCTGCACTTGGCGCGCGATCTTGGCCACACCGCCACGCCGCGGGCGCGCGAGGATTGGGCGCGGCTGGCGCGCGATCTCGGCGTGAAAGGCATCCATATCGCCGAGCGCGACACGCAACGCGCCGGCATCCCCAAGCAGCAGGACGAGTTCGTCAACACCTGGTCGATCGACGGTTTCCTGTCGGAGGGGCTGCAACCATCGGAGCTCGGCTGGGGTACCCACGAGAAGCAGTTGCCGCCGGATGGCGCGCGGCACGCTTTCGGCTGCGATGCGGCAATCTATCTGAGCCGCCCCGGCGCCGGCACGCGCGTGCGAAGCTGGACACCCTTGGCCGGCCCGATCCAGGGCTATCTCATCACCCACAACGAAGCGATCAGCATCGCCGACTATCTGACGCTACGCGACGGCGATCGTGTGACGTATCGGCCGACCTGCCACTATGCCTACCATCCGTGCGACGATGCGATCCTGTCGCTGCATGAGCTGCAAGGCAACGTGTACCGCCAGCAATCGCGCCGGCGCCTGATGAACGACGAGATCGTCGATGGCATCGACGAACTTGGCGTATTGCTGTTTGGCCATGCCAGAAACGCCTACTGGTATGGCTCGCAGTTGTCGATCGAGGAAACCCGCAGGCTGGCGCCGTACCAGAACGCGACCGGCCTGCAAGTGACTGCCGCGGTCCTGGCCGGCATGGTCTGGGCGCTGGAGAACCCCCGGCGGGGCGTGCTGGAAGCCGATGAGCTCGATCACGAGCGGGTCCTTGGCATCATGGAACCGTATCTCGGCCGCATGACCGGCGCGTACACCGACTGGACGCCGCTGGAGGGTCGCGGCGGATTGTTCCCCGAGGATGTCGATACCAGCGATCCATGGCAGTTCAAGAACGTTATTGTGCGATAAGCCTGCCCGCACAGCGGGGTTGCGCCGCGCGATGGGGGTTGGCCGCGAAGCGGGGTTGCGGCGCGAAGCCGGCCGATCTCCGGCCTGCCTTGTCCCCCTCCCCCCGAAGCGTGATATGCACCCCTGGGAGGTCGGCGGCGGACGGGCGCCGCGCCACCCCGGTGAGATCCGCAAGGAAGCCGCCGCAACGATCTTCCGCCCGGGTCGTCCGTCCGGCCTCCCGTCCGCAACCGCTTGCCACAGAGGATGGCCGCCGCGCCGGCCAGGTCAATCGCCCCGCATGTCCGGCCTGTTCCAGGACGATCCGCCGACCGAGGATCTGCCGCCGCCACCGCCGGACGGCCCCGGCCTGTTCGGCGACAGCCTGCCTGCGCCCCTACCGGCCGGCCCCGGACTGTTCGGTGACTCGGCCGCGGCGGCGGCCGCACCGACCCACGCGACCGCCTACCGAGTCCTGGCGCGCAAATACCGCCCCACCCGATTCGACGACCTGATCGGCCAGGAAGCGATGGTGCGCATCCTGCGCAATGCCTTCGCGCTGAACCGGGTGGCGCACGCCTTTATGCTGACCGGCGTCAGGGGGGTAGGAAAGACCACCACCGCCCGCATCATCGCCCGCGCGCTGAACTGCATCGGCCCCGACGGCAATGGCGGTCCCACCGCCGACCCCTGCGGCGTCTGCCCCAACTGCACCGCCATCCTCGCCGACCGCCACCCCGACGTGGTGGAGATGGACGCCGCCTCCCGCACCGGCGTGGACGACGTACGCGAGATCATCGAGGCGACCCGCTACCGCCCGATCCAGGCACGCACCAAGGTGTTCGTCATCGACGAAGTCCACATGCTGTCGCGCAACGCCTTCAATGCGCTGCTGAAGACGCTGGAAGAGCCGCCGCCTCATGTGAAGTTCGTGTTCGCCACCACCGAACTGCGCAAGGTGCCGATCACCGTGCTATCGCGCTGCCAGCGCTTCGACCTGCGCCGCGTGCGGGTGACCGAGCTGCACGCCCACTTCGCCCGCATCGCCACGCAGGAGGGCGTCGCGATCGAGCCCGCCGCGCTCGACCAGATCGCCCGTGCCGCCGACGGCTCCGTGCGCGACGGTCTCTCCCTGCTCGACCAGGCGATCGCCCAGGCGGACGGCGCGGTGACTGAGAGCATCGTCATCGACATGCTCGGCCTGGCGGACCGGGGGCTGGTGTTCGAGCTGTTCGAGATGGTGATGGCAGGCAACCCTCGGCCGGCCTTGCAGATCACCGACCGCATGTATGAGCGCGGCGCCGACCTGGGCGTGGTGCTGCAAGACCTGCTGGAACTGGTGCACACGCTGACCCGGCTGAAAGCCGTCCCGGCGCTGCGCGACAGCCCGGACCTGCCCGAAGCCGAGCGCACGCGCGGCGCCGCGCTCGCCGACCGGCTTTCGGTGCCCGCGCTGGCGCGCGCCTGGCAGATGCTGCTGAAGGGCGTCGGCGAGGTCGAAGCGGCGCCGGACCGGCGCGCCGCGGCCGAGATGGTGCTGATCCGCCTGTGCCACGTCGCCGACCTGCCGCCGCCGGGCGACCTAGTGCGCCGCCTGACCACCGCCGCGGGGAATGTCCAAGGGAACGCCGCCACGGGTGCTGGCCACGGCAGCCCCGCCACCGGCGCCAGCCAGGGGAACGCCGCGACCGGCTCAGCCCCGATGCCGTCCCCCGGCGGCGGAGGCCGGGCCATGGCCGGGGGCGCCTCGGTGGCGTTCGCCGCACCGGATGCCACCCTGGCCGCGGCGCCGCTGGTCAGCACCGCGCCGGACCCGGCCGCGCTCGGCAGGACGGACGCCGCCCCTGCCCCGCCGCATTTCACCAGTTTCCGCGAGGTGACCGCCTTCGTCGCCGAGCAACGCCAGGCGATGCTGCACGCGCACCTGTTGCACTCCGCCCACCTGGTGCGCTTCGCCCCACCGGTGATCGAGTTGCGGCCGCAACCCGAAGCACCCAGGGACCTCGCGCCGAAGCTCGCCACCCTGCTGACCGAGGCCACCGGCACACGCTGGACCATCGCACTGTCCACCGCCACGGGCGAGCCGACCCTGGCGGAGCAAGGCAACGCCGCCGATGCGGCCCGGCGGGCGACGGCCGCGGACCATCCGCTGGTGCGCGCCATTCTCGACGCGTTCCCCGGGGCACGCATCGACTCGGTGCATGACACGACGGCCGACGCCTATGGCCTGCCGGCAACGCCCGTCCCCGCGCTGAACGCGGACGACGCGGAGATGCCGGACTTCGCCCCGCCCGACGCTGACTTTTCCGAAGACATGGAGCCAGACGCATGAAGAACCTCGGCGGCCTGATGAAGCAGGCGCAGCAGATGCAGGCGAAGATGCAGGAGATGCAGGCGAAGCTGGAAACCCTGGAGATCACCGGCGAGTCCGGCGCCGGCCTGGTGCGCGTGACGCTGAACGGCAAGGGCGAGATGAAGGGCGTGAAGCTCGACCCGAAGCTGGCCGACCCGGCGGATATGGAGATGCTGGAGGACCTGATCATCGCCGCCCACCGCGACGCCAAGGACAAGATCGACACCCAGACCGCAGCCGAAATGCAGAAGGTCACCGGCGGCTTGCAGCTCCCGCCCGGGATGAAGCTGCCGTTCTGAATGGCCGCCGCAGCAGCGCAGGACCGGGTGGTGTTCGATACCAAGGTGGCGATCCTGGTGCTGGAAGACCTGCCGGTCTGGCAGAAGCTGAACGTGACCGCGTTCCTCGCCACCGGCATCGCCGGCGCGGCGCCCGAGGCGATGGGCGAGCCCTACGAAGACGCCACCGGTCGTCGCTACGCGCCCCTGCTGGGTCAGCCCATGCTGGTGTTCGCCGCGAAGCCGCATGCGTTGCTGCGCGCCCACCGCAGCGCGATCGAGCATGGCCTGACCTGCGCCGTCTATGTCCGCGCGATGTTCACGACCGGCCACGATGCGGCGAACCGTGCCGCGTTCAAGGCCGAACCGGCGGATACCCCCGATCTGGTGGGTATCGCATTACGCGGGCCGAAGAAAGACGTCGACCGGGCGACGAAGCACGCGTCGCTGCATGCCTAGGTCCGGCGTTCTTCCAGGATGGGCGGGCCGAGATGAGGGCCACAGACATACGTGGCACTGATGCTTCGCTCCGGGCGGGGCGCGGACATTTTAATCTCAGATGATCGCAAGCAGCCGCAATCCAAGTCCGAGGATGAGTGCCACGCCAAAAAGCAGGACCAGCCAGTCACCCGCTCGCATCCGTGGGTCGCCCCTTAACCACGTGCCCTAGACAAGCTGTCTTTCAGCGGCTTCCTTGTGGTCCGCCAGACGTTCCATCTCTGCCGCCGCCTGAGCAAGGCGTTCACCGGTGGCCGCGTCGTCGATTTCGATCATCCACTGCCTCACCGTATTAGCCCAAATCCGCAGTTCCTTGGCCGTGGCCATGTTGTTGTCCTCCTTTGTGGGCGAACATAATCAGGCAATGTGTGATGATCTGGCCTGTGTTGCTCATCGGTACGAACAACCAATGCATCGTGCGTCTGCCGCCTGGTGTGCGTACTCGTGCATTGCCATAAATTGGGGTTTCCTGCCGAATGAGGCGCGCGAGCGTTTCACCAAGTCGCAGGTTGTAGCGTGCAAGGTGCGCATCGCTTGCCTTTGCTCCGGTCAGATCCATGCCCATGCACGCAGCACATGCTGGTGCGAAGCGCTCGAAGATCCATTCATCCGTCGCCTGGGTCCGAACAAGGATATGAATGCTGTCGGCAAGGTCCCTGAACGCTGCCAGGTCCAGACATTTTGGTACGTAGATCTCCGCATCGAACAGCACACGGAACAGGGCGACGAACCGACCGATCGGGCCTGGCAGGGGTTGTGGGGCGTCTAATTGGCCGAGGCGAGGAATGTAAAACTCGCCTGGTTGCAGGGATCTGCCTTTGGGGACGAATGGCATCTCGCTTCAACTCCGTCATGCCATATTGGCGGCGTCGGGCGCAGCCGCCCCGTGCCGAGCGCCCTCGGCTCCCCTGCTATGCGCGGCGATGATTGCGTCGGCCGGCCCTCCCATCGGGATCCGGTGGCCGCCAAGGGTCGAGACCGGAAAGCTGTCGATGATAGCGGTGTAAAGGCTACGGGCTGGCGCCACACGAGCAGCGGCGGCGATGGACGGCGGCACGGCGACAATCGCCACTGTCAGGCCTGCAACAATATCCGATCGTAGGGCAGAAATGGCGTAGGACTCGCGCGAAGTCGTGACCAGACTCGGAGCGAACGGTTCAACGAACGCAGGTTCTGGCGGCGTCCCGACCATCGCAGTCAATTCTTTCTTGGCGCTTTAGCTGCGGGATCCTTGGCAGGTGAATACGGCAATCGCCTTCGCAAGAATTTCTGGCCGAAAATCGCCTCGTTCATCGGGACGGCCTGCTTGAACCGAACGCCCCGTCCATCACCGAGGCTTCTGACTTTTTCTCCAATGAGTTCTACGCCGGCGGCATCGAACGCTTCGACGATCTTGGTCAGCGTGTTTACGACGCCCCGCACGTTACCTTCGCTGCTCTCCATCCTCTGGATGGTCGGCAGCGATACACCCGAGAGTTCGGCGAGTTGGCGCTGGTCGATGCCAAGCAGCGCTCGCGCGGCCCGCATCTGGGCTCCGGTGATCATGGGCGCTCCATCCGATCTGCGGAAGGTGTAAAAACATGAATAAATAATGTCAATACCCTCATATATGATATATCAAACATCATATATGAAGGCCTGTGCTTGAATGAACGCATGGCAGCAGGCAATCTCGTGAATAAAGCAAGGCCTGGGCACCGTCGCGGTTTGCCTCGTCGTGTCAGCTGGCCTGGTCCTGCCAGCGTTCCGCGGTCCGTCGGCATCTGTCGCGGCACAGGGTCTTGCCGGCCGTGAGTTGATCCGATCCCCATCAAATGCAGCCGCGACTTGCGCGACGATCCGCGCGACCCGATGCCCCGCACCGGTTACTACCCGTAGGAGAAGCCACCGCCCGGCTACGTCCCGCCCTGGGTCGATAAATCTGGCGTGGCGCGGGACGAGCCGCTGGAGGCCACCACCACGCCCCAAGGCGGGGTTGGGCAGCAAAGTAAGCAAGTGTCAACACAGATTTTCACAG